>Ga0181565_10001195_pt1 | contig 19851 bp, 17 predicted proteins | sample 101ome_16_FD_129661 | JGI IMG/M metagenome (GOLD analysis project Ga0181565, IMG submission 129661) | Coastal salt marsh microbial communities from the Groves Creek Marsh, Skidaway Island, Georgia - 101401AT metaG (megahit assembly) | ecosystem: Environmental > Aquatic > Marine > Intertidal... | reverse complement strand
TACTTTGTACGTGGCTAATGGCTTGTTCGCCCGCCCCGGAATTTCATTATGCCGATGGAAGCGGCGGAAGACTGGATGACTATCGAGGCAAATATCTGTTAGTGAATTATTGGGCTGAGTGGTGTAAGCCCTGTCTCAAAGAAATTCCTGAACTTAACGAATTCGCCCATCAATATGCAGACAAAGCCGCCATTGTGGCTGTTAATTGGGATGGTATACAGGGCGAAGAACTGCGTCTACAAGCAGAAAAATTGAATATCGAATTTGATGTTGTGGTTGAAGATATCAGCGGGCTACTTGGCCAAAAAAAGCCCACCGTGCTTCCTACCACATTTATTATTGATCCCGAGGGTCAATTGATTAATACCCTGGTTGGGCCCCAGTATCTTGACACACTGGTTGAAGCCGTAGGTTTTTAGCATTTAACCGGCAGGTCGCTAGCACCTGCCGTTTATCAAAACGTGCTATTCGTAGGGATTCGGCAGATCCAAATTCACCTTATATTGATAGCCCTTGACGGCAATCGACTGATCGGTCATCTCTAAGTCATTGCCATCGAGCACATTGTTATCAAACAGATAAATAGGCTGTCGAAGACCTAATGTGATCTCTTGATCATTTTGCTCAGTCTGGGCTGCAACGCTAGCGTTACGTTCACTGTATTCAGCCAAAGCTTGCTCACCGTATTTACGTGTCAGCATGGATTTAACGATATGGGGCGCGAGAATACTCGCCGATGCGTTATTTCCACCAAAGCCTTTTGAGTTAATAATCATTGCATCCATTCCCTCTGCACCTACCTCGGTATCTTGCAGCATGAAACTGATATTTGATTGCGCAACATCGTCGGCAATTTTCTCTACCGTTTTAATACCAGGAATAACCCCGTATTTCCAAACACCCAATCCTGAAATGATTTGATCGCCCCCCGCAGGGCCCAATGAATGGCCGTGGTATGCCTTAACTGCAGCAACCGGCCACTTTTCAATACCAAACGCTTTTGCCACTTCGTTAATAATTTCTGATTCTGTGACTCGGTTTTGAGGGGTACTTGTTCCATGGGCATGAACGTAGGTGCGCTTGCGAAGCCCTTCTTCGCCGATAATGGCTCGAGTGACAGCTGCTGCACGAGCCATGGTGACATAGTTCCCCACTCCCGGGCCAGGAATGGACTTTTTGAAACCGTCGGCATTTACAAACACATCGGCCACTGCTCCTAAGATATTGGCACCCAATTCCAACGCCAACGCATCGTCACACAACACTAAAAACTGAGACCCTTCGGCCAAGGTAAAGCCGCAGTTATCTGAGAATGGGCGCGCAGCGCGGCGGTAATCGGGTTCGCTACGCTCTGGATCTAACGCCAAAAGCGCCTCATCTTCGGCAACGGCACCCATCGTGCGATAGCCTTCTATCACTTCAGGAGTAATAGGAGCCTCGGCACTACCCACGATGACTAGGCGTCGACGGCCGCTTTGAATATCCCTGACACCCATGCGAACGTTGTATAGGAAAGTCGCACACGCACCAATCATGCCTCCGGCACTTCCCATCCCACCGATCACGTAAGCATTGATAAAATCAGCTGACATTTCGGCAAGGCTCAACGCGCACTGCTTGGCACTGACCCGCTTAGCTAGCAAGTTAGATTGCAGCATGCCACCTGCACCATTGAAGTCTAATTGTCCCATGCAATTTCCTGCATAGACCCCAACTTGGTCAGGAGACAATTTACTACGAATGACTTCCCACTCAATACCTAGGGAATGAATGGCATCAGAGGCACCATAAACGGCTAATTGTAATCCTCTGGGATGATTGCGTGAGTTATACAATGCATCAGGCTTAAAGCCCGTTGGCAACTGACCTGCAGCTTGCACAAGAGAGCGACGCAAATCAGGTAAAAGCACCGTTGCATCCTCTAAAACAGTCACCCGTACACTGCCACCAGGAAGCTCTTCCATCTGCCAACTGGCGGGGGGCTGACTCATCAACTGAGATTTTTTCAGCACAAATTGAACCGGCTTTTCTGAGGCGCACAAGGTAGCCTCGCGGTGGATCAAGATACGATCGCGGTCAAAGAGGTTGTCCTCCAACTGGCGAATAAGAGTATTGTCTTTAATCCACTGGCCATACTCAGCCGCAATTTCGGCATAGCTCATGACCTGACCGCTGTGGCTGTCGACTAACTGTCCGTCTTTGGCCACAACTAATCCCATCATACTGGCGAGAGCGGCATAAGTTTCAGCGGCATCGGAGGCGGCAAGCGAATCTATCACTTGTCTGCGATAGGCGTGATGACCCGAGCTACGACCACAGGCGTTAACACCGCCGAAACCAATAATGATAGGTAAATTTGCCAAAATCCATCTCCCGAGACTCAAATACAGAGGGGGTCAAAAAAAGACGGATTTTAACAGGGGCTAGTACTTAGTGCGAGTAAAAAATGCTTCACTTTAAGGCAGCGAGAAATAAGTCAATTACCGCCAGACGCTGATGGCGCAAGGCCTCACCGACAGCTTTACCTTCCACTCCATCCGCGATTAAGGCGGCGGCAGTCACCCTGCAGCACCTTGCGGCAAGATCTTTGAGCTGATCAGCCTGGGGATAAGATTGATTCTCAAACCCAGATCGACCGCGGCTATCCGCCTCACAACAAAGCACAAATTCTTCAAGCCAACCGCCCTGTCTAAAAACACCCAGCTCGGTCAACATCGACAAAATATTTTCCGAATCTTGGCCTTTTAAACCATGCAAAGTGGTGTGCCACCTAGCCACGACTTGAGCTAACTGAGCATGCCGGTTGGGGACTTTTATTCTTTGCTGCAGCGCCTGTAATAGCGGAAGTGTCGCCTTTTCATGCCCAGGGTGATGGGGTAAATGGTCAGCAGCAGTAACTGCCTTTCCCAAATCGTGGACCAACGCTGCATAGCGTACAGCGGTATCTTTCGACAACAACGACGCTTGCTGCAATACCATCAGACTGTGAACACCACAGTCAATTTCAGGGTGTGAAACAGCGGACTGAGGCACACCAAACAGGGCTTGGAGCTCTGGAAATAAGACGTTTAGTGCTCCGCAACCCTGCAAGACTTGAAAAAACACCTCCGGAGATTCAGTCGCTAATGCCTTTTCGGTTTCGCGCCAGACCCGCTCAGCACTCAAGGTTTGTAACTCGTCGGCAGCGACAATCTGGGACATTAATTGCATTGTTGGCTTCGCGACCGTAAAACCTAAATGGGCATAACGGGCGGCGAAGCGAGCGACTCTAATTACTCTCAATGGATCTTCAACGAAAGCCGGCGACACATGGCGCAACACTCGTCGCTCAATGTCTTCACGTCCCTGATAGGGGTCGATAACGTCACCTGACTCTGACTTAGCGATAGCGTTTATTGTGAGATCGCGCCGGGAAAGGTCTTGCTCTAGGGTCACATCAGCGTCAGCGTGTACCTCAAACCCCGTATAGCCCACCCCCTTTTTGCGCTCTGTTCGCGCTAATGCATATTCTTCTTTGCTTATAGGGTGCAGAAAAACAGGAAAATCTTTTCCAACCTGTTGAAACCCGGCTGCCAGCATTTGCTCAGGAGTACTTCCAACAACAACCCAGTCTCGTTCGTCGAATGGAACCCCAAGCAGTTCGTCGCGTACAGCCCCACCTACCAAGAACGTTTTCACTGTACACCGCCGCCATTGTCACACTGACAAGTAAAACGCTGTTTATCCTCTAGCCGCATCATGGTCATCGCGCCACCCCAAACACACCCTGTATCAAGCCCATAGATACCTGGCACATCGACGTTGCCTTGAAGTGCCGCCCAGTGGCCAAACACCCATTCAATATCATCTAACGCTGGATTAGGGTAGCTAAACCAAGGGGCATATTTTGGATTGTCAGACGTCGCAGCATCACTGGTTTCTAAATCTAACTTACCCCTCGCAGTACAAAGTCGCATGCGCGTTAAAACATTGACGATCACTCGCAACCGTTGCTCGCCTTCAAGCTCATCTTTCCAGCGGCGAGGTTCGTTACCATACATCGTCTTAAAGAAGTAAGGTAACTCAGAGCGTGGACCGCGTAAGATTGCCTCTACTTCACCCGCCAAACTCTGCGCCTGCGTCAACGACCAGGTCGGTAAAATTCCCGCGTGACTCATGGCCATTTTAAGGTCGCGGTCTACATGCAATAGTGGCTGCTGCCTCAACCACAGCATCAACTCATCGACATCGGGAGCATCAATGATGTCGCGTAGACTCGTCGAGGGTGAGCGCACGCCAAAATAGATGGCTAGCAGGTGAAGATCATGATTACCCAGTACAGTAATTGCACTATCACCTAATGATTTGATAAAACGAAGGGTTTCCAAGGAATGCGGACCACGGTTGACGAGGTCTCCAACCAACCACAATCGGTCACTGCAAGGATTAAATTCAACCTCTCGCAATAGGCATTGCAGTGGGGCTAAACAGCCTTGCAAATCACCAACAGCGTAGGTGGCCATCTAGTGCAGCGCCTTCCTACGCGCCAATAAAAATGGCGAAATAGGCGCGTCGAACTCTTCACCAGAGTCCGACACCATACCGTAGCTACCTTCCATCGTGCCAACGTCTGTCGCTAGCACTGCTCCAGAGGTATATTGATAAACGTCGCCCACCTGAAGGGTCGGCTGCAGTCCAACCACACCCTCGCCACGCACTTCTCGGACTTCGCCATTACCATCCGTTATTATCCAATGGCGGGACAACAACTGCACCGGTTCAGTACTACAATTGGTGATAGTGACATTGTATACAAAGACATATCTCCCGAGCTCTTCGTCAGATTGTGATTCCTGATAATGAGATATGACGTTGACGTCAACAAAATGCTTGTGATCACTCACGATGATATTCCAGCCTCATGTAAAAGATTAGCTAGTGACACGAACTGAGCGACCTCTAATGTTTCAGCGCGCGCCGATGGGTCTATACCCTGGGCGACAAATTGCTCTTCGGTCACCCAATCACGCAGCGTGTTGCGGAGCGTTTTACGACGCTGTGAAAAAGCCGCCACAACGAGCCTATCAAAAAGTTTATAGTCTTTAGCGACCATAGGTAAGGTAGTGTGAGGTACCAAGCGAACTATTGCAGATTGCACCTTAGGTGCAGGATCAAAGCTCCCTGGTGGCACATCAAACAAAGACTGAACCTTACAAAAATATTGCGCCATGACACTGAGGCGACCATAGGCCTTGGATCCCGGCGATGCCGCCAAACGCTGCACCACTTCACGCTGCAGCATGAAGTGCATATCCGCTATGTTGGGATGAAACGACAGCAGGTGGAATATTAAAGGCGTAGAAATATTATAAGGGAGGTTACCCACCACCCTTAGCGGCTGATCATTTTCGATCAGGTCGTTAAAATTAAACTTTAACGCATCAAAAGCATGCAAGGTAAAACGTGGATTATCACCGAATTTTGCATTCAATATAGGATGCAAATCGCGGTCTAACTCAACGACATGTAAGCGTGCGCCACTTCTCACCAAGCCCTCTGTAATTGCGCCCTTTCCCGGCCCAATCTCTACCACGGTCTGATCGGGCTTAGGTCTAACCGAAGCGACAATGCTATCGATGATACCGTGATCAATGAGAAAATTTTGCCCGAAACGCTTGCGCGCCGTGTGCTGCTTTTCAGCTATCCGATGGTCAAAACTCATGGCGTAACCTCTTGTCGGCGACCCTTTGCCATCTGTTCGGCCACCTCTATTGCGACAGCCATGCTGCCGGTGTCAACGTTATCGCTACCCGCTAAATCAAGGGCTGTACCGTGATCCACGGAGGTACGAATAATGGGCAAACCAAGAGTAATATTGACCGCCGCGCCAAACCCCATATATTTCAACACCGGCAATCCCTGATCATGGTACATGGCAACAATAACATCGGCCTGTTGCATATGCTTAGGAGTAAAAACAGTATCGGCTGGGTAGGGACCGCTAATCGTCATTCCTTCACCCTTAAGCTGTTCAATGACAGGCTGAATGACATCAATATCTTCACGTCCCATGTGGCCGCCTTCGCCTGCATGAGGATTAAGCCCGCAAACTAGGATTCTTGGTGCAGACAAGGCAAAGTCCACTTTCATTTGATGATGGACGGTCCTTATGACTCGCAGTAAAAGCTCTTGATTAATGGCGCCAGACACTTGGCTTAAAGGTATATGGGTTGTCGCCAAGGCAACTCGCAGACCTTCTGTCGCAAGCATCATCACCACATGATCGGTATCGGTTGCTTCAGCTAAATACTCGGTGTGACCGCTGAAAGAGACACCGGCATCATTAATCACTCCCTTGTGAACAGGCGCCGTCACCATGGCATCGATAGCTTTACTGGTACAAAGGGCAACAGCCTTATCTAACGTGGCAAGGACATATCGACCATTGGCAGGGTTAAGCTGTCCCACAACGACAGGCTCCGAAGCCTTCACTGACGAAATAAACAATTCGCCGGCAGCATTGGGACGCGCCTCTTGCTCGGCATCAAAGTCTACAAGTTTTAGAGGAAAGCCCAGCGTATCTGCCCTTTCAAGCAAAACATCGCCATCACCTATGGCGATCAGCTGTCTTGATTTCTGGGCATGCTGAACAGCGCGAACCAACAGATCGGGCCCAATACCGGCGGGCTCACCAATGGTGATACCCAGCCTGATAATGTCATTATGACTTGATATCGACATAAGCCTCGTCGCGGGTCTTTTGCAACCAAATTTCTAGTTCTTCTTGATACTTGCGCTCATGAATCATACTGCGAGCACGATTTCGGAGTACTAACTCACTCACGTCTTCGTCGCGGCGACCCTCAATTTTCAGCACATGCCAGCCAAATTGAGTTTTGATGGGATCGCTGTACTCACCCACAGGAGTATTAATCATGGCTTCTTCAAACTCTGGGACAAAAGTGCCCATGTTGCTCCAGCCAAGATCACCGCCGCGCTGAGCGGTACCTATATCGTCAGAAAACTCTTTCGCCAGAGCCGCAAAATCCTCGCCTGCTTTAGCGCGAGCCAACAGGCCTGCCACCTTTTCCCTCGCCTCTTCATCACTTAACACTTCGGTAGGCTTGATCAAAATATGCGAAAGCTTAGTTTGCTCGACAATTGTCGCTTCATTACCGCGCCGATCAACGAGTTGAATAACATGGAAACCACTGGGGCTTCTAACAATCGAAACATCGCCCTTGGACATGGTCTTGACCGGACCGCGGAAGATTTCTGGCATTTGCTCATCGTTGCGCCAACCCAAATCGCTGCGACTTGCACCTAGCGAACCATACTTTAAGGCCATTTCAGCGAGGGCTTCGCCGCTTTGTACAGCCTTTTGAATAGTCTCTGCCGCAGCATTTCTCTCCGCTTCAGCATCTGCACTAGCATCTGACGCCAAAGGAATTAATACGTGGTCTAGACGGTTGACGACTTCAGTGAGCGCTTTTCCTTCTGGCGAGGCCAAAAAGTTATCAATCTCGTCATCAGTGATTTGCACTCTATGATTGACATTGCCACGCTGAACTTCCTGCAGAATCATATCTTTGCGCACTTGCTCACGAACTTGAGCATAGGACTGACCACTCTGCTCAATGACCTGTACAAAACTATTGAGATCCATACCATTTTGCTGAGCGATATTAGCCATGGCGCGATTTAGACGGTTATCGTCAATGTAGAAACCCGCTCGCTGTGCAATTTGCATTTGCAGACTTTCTAAAATCAAATTATCCAATACGCCATTGCGAATCTCTTCGTCACTACCAATAGATTGCCCGCTGGCACGCGCTTGCTCACGAATCATGTTTGAACGAGCCTCTAGCTCGCTGAGCATAATGACATCGTCATCCACAATGGCTGCAATACGGTCGATGATAGCGACTTCTGCATGGCTGAAAGAAGCCAACAATACCGCGGCACTCAATAGTCTACGAACCCAGCGAGTCCCAAATCTTTGTTTACCAACCACTTAATCTTTGCTCCTGTTCAATTGGGCGATAACCATAAATATTCTCACCCAGTACATTCTGTAAGGAACCGCCAGACCCACCAAGGCCTTTCAGTTCAAAATAAACAAATAGTCCAACATCTTTGCGAAGGCTGCCATCAAAAAGCTGCTCGGTGTAATCTCGCAACAGCATCTGCGTTTTCCAGCAGCAACTATCGTATTCAAACCCTATCATCTGATCGGCTGCACGATTGTTATACATATCGTATTGCCAGCGCCCCATCAATTTCCACCGCTCATTAATAGGCAAAATGGCAGACACATCAAACTGCTCGACTCTTCGGTTCAGCAATAGGCTATTGATTCTCTGGGGCACATCGCGACGCACACTATAACCGAGATTATAAATCGTCTCACCCGCGCGGTAGTGGCTTCGCCACTGAGCATTACTGACTTCACGACTGCTAGAATCCAGCACCATATTCACACTGTGACGCCAATACTTATCGACCATATAATCAACAGTTGCAGCGTAATCTGAGCGACTCGTTGAGTCGACAAAAATCTGCTCGTTAGCCAGTACCCGAGGGGGCTGAAAGTGATAAATCTGCCCCAAACTAAGCCTCATTAACTCGCGCCCACTGGCGTCTTCATTTAAACGTGAGGTAAAACCAACACTTAACTGTTTGGCATCTTCTAAACGATCATAGCTAGTAGAGCGTCGTTCACGAAACAGCTGTTGATAACCAAAGGTCATGGCTGTCGCATCGAACGTCGCGAAATCTGCTTGATCCCTAAAGGGTGTGTACAGATAAAAAAGACGCGGTTCAAAGCTTTGGTTGAGTAAGGAATCACCCCATTTTAATTGCCGATCAAAAAACAGCCCTGCATCCAAACTAACACTGGGTGCACTTACAGACAACACATCAGACTGTTCAGTTCCCTGTAAACGCTGATTAAGTAGCTTGTACTTGATCGTCGGGGTAATAAAGCCCGCCGCTGTCGCTAGGGGTAAATTAAAGCCATACTCTTGGTAGACCCTGGCTCCCTGGGCTTTTTCTGCATGATCAAAACCGACCACATCTGCAGTCACAAGCATATTGATTCGATTAGGGCGAGAAGCCAAATGCCTTATGTTTAGGCGAGGCAACATACGGTAAGGCTCTAGCAGACCTTCACGCAGCACTTGATACCCACGCAACTGCGAACTCACTAACCAATTTGCATCGCTGTAACGTATCTCCGCCCGCTGCTGCAAATGCGCGTTGCGTTTCACCTGCAGAGAGGTCGTGTTGATATCACGCAAATAGTCAATATCACTTACCCGAGTAAAATCGATAGTCGAGCTCCACTGGTCTGCAAAGCTTCCCTCATGTTGCAACTTCACATACCAACGATCATCGCTCTTTTCAGGGTTCGTTTTAGCAAATACATCATCACTGGGTAAAAACGCACCACCAAGATTCCATATTCCGATCTCAGATAAATAGCGGAAATCGCCTTCAAGCATCAAGCCCCGCTCACTCATGAATCGCGGCGTCAGTGTCAAATCATAGTGTGGTGCTAAATTAAAATAATACGGTACGGCTAGCTCCAGACCATTGCGATCACTCGCCCCGATAGTGGGCCACAAAATCCCAGAAAGCCGTCGTTTATCGATGGGAAAGCGCAGGTATGGCACATGCAATAGCGGTATATCAGCCACACGGACCGTGGCCCCGCGCGCCTCTCCCCAGCCACTGGCGCTATCGAGAGAAAATTCATCCGCTGACAACATCCAAGCCTGCGAACCAGGCTCACAACTACTGAATTGAGTACTTGTCATGCGCGTTAAGCCACTATCAAAGCGTTGCAATCGCTCAGTGAAGCCATGAATACCGCTGCTAAAGACAACGTACTCAACACCTTGTAGGTCAGCCGTGGTCTTTACTGTATCTAAAATTGCCCGATCCCCCAGAAACAGAACGTCGGGCTCTTGCACACGAATGTTACCTTCCAAGGTTAGCTCTGTTCTATCGCTGTTTAACAAGGCGCGATCAGCTTGAAGCAAACGATCACCGTCGCGAATTTGTACCGCGCCCAGCATTTCTGTTCGACCATCCTCTGTAAGCCGTGAACTATCAGCTAATACATGAATCGCATCGGGGGCTAGGCCAGGCACTGGCAATAATGGCGGATTGTAATAAAACCCGGAGCAAAGTCCGTTGTAACATTCGCTTTGCAAGCTTTCTTCTAACAAAGCATTGGGAATCCAGTTGAGTCTGGCGTAAGGATTAGCCGCATCATTGAACGCCGCATGCAGCCCTTCTTGCTGGCATGAGACAGCAGGAGCATCGGAAAACACAAGCAATTGCGCCTCTGCAGAAGCTGCTAGAGCCAAGCAGAACAGCAAGGCCGAGCGAAGGCTGGTCTTGCAAGGTGTTGTCATGCGTTCAATTTCCTTTCATACAATGTGCACAGGTATTGCTCGACGCTTCAGCAAAGCGGACAATAATGGTAAACATTGTAACGAAATGCGCGACTTGCTGCGACAAGATCTACGCTAAATTATAGATCTTGCACAATTTAGGCGCCCAGCGACATCGAGAATCGATCCATGAAGACACATCTATTACAGTGGTGCGCAGCTACACTGCTTTGCGAAAGCCACCAGATACAAGTCAACCCCCTTGGAGGAGACGCAGGTTTTCGCCAATATTACCGACTGCAGCACGGTGGTAATCACTATATCGCCACCGATGCGCCCGTTGAGCACATAGACAACCACGCTTTTGTCGATATCGCCAGGCGATTATCAGCGGTGGGAGTTGCTGTGCCTGACATTATTGCCGTTGATTTTCAGCAAGGCTTCCTATTGCAAAGCGATTTAGGTGATGCGCTTCTGCTCAACCAACTCAATCCAGACACGGTGGACGATTACTACTCACAAGCGCTGGCAATGATCATTCAAATGCAAGACGCTAATACAGAGAATCTACCGTTGTATGATGCCCAACTTTTACAACGAGAAATGATGCTATTCACTGAGTGGTTCATACCCAAATTACTCGGCGTCACTCTCAACGACGATGAAAGCGCCATGATCGACGAAGTTTTTAAGGTGCTCATCGAAATGGCCACCACACAACCACAGGCCCTGGTCCATCGCGATTTCCACTCACGCAACATACACTGCCTCAAGGAAGGTCTCGCCACCATCGATTTTCAAGATGCCGTGTTAGGACCCATCACGTATGACGCCGTTTCACTACTGAAAGATTGCTATATTCGCTGGCCGGCAAATCAAGTGGAACAGTGGTTTGAAGATTTTTACACAGCGCTACATAACGCCGGACGCTTAACCCCGGAAGCCAATTTTCCACAGATGCTAGAAGCGTTTCATGCAATGGGCTTGCAACGACATATCAAAGTGCTTGGTATTTTTGCCAGACTGTCATTGCGTGATAACAAACACGGCTATTTATTGGATCTACCACTCGTCATTGAATACACACTTGAAGCTACCCAAGTCCTTGCCGAAAAACACCCCACTTTTAATGCCTTTCATCAATGGTTTACTCAGCGCTTGTCCCCCATCATTGCTCAGCAGGCGTGGTCACATGGCCGCTAAACATGTCGCAATGGTACTTGCCGCTGGTAAGGGCGAGCGTATGCAACCACTTACTAACCACACACCAAAACCGCTTTTAAAAGCGGCGGGGGAGCCGCTCATTGGCCATACATTAAAACGCCTCGCGGCCGCCGGATGCCATAGAGCGGTTATCAACTGCGCCCACCTTGGAGAACAACTCCCCATGGCCCTTGGCGACGGAGCCCAATACGGGCTTGAAATATTGTATTCCCATGAAAAAGAACCACTTGAAACCGCAGGGGGTATTATTCAAGCCTTGCCATTACTCAATAGCGAACAGTTTTTAGTTGTTAACGCTGACGTGTGGTGTGATTACCCATTGAACTCGCTGATCAATTTTTCATTGAACAAAGATCTTGCCCATCTGGTGATGGTCAACAATCCGCCGCAACACCCCCTCGGAGATTTTAAGCTTCACAGCGGCAGGCTCCATGCAAAAGAAAATCACGCCGAGGTCGGCTTGACCTACAGTGGCATTGGCCTTTTTTCTTGCGAACTATTTAGTGGGTTAGAAGAAGGCTTTCGCGCTTTGCGCCCACTACTCGATAGCGCGATGGCGGCAGGGCGTGTCAGCGGAGAGCTGTACAGTGGAGATTGGCGAGATATCGGCACACCTGAGCGCTTACAACAACTCAACCGGGACCTTACCCCCTAAAAGATATCTTTTAGCCACTGCCATGGGTTTCGCTCAGTCACTCGACAGGTTGCATCGACACTGGGACGAGCTTTAGCAAAAGGTAACTGCACGACACCCGGGCAACCTGCATCACTTAAACGTCCAAGCTCGTCTACCCATAGGTTTTCAACACCAGGCAACGGCTTAATTTGCAATGGCTTATAACTAACATCTGCCACGAAATCGCCCCACACTCGCATGGCACCCGAGCTACCCGTCAACCCCACTTCAGCATTATCGTCACGTCCCACCCACACAACAGCAGCAATATCGCCGGTAAAACCAGCAAACCAACTATCGCGACCGTCGTCGCTAGTTCCCGTTTTCCCCGCCGCAGGAAAATTTGCCGGCAACATATTAGTCAATTGAACACCGGTTCCCGCTCTAACAACTTCAGACAAACCAAACTGCAAAAGAGATAATGCCGAAGGGTCAATGGTTGGCTTACCCGCCGAACTGAAAAAACTTGCTTCACCATCGGCGACTTTAATGGCATCGATGGCTCGCAATTTTTGAACCCGACCCAAACTAGCAATATTGCTATACATGGCTGCCATATCTATGGGTGCAAGATCAACAGCTCCCAATAATAGTGAGGGGTTACTACCTACAGAATCCTTAATACCAAGTCGTTTAATAATATCAATCACACTCGGCAAACCGACATCCATCGACAAGCGAACCAAAGCCTGGTTATAAGAACGTCGCAAAGCTTCCAGCAAAGTGATATCGCCATGATTGAGCTTATCGTAGTTTTGAGGCTGCCATGATCGTTTATTATCTAACGGCACAGTTACTGGAGCATCACTTAACATGGAAGCCAAATGATAACGGCCGCTCTCCAATGCCGCCAAATATGCAGCGGGCTTGAGAAGAGAACCCACGGGGCGCTTTGCATCAAGCGCACGGTTAAATCCTTGATACTTAACCTGCCTGCCACCAACCATAGCGAGTACCGCTCCAGTGTTCGGATGTACCGCGACTAACGCACCCTCTAACTGCCCTTTCTCAATTCCTCGCCAACGTTCAATACGGGCTATTTCTTTCACCATTGACAACTCAGCCCTGCGCTGAACATAGGGGTCCAAGGTCGTAAAGACCCTTACATTAGAACCGTTATCCAAAGCGCTGTGCATATTGGAGTAGCGCAACTGCCTCCTCAGATAATCCATAAAAGCTGGGAATTTTTGTGAACTGGGAGACTGAATACCTGCCACTAAAAGCTCTTCGTCTTTGGCAATTTGGGCTAGATCTTCCGCTAAAAAACCATTACTGACCATACTATCCAAAATGAGATTGCGACGAGTAATAGCACGCTCTGGGTGGCGGCGTGGATTGTAATAGGATGCGCCCTTAACCATTCCCACCAAAAGAGCTTGCTGTGCAATCGAGGTTTGCTGCAACGGCGTACCAAAATAAAATTGAGACGCCAACTCAAAACCATGGATAGCTCGCGAGCCATCCTGCCCTAGAAAGACCTCATTAATATAGGCTTCAAGAATTTCCTCTTTACTAAAGTGGAGCTCCATCAGTAAGGCCATGGGTAGCTCGAGAATTTTTCGAAGTAAAGAGCGATCCTGAGTCAAAAAAAAGTTCTTCACTAGCTGTTGAGTCAGGGTACTGCCCCCTTGGACAAACCTTCCCGCCTTGACGTTCGCCACCATCGCCCGGGCAATACCGCGCATCGAAATACCATGGTGGTGTAAAAAATTACGATCTTCTGTCGCGAGCAAAATTTGAATCAGTGCCGGTGGGACTTTATCTAGCGAAATAATGTGGCGATCTTCATAAAGGCCAGATTGAAAACTGCCTATCATCAACGGGTCTAGTCTCAGATTAGACAGGGGCTTACCTTCACTTTGTAGGCTGACGACTTGCTTATTAGAAAGCGTGAGTTGGATTAATCGGCTTGGAGAGAAACCATCAAAAAACTCAAAACCACGAACAAATATGTCAAAGCGATTACCTCGCCGATGGTATTGTCCAGGGACGCGTGGATTGGCAACCGACACATAGGACAAACTGTCTAATTCGAACTGAAGCTGATCGGCTGAAATGCCTTTACCATCAAATAATTCCAACGGTCTTGCATAGGCTTGTGCCGCTACTTGCCATTTAGATCCGCTAAATTTTTCCAAAACTAGCGCATCCAGATAGGCAAGCACAAACAAACCGATAACAGAAGCAACTAGCAAAAACTTAAGCAAATAGCGGCGAGGACCCGGCATCAATTTACTCAGCACTTAATTCTGCAATAAAGGCCTGATCCCTTAAAGCTCGCTGCAAGGTGTCGGATAAGATCTCACTAACCAAGGCTCTTTGAGTCTGTAGCGAAGGGCTTAAACCCATTTTCTCAGTTCGTTGCGTTGCGTAGCTAAAGGTATGGGTCACCGCCTGTTTTTGTAATTTAAAACTAATACCATTACGCATAAACACAGGAGTAAACACGGGATCTTCGCCCATCACAAAAGTGAGCTCATCCACTGAAACCTGCAGCTGCAAATCCGCTAATTCAGGCTGATGGGCTGTAGTAAAGCCAAAATTAAACAGGGCAGCCCGCATATCGCGCTTTAACTCTAGGGCTAGAGAAAAGTCTTCATCCAACAATCCTTGCTCGGTGAGATCAGCATTAACCACCGCTGTAACGTCCAACAAAACGGCTCTACCACGACCAATATCAATTTCTTGATACTCAAGTTCTGGACGAACGTCCTCAATGGGAGCCTGGCTCGCGCACCCCATGGTGATGGCTAGCACAGATAACAGCAAAGCTCTCCACATGGCTAACCTCTCGCCATCAAATCACGTAGGTCTATAATTCCAGCATTGGCTCGAGAGATATAAGACGCCATAACGAGCGAATGATTGGCAAATAAACCAAAACCTGTGCCATTGAGAATGAGCGGGCTGGCGATATCATCCTGACAGGATTCAAGCTCGCGGATAATTTGACGAACGCTGATTAAGGCATTTTTCTTTTGTAAAACATCGGCAAAATCCATTTCGATAGCTCGCAGAAACTGCAGTAACGCCCAGGTAGTTCCTCTAGCTTCATAAAATACATCATCCAGCTCTGACCAAGGCGTTTTAACATCTAATTCACGCGGCGCTGAGGTCGATTGAACTGCTGCCTCATCACCGGCCAAATCGGTATTGATTCGCCGTTGACCCACACTCGCGGTAAGCCTTTGTGACAGACTCCCTAAGCGATTCTGCACAATACCGAGCCAGTAGCGAAGGTTGTCAGCACGGGCATAAAATTGAGCATTTGATTCATCATCGTCTTCTAATCTAGCCAGGTAACGCTTCAAGTAATCGATACCCTCACGGTACTCGGACTCTGAAGCCGGCACGATCCAACTGTTACTATCGAAGTTGAAACGTGGCTCGGCAAGCGCTAAATCTGGATCTTCTTTGGACTGAGACTGCGAGCGACTGAAACTCTCGCGCATGGCGCGACTCAAGTCACGCACCTGAATCAGTACGCCGTACTCCCAATTGGGAATGTTGTCCAACCAAACACCAGGAGGGAAAATATCATTACTGAGAAAGCCACCTTGTTTATCCAGCATCAACTCAGCGGTTTGGATCAACGTCGACGTTGTGATACTACCGGTCACAAGTGGTGAGCCTCGAGATTCAGCTCGCTGCATTGCAGCAGCCTGTACATCAAAACGCTCTGGCTCACTACTCCAAAGCACTCCAACGATAGAGGCCACCGCAACATAAATCACGACAACCGCTAGCAGCCATGTCTTGCCGACAAACTCAGCACTGTAGTCTAAAATGTTCTGCCAACGATCGAGCAAACGCTTCCATCTTTCGTTCATAGCTTTTTCCAATTAGTGGTGCATTTGGTGTGGCGAGCGAACCGCCGCTTGCGCACGGTACTCATTACCTTGGGCATCCAGTAAAACAAGCTCAACACTTCCCGAGTCGAATGCAGCTTTATCACACTCAAACATCATCAAATGATAGCCGCCGGGCTTGAACACCACCTCTTCATTAGGCGACACAGTTAAGGACGGCATTTCACGCATTTTCATCATGCCATTTTCGTGAATATGAGTATGCATTTCGACTTTTTTTGCAGCCGCGCTAGATGCCCCAACTAGCACGATGTCCTCGCCTGAGGTGTTTTTGAACACAAAAAATCCTGCACTCATGGGTCGACCGGGAATCAAATCACGCACATAAGCATCAGTAAAAACACCCTCGGCCAAAACAGATTGCGACAATAAAAGAATGGTCGCTAAAAGTAGTTTTTTCAATGTCATATCCTCAGTTAGTAGATTTTTCTATCAAGTCGATCAAGATAATTTTAGGGACTTGGCCCTGCACAATATTGCCACGAAGGCGATACTCTGCAAGCACTTCTCGCATTTGCTGATACATCCAACGGCCCTCTGCGTCAGAGCGTGAAACAATAGTAATTCTCGACTTAGCTCGCATTGCTTTTACAGCAATTTCAGTTAACCTCCATACTATAGCATCACCTCGCTCATCCAAGGCCGACGGATCGAGCAAAAACTCATTTGGACGCATTCGCAACACAGGCTTTTGCCATTGCGCCCTCAGCTGCTCAAGACCATCTTCAGCAACGACATACGGTGCAGCTTTTCTTAAATAGGCCTCAGCGACATCGCGAGCACCATTCTCATAAGCTCTTTCAGCCAACACCTTATATCGTGCAACCAAGCGTCGCATGCCATCAAGTGCAATAGCATTATCTGGATCAACATCTAATACCTGACCAAAATAATCCGCAGCAGAACCCTGCCTAGGCTCGGTCAAATGATCATCGTCAAGGGCCGTCAAACCAGCAAACAACAATTCTTTTAAAACATCCCGAACAGGATTCTCTGCCGTGGTTTCGGCGACATCTTGAACCACAGGCTTTACCACCACCGGTCTTTCCGGCGTAGATCCGCAACCTTGTAAAATGAAGCATATACATGCCATTACTAAGCGTCTTTTCATGCCTTGCCGCATGCATTGAGCTGTCACTAAAGAGTAGTACACGCTAGAATGTTCCTGATTCATTGGTTAGACGTATAAAAAACAATATACACATAGGATTATACATGCTGACTCAAGCTAAGCGCGCAGTTACATTCATACTAATCGTACTTGTCACGTCATTAGCTCACGCTCAAGATAGCCTGCAGCGTTCGCTCGGGCAATTCCAACAGGTCGATTTTTTACCTGTTGAAGAAGCGTATCAATACGAATTATCCCACCAGCAGGACCAGCTTATTATCGACTGGCTCATTACGCCTGGCTATTACTTATACAAACATCGCTTTGCCGTTCAGACTGATACTGGTAGCGCCCTTGAATGGAACATTGAACCAGGCTTACAAAAAACGGATGAATTTTTCGGCGATGTCGAGGTTTACTATCAGTTTACTTCGCTCAAGATTCCTCTATCACAATTGGCCAGCGACAAACCGACACTCATAAAAATCAGCTATCAAGGCTGTGCTGATGCAGGTCTGTGTTACCCACCTGAAACCTTTGCCACCCAGTGGGACCCCCTTCAAAAGACCTTTACCAAAACCCAACTCCCCATTGGAACTAGTGCTGTCAAAACCACTTCCAATGAACAGACTAGCTGGCTTGCCGCTATAGTGCTCGCACTGCTTGGTGGCATGATCCTAAACCTTATGCCCTGCGTTTTTCCGATACTATCGCTAAAGGCACTTAGCCTAATGCAGCACCAAGAAAAAAACTCGCTTCACCACGGCCTAGCTTATAGCGCAGGAGTGATTTTAAGCTTTGTCGCTATTGCCGCGCTGCTCATCGCGCTTCGCCAAGCCGGTGTCGCCGTGGGCTGGGGGTTCCAGTTACAATCCCCTATATTTGTTGCGATACTTGCCTATATCTTTTTTACCTTGGCACTCAATTTATCTGGTTTCTTCGAACTACAAATCTCCGTTGGCGCCGGCGATAACCTTACCCGCGGTAACGGCTTAGGCGCCTCCTTTGCCACCGGCGTGTTAGCCACAGTGGTAGCAAGTCCTTGCACAGCGCCATTTATGGGCACCGCACTGGCATTCGCTCTTACCCAGCCTAGCGCCATTGCACTGAGTGTGTTTGCAGCACTTGGCGCAGGCTTAGCCCTGCCATTTTTAGCCATCACTGCCTTCCCCGGGCTAGCCAAAAAACTCCCCCAACCTGGCCAGTGGATGGTCAGCTTAAAAGAATTTTTGGCCTTCCCTCTTTATATGACCTGCGTATGGTTACTATGGATTATTAGCAACCAAGCAGGCAGCGATGGTGCAGCCATTATCATGCTTGGCTTAATTGCCATTGCATTTGCCATCTGGCTCTGGGGAAGAGGTACCATTAGTAAATACCTAGCCATTGCAAGCCTTGCCATGAGTACAGCTTTACTTTTCAGCCCCTATATGGACACTCAAACCAATCGCAGAGATAGCTTTAACTTTAGTGAAGCACAATTAGAGCAGGAACTGGCTGCCGGCAAGTCTGTTTTTGTGAACATCACGGCAGACTGGTGCATTACCTGCTTAGTTAATGAGCGCAATGCACTCGGCGATAGCGAAGTAGAGGCTCTCTTTAAGCAACCCGACATCACCTATCTGAAAGGGGACTGGACCAGGCCCGATCCCACTATCACCGCTTTTTTGAACAAGCACCAACGTGACGGCGTGCCACTTTATGTGGTTTACCATCAAAATAAAGTGGAAGTACTCCCCCAGATCCTCACTGCAAGCATGGTCCTGGATGCATTTAGCAAATAAGGTGCATTTTCGGCGAACTTAGCGACACTTTAACAACAAACATCAAAATCAGGCACATCCTCGTCTATCTTGCGCCATACTGGCGCAAAATACCGGCAAACGTGCGAGAAAGGCACTCGCCACCAGACCACAAAGTCACGAAAAATCAAAAAAAAGTCACTACTGGCAGCAAATTTCTGCGAAATTGCTGCAAACGTACAAAAAATTAGACATCCACCGACATAATCATGCACAATAATGGGGTTATTAATTAGAGTGGACATTCAAATGGCGAGCATATTGGTTATTCATGGCCCAAATTTAAATATGCTGGGCATGCGCGAACCCGAAAAATACGGCAGCACGACATTAGATGAAATTAACCAGCGCCTGTTAGAGATCGCTGGCGAAGCAGGACATCATCTAATTCCCATGCAAAGCAATGCCGAATATGAGCTCATTGACCGTCTGCATGACGCCCGCCGTGAAAAAATTGACTTCATTATCATCAATCCTGCCGCTTTCACCCACACCAGTGTTGCCTTACGCGACGCTATATTGGCTAGCGACATCCCTTTTATTGAAGTTCATATATCAAACGTACACGCACGTGAATCGTTCCGCCATCATTCATACTTCTCAGATATCGCTGTCGGCGTTATATGCGGCTTGGGCCCTCAAGGCTATGAGCTTGCATTGCAGTCAGCAATAAGAAAACTACAGAACTAGGAGCCAATGCCGCTATGGATATTCGCAAAGTAAAAAAATTAATCGAATTACTCGAAGAATCAAATATCGATGAATTAGAAATTCACGAAGGTGAAGAGTC
>Ga0181565_10001189_pt1 | contig 19891 bp, 11 predicted proteins | sample 101ome_16_FD_129661 | JGI IMG/M metagenome (GOLD analysis project Ga0181565, IMG submission 129661) | Coastal salt marsh microbial communities from the Groves Creek Marsh, Skidaway Island, Georgia - 101401AT metaG (megahit assembly) | ecosystem: Environmental > Aquatic > Marine > Intertidal... | reverse complement strand
TGCGTGTTGTTCGCAACACACTGGCTAAGCGCGCAGTTGAAGGTACCCCATACGAGTGTCTTTCAGATACTTTTGTTGGTCCTTCTATTATCGCTTTTTCGCAAGAGCATCCTGGTGCTGGCGCTCGCATTTTGAATGCGTTTGCTAAAACCAATCCTGCGTTAGAAGTGAAAGCAGCAGCGTTCGAAGGTGAATTGTGTAACGTTACTTTGTTGGCAAGCTTGCCAACATACGACGAAGCAATCGCCAAGCTGATGAGCGTAATGAAAGAAGCATCTGCTGGAAAGCTGGTTCGTACTATTGCGGCTATCCGCGACCAGAAAGAAGAGCAAGCTGCCTAATTAATTGGCAGCCTGGAAAGAGTTCACAGTCGTGGTGTGTACCACGCATATATAGGAATGAATACAATGTCTTTGTCTCAAGAAGATATCATCAATGCAATTGAAGCAATGTCAGTAAAAGATGTCGTTGAACTGATCTCTGCTATGGAAGAAAAGTTTGGCGTTTCTGCTGCTGCAGCTGTAGCTGTAGCTGGTGGCGCTGACGCTGGTGGCGCTGCTGCTGAAGAGCAAACTGAATTCGACGTAGTGTTGACCGACGCTGGTGAGAAGAAAGTTAACGTAATTAAAGCAGTACGTGGCATCACTGGCTTGGGCTTGAAAGAAGCTAAAGCAATCGTTGATGGCGCACCTTCAACTGTTAAAGAAGCATTGTCAAAAGACGACGCTGAAAAAGCAGTTGCTGAGCTTACAGAAGCTGGCGCTAAAGCTGAACTCAAATAATTTGAGTTGTGACACTCCTGATAACGGTGTAGTTATCAGGTCGAGGCTGGTGTGTTTTGCACACCGGCCTTTTGCCGCTTAAAGAAGAAAGTATTTTTTAAGCGCATTACACGGAAGTACTGATTTCATTGCGCACCGTTTGCGCAATAACCATTCGAGAGCGGCCAGCCTCGGGTGGCGACAACATATTTCGGGAATGAAAGCCGGGGAGTACTGATGGTCTACTCGTACACAGAGAAAAAACGTATCCGCAAGGATTTTAGCAAGCTGCCAACGGTTATGGATGTTCCATACCTCTTGGCGATACAGCTGGATTCGTACCGTAAATTTACCCAGGACAATGTGCCTGTTGATCAGCGTGGCGATTATGGTTTACACGCCGCCTTCAAATCAATCTTCCCGATTGCGAGCTATTCTGGCAACGCTGCCTTAGAATACGTTAGCTATACAATGGGTAAGCCCGTTTTCGACGTGAAAGAGTGCCAATTGCGCGGTGTGACATACGCTGCCCCTCTTCGCGTTAAAGTCCGCTTGATTATTTACGATAAAGATTCAGCGGCTAAAAACATCAAAGACATTAAAGAACAAGAAGTCTACATGGGCGAGATTCCGCTCATGACGGACAACGGTACCTTCGTTATCAACGGTACCGAGCGTGTTATCGTTTCTCAGCTACATCGTTCTCCTGGTGTATTCTTCGATCACGATAAGGGTAAAACGCACAGCTCAGGCAAGTTGCTTTACTCCGCGCGTATCATTCCCTACCGTGGTTCATGGTTGGACTTTGAGTTCGACCCTAAAGATATGGTCTATGTACGTATCGACCGTCGTCGTAAGTTGCCAGCATCTGTATTGCTTCGCGCGTTGGGTTACAACACCGAAGAGATCTTGGAGATGTTCTTCGAAACTTCGACCTTCCACGTAGCGGAAAATGGCTACGAGTTGGAGTTGGTGCCAAGCCGTTTGCGCGGTGATGCAGCGTTTGCCGACATTCTAGATACAGATGGCAGCGTCATTGTCGAAAAGGGTCGTCGTATTACTGCGCGCCACATTCGTCAGATTGAAAAGTCAGGTGTGACTAGACTACCAGTAGCTAATGAATATCTATTGGGTCGTGCTGTCGCTCGTGACGTGGTTGATGAATCAACCGGCGAAGTTCTGTTTGAAGCAAACACTGAAATTACTGAAGAGTTGCTCGCAAAGCTTGCTGAAAATAACGTCGCACAAGTTGAAACGTTGTATACCAACGAGCTGGATTGCGGTCCTTTCATGTCAGATACCTTGCGTATCGATGCAACTCGCAACGAATTGGATGCCTTGGTGGAAATCTACCGCATGATGCGTCCTGGCGAGCCACCTACCAAAGAGTCTGCAGAGAACTTGTTCCAGAACTTGTTCTTCTCTAGCGAGCGTTATGATCTTTCGGTTGTTGGTCGCATGAAGTTCAATCGTCGTCTTGGTCGTGAAGAAGCGATCGGCGAAGGTATTTTGAGCCGTGAAGACATCGTTGATGTGTTGAAAACTCTGATTGGTATTCGTAACGGTTTCGGTACGGTCGATGATATTGACCACTTGGGTAACCGTCGTATCCGTTCAGTGGGTGAAATGGCTGAAAACCAATTCCGTGTTGGTTTGGTTCGTGTAGAGCGCGCTGTAAAAGAGCGTTTGTCGATGGCTGAATCTGAAGGTTTGATGCCTCAGGATTTAATCAACGCGAAGCCAGTTGCCGCTGCGGTTAAAGAGTTCTTTGGTTCATCACAGCTTTCTCAGTTTATGGATCAAAACAACCCCTTGTCAGAAGTCACGCACAAGCGTCGTGTTTCTGCTTTGGGCCCCGGTGGTTTGACACGTGAGCGAGCAGGCTTCGAAGTCCGCGACGTTCACCCAACGCATTACGGCCGTGTTTGTCCTATTGAAACACCTGAAGGTCCAAACATTGGTTTGATTAACTCATTGGCTGTGTTTGCACGCACCAATGAATACGGCTTCTTGGAAAGCCCCTACCGCAAAGTGGTCAATCGTAAAGTTACTGACGAAATCGAATATTTGTCAGCGATTAACGAATCTGAGTATGTGATTGCTCAGGCTTCTGCGGCAGTAAACGACAAAAATGAACTCACCGACGAGTTGGTTTCAGTACGTCACCAAAACGAATTTACCTTGAAAGGCCCCGATGACGTTCAATTCATGGACGTTTCGCCTCGCCAGGTTGTGTCGATTGCGGCGGCATTGATTCCTTTCTTGGAACACGATGACGCTAACCGCGCATTGATGGGTTCGAACATGCAGCGTCAAGCTGTACCTACGTTGAAGGCTGATAAGCCGCTTGTTGGTACCGGTATTGAGCGCTTTGTAGCCCGTGACTCGGGTGTGTGTGTTGTTGCTGAGCGTGGTGGTGTTATCGATTCCGTTGACGCAAGCCGCATCGTTGTTCGTGTTAATGACAGCGAAGTAGAGCAAGGTCAAGCACCTGTTGATATTTACAATTTGGTGAAATACACCCGTTCTAACCAGAACACCTGTATCAACCAGCGTCCGATTGTTAAAGCTGGCGATCAAATCGTCCGTGGCGACATCATGGCTGACGGTCCTTCTATTGATATGGGTGAGTTGGCGCTTGGTCAGAACATGCGTATCGCCTTTATGCCTTGGAATGGTTACAACTTCGAAGATTCGATTTTGGTTTCAGAGCGCGTTGTTCGTGAAGACCGCTTCACTACCATTCACATTCAAGAATTGACCTGTGTGGCTCGTGATACCAAGTTGGGTAGCGAAGACATTACAGCGGATATTCCAAACGTGGGCGAGAGCGCACTGGGTAAGTTGGATGAATCAGGTATTGTTTACATCGGCGCAGAAGTGGGTCCTGGTGACATCTTAGTAGGTAAGGTTACGCCCAAGGGTGAAACTCAGTTGACGCCTGAAGAGAAATTGCTGCGTGCTATCTTTGGTGAGAAAGCTTCGGATGTGAAAGATACTTCACTCCGCGTGCCTTCATCGACTCGTGGTACCGTCATCGACGTTCAAGTCTTTACTCGCGATGGCCTTGAAAAAGATCCCCGTGCAAAAGCCATTGAGAAAGCTCAATTGGATGAGTACCGCAAAGATTTGAACGAAGAGTACCGCATTGTTGAAGAAGCCATGTTTGCTCTGTTGCGCAAAGATTTGGTGAATAAGAAGGTTGCTACTGGCCCTGCGGGTGTTAAGAAAGGTGCAGATTTAACTGACGAGATGCTCGATAACTTGAAGATGGAAGATCTGTTCAAGTTGCGCATGTCTGACGATGCATTGAACGCAACACTTGAAGCCGCTGAAACTCAAATGAAAGAGCACCGCGACGACCTCGACGCGCGCTTTAACGATAAGAAAGGCAAGTTACAAAGTGGCGATGATTTGGCACCAGGTGTGTTGAAAATCGTGAAAGTGTACTTGGCAATCAAACGTCGTATTCAGCCTGGTGATAAGATGGCAGGCCGCCACGGTAACAAGGGTGTTATCTCTGTGATCATGCCTGTAGAAGATATGCCTTTCGATAAGAATGGTGAGCCGGTAGATATCGTGCTTAACCCACTGGGTGTTCCTTCTCGTATGAACGTGGGTCAGATTCTTGAAACTCACTTAGGTATGGCTGCTAAAGGCCTTGGCGTGAAGATCAATGAAATGTTGGTTGAGCAACGTGCTGCCGCTGAGATTCGCAAGTTCTTGGAAACTGTCTACAACGCGGGTGCAGGTCGTGATGAAGATTTAGATCAGTTGAGTGATAGCGATATCCTCGAACTGGCGTCTAACCTGACTGGTGGTGTGCCAATGGCAACCCCAGTATTCGATGGCGCACAAGAAGCAGAAATCAAAGAGCTGTTGAAGTTGGCTGATATTCCAGAGAGTGGTCAGATGACTCTGTGGGATGGTCGTACAGGTGATAAGTTCCAGCGTGATGTGACTGTAGGTTACATGTACATGTTGAAATTGAACCACTTGGTTGACGATAAGATGCACGCTCGTTCAACAGGTTCTTATAGTTTGGTGACACAGCAGCCGTTGGGTGGTAAAGCTCAGTTCGGTGGTCAGCGCTTCGGTGAGATGGAAGTGTGGGCACTTGAAGCATACGGTGCCGCTTACACCTTGCAAGAAATGTTGACTGTGAAGTCGGATGACGTTGCTGGTCGTACTCGTATGTACAAGAACATTGTCGACGGTGATCATCGCATGGAGCCTGGCATGCCAGAGTCCTTCAACGTATTGGTGAAGGAAATTCGCTCTCTCGCGATCGATATCGATCTCGAAAACGACTAGTAGCTATTTAACGGTATTGGAGCCGCAGGTCGGCTCCAATTACTCATTACCCGCGGAGGTAACGCCTTGAAAGACCTATTGAATTTGATTAAGTCCCAGGGACAATCTGACGAGTTCGACACTATTCGAATTGGCTTGGCATCACCCGAAATGATCCGCTCATGGTCATTTGGCGAGGTGAAAAAGCCAGAAACTATTAACTATCGTACGTTCAAGCCTGAGCGTGATGGTTTGTTCTGTGCCAAAATTTTTGGCCCTGTAAAAGACTATGAGTGCTTGTGCGGTAAGTACAAGCGTTTGAAGCACCGTGGTGTGATCTGTGAAAAGTGTGGCGTTGAAGTTGCTTTGGCGAAAGTTCGCCGTGAGCGCATGGGCCACATTGAATTAGCATCACCCGTTGCTCACATTTGGTTCTTAAAATCTCTTCCTAGCCGTATGGGTCTATTGTTAGACATGACTCTGCGTGATATTGAGCGCATTTTATACTTCGAATCCTATGTTGTTATCGATCCAGGTATGACCACGCTTGAGCACGGTCAGCTTTTGAACGATGAGCAATTCTTTGATGCGCTGCAAGAATTTGGTGACGAATTCGATGCCAAAATGGGTGCCGAAGCGATTCAAGCCTTGATGGCAACCATGAATTTGGAACAAGAAATTGCTCGCTTGCGCGAAGAAATTCCAGAGACCAATTCAGAAACTAAGATTAAAAAGCTATCTAAGCGTCTTAAATTGATGGAAGCCTTCCTTGCTTCTGGCAACAAGCCAGAGTGGATGGTAATGAATGCATTGCCCGTTCTTCCACCAGATTTGCGCCCATTGGTACCACTCGATGGCGGTCGCTTTGCGACTTCAGATTTGAACGATCTATACCGTCGTGTGATCAATCGTAATAACCGTTTGAAGCGTCTTTTGGACCTCAATGCACCGGATATCATCGTGCGCAACGAAAAGCGCATGTTACAAGAAGCTGTTGATGCCTTGTTAGATAACGGTCGTCGTGGTCGCGCTATCACTGGTTCTAACAAGCGCCAGTTGAAGTCGCTGGCTGACATGATTAAGGGTAAGCAAGGTCGTTTCCGCCAAAACCTTTTGGGTAAGCGTGTAGATTACTCAGGCCGTTCAGTTATTGTGGTTGGTCCTTCACTGCGTCTTCACCAGTGTGGTCTTCCCAAGAAGATGGCGCTAGAGTTATTTAAACCCTTTATTTTCGCTAAATTGGAAGCTCGTGGTTTGGCAACAACCATTAAAGCAGCCAAGAAGATGGTTGAACGTGAACCTGCTGAAGTTTGGGATATCCTAGCTGAAGTTATTCGCGAACACCCCGTGTTATTGAACCGTGCACCTACATTGCACCGTTTGGGTATCCAGGCGTTTGAACCAGTCTTGATTGAAGGTAAAGCGATTCAGTTACACCCATTGGTGTGTGCTGCTTACAACGCCGACTTTGACGGTGACCAGATGGCGGTCCACGTTCCGTTGACTATTGAAGCACAGCTTGAAGCTCGCGCTTTGATGATGTCGACAAACAACGTTCTGTCACCCGCTAACGGCGAGCCTATCATCGTTCCTTCGCAGGACGTTGTATTGGGCTTGTACTGGATGACTCGCGACCGTATTAACGCGCTTGGCGAAGGCATGATATTTGCCGATGAAACGGAAGTTCAACGCGCATACGCTTCTGGCAATGCTGACCTACAAGCTCGCATTAAAGTCCGTATTACCGAGACTTTGATTAACGAAGCCGGTGAGATGGAGACTAATCGTCGCATCGTAGACACCACTGTCGGTCGTATCTTGTTGTGGAATATCGTTCCCAAAGGTCTGCCTTTTGAGATTGTTAACCAGCCGATGGTTAAGAAAGCGATTTCGCGTGCATTGAACGAGGCTTATCGTTCAGTGGGCTTGAAAGAGACCGTTATCTTCGCCGACCGTTTGATGTACACAGGTTTTGAATACTCAACCAAGTCGGGTTCTTCAATTGGCGTTAACGATTTTGAAATTCCTGATGCAAAAGCCACTATCATTAGTGAAGCTGATGAAGAAGTGAAAGAAATTGAACAACAGTTCGCTTCAGGTTTGGTTACGCAGGGTGAGAAATACAACAAAGTTATCGATATTTGGTCTCGTGCCAATGACCTAGTGTCAAAGTCGATGATGGAAGGTTTGTCGAAAGAAACTGTTATTAACCGCCACGGCGAAGAAGAGCAGCAAGATTCTTTCAACTCGGTTTACATTTATGCCGACTCAGGTGCTCGTGGTTCACCAGCACAGATTCGTCAGTTGGCCGGTATGCGTGGTTTGATGGCCAAGCCAGATGGCTCGATTATCGAAACACCAATTACCGCTAACTTCCGTGAAGGTTTGAACGTACTACAGTACTTTATTTCAACTCACGGTGCTCGTAAGGGTCTTGCTGATACGGCATTGAAGACGGCTAACTCTGGTTACCTAACTCGTCGCTTGGTAGACGTGGCTCAAGACATGGTAGTTACCGAAGTTGACTGCGGCACTGACCAAGGCTTGTTGATGACTCCTGTGATTGATGGTGGTGACATCATTGAGACATTGGGTGATCGAGTTCTGGGTCGTATTGTGGCTAAAGACGTTCTGAAGCCTGGTAGCGACGAAATTGCAGTGACAGCGGGTACTCTATTGGATGAGAAGCGTATTGCCGCTCTCGAAGAAATGGGTATCGATGAAATTGAAGTTCGTTCACCTATCACCTGTCAAACAGCATACGGTCTTTGTGCGGTATGTTATGGCCGTGACCTTGCACGTGGCCATCGTGTTAACGTCGGTGAGGCGGATGGTGTTATGGCGGCTCAGTCAATCGGTGAGCCTGGCACTCAGTTGACCATGCGTACCTTCCACATCGGTGGTGCTGCATCGCGTGCAACTGCTGTGGATAACATTCAAGTGAAACAAGACGGTTTGGTCCGTTTGCACAACATTAAAGTTGTTGAGCAGGTTTCAGGTAGCTTGGTGGCGGTTTCACGTTCAGGTGAAATGTCTATCGCTGATTTGAATGGCCGTGAGCGTGAGCGTTATAAGCTTCCCTACGGTGCAGTAATTAAGGTGGCCGATGGTGCACAGGTTGCAGCGGGCGATATCGTTGCAAACTGGGATCCACACACTCACCCCATCATTACTGAAGTAGAAGGTAAGGTTAAGTTCTCTGGTATGGAAGAAGGTATTTCTATCAATACCACTACCGATGAGCTTACAGGTTTGAGTGCGATCAATATTATTGATCCAGCTGAGCGTCCTGCTGCGGGTAAAGATATGCGTCCAGCGATTACTCTGGTGGACGACAACGGTGATGAGTTGTGCATTGCTGGTACCAACGTGCCTGCGCACTACTTCTTACCACCCAATGCGATCGTTAGCTTGAGTGATGGTGTAAGCGTTGCCGCGGGTGATGTCTTGGCACGTATTCCTCAGGAAGGTTCAAAAACTCGCGATATTACCGGTGGTCTACCACGTGTTGCTGACCTGTTTGAAGCACGTAAACCGAAAGAATCTGCTATCTTGGCTGAAATTTCGGGTACCGTTAGCTTTGGTAAGGAAACTAAAGGCAAGCGTCGTTTGATCATTACACCTACTGATGGCAAGCCGTTAGTTGATGGAAGTGATTACTACGAGTTGTTGATTCCTAAATGGCGCAACTTGAGTGTGTTCGAAGGTGAGCAAGTAGAGAAGGGTGAGATCGTTTCTGAAGGTCCGCTTAATCCACACGATATCTTGCGCTTGAAGGGCGTGGAAGAGTTAGCGAAATATATCACTAACGAAATCCAAGACGTTTACCGTTTGCAAGGTGTGAAAATTAACGATAAGCACATCGAAGTAATTGTTCGTCAGATGTTGCGTAAAGTTGATATTCTCGATGCTGGTGATTCTACCCTTATCAAAGGTGAGCAGGTTGAGTTCACTCGCGTATGGGAAGAAAACGAGAAGCTTCGTGCAGAAGGCAAAATGCCTGCTCGTTTTGACCGTGTGTTACTGGGTATTACCAAGGCTTCGTTGGCCACTGAGAGCTTTATCTCTGCGGCATCGTTCCAGGAAACAACCCGTGTACTCACCGAGGCTGCCGTTACTGGCAAGCGCGATAACTTGCGCGGCTTGAAAGAGAACGTTGTCGTGGGTCGATTGATCCCTGCCGGTACTGGTCTTGCGTATCACAGTGAGCGCAAGCGCAAGCGTGATGCTAGATTAAACAATGTCAGTGATAGCGTATCGATTGAAGATATCGAAGCAGCGTTGACTCAAGCATTACGTGCTGATGCCGCTGAGTAACTTCATGTTGGTTTAGTAGGAATAAAAAATCCCGCTTTATTGCGGGATTTTTTTTACGCTATGTATATGGCCAGCGTAGACTGAATTAGTCAGTGGCGGTATACCAAGCACTACGATTGCGGCCAGCGAGTTTCGCTTGATATAGCGCAGTATCAGCATATTTAAGTCCCGCCTTTATGGGAAGCTTAGGGTCGTGCAGGCAAACCCCAATACTACAAGTGCGGCTTAGCAGTCCGCCTTTGATTTCTATAGTCAGCGATTCTATTTCAACTAAGCACTTAGCAATGAACGATTGAATTTGACGTTCATCGTCGTCGTGCGCAACGATTAAAAACTCTTCACCACCAATGCGGCCAACGGAATAGTCAGCGGGTAATATCTCAGAAAGTTTTGCAGCAAAGGCTTTAAGATAGAGGTCGCCTACATGGTGTCCGTAGAGATCATTTACACTTTTAAAGAAGTCGATATCTAATAAGATAATTCCAATTCTGGTTGTAGAAAACTGTTTAGCTTTAGCAAGAATTGCGCGCCTTGAGAGCACCTGAGTAAGTTCGTCAATAGAGGCTTGCTTTTCGAAAACATCACGCAAGCGGCGTTCTTTGTTCAGTTGTCGTTTAAAGTGAATGGCAAACTCATTAAAGAATATTGCTGTAAAGACCGCGGCGAAACAGTAGGTCGCAATCTTTAGGCTTATGAAAAATCCATCGATATCTATATTTTTCAAATGTGCGGCCAAGAATATAGCCCCCACGGTTGATACTAAAAACAGGGCCAGGATTAGAAATACGGATCGAAGTGTAAAAAAGTAGACCATGACGGGGCCAAGAGTTGTAAGAAAAATACCCGCTAGTGAATTTGAACCGAGACGCAATGTACCGGAGATAACAGAAAGCCACGCTAGGCAGACTAAAGCTATAATGATTCTTTTAGGGTGAACAAAATAGGTCAAGCTAACCAAGCAGGCTAAGGCTAAAAATTGTGCAATGACGAGAAGAGGATCTTGGTTGAATACCCTAATGGCATTAATAATTGCGAGCAAGCCAAGAAAGATAATAAATTTTCTTAGAAAGGTATTAAATTGGGCGATCTGTATATCATCGTAAAGCATAGGCGATAGCATTAAGTAGATGAAAATGAATTTCAGTGACTTTGAGTATAGCCTACAGGCGAAAAAAAACCGCCAGTTGGCGGTTTTTTCATCAAGGAAGCAAATTAATCATCTTTAGCAACGAGAGAGACCTCGTAAACGCCTGCTTGACGAGCAGCATCAGCTACCTCAGCGTAGACTTCGGTGAGTGCTTCATTGTGAGCACTAATAGCCACGGCTGCCTTAGGGTTCTCGGCATGTAAACGCTCAATATTAGAACGAACAGCACGGATGTCAATGCGACGTTGGTTGAGCCACACTTCATTATTAGCGGTGATTTGAATCAAGATGTTCTCGCTGTCAGAAGGATTATTTTTTGAATCTTCTGGACGGTTGATCTCAATACCGGCTTCCTTTAAGAACGACGCAGTCACAATGAAGAAAATCAACATAATGAATACAACGTCTAGCATGGGTGTCAAATCGATTTCTGATTCGTCTGCCTGATCATTCTGGCTGCCGCGTAAATGGCGCATAGAACATGTTCCTCTTATTGACGGTCTAGGCCGTCTTATACGATGTCTAATAAACGGTTGTGGAGGTTACCACAGACCAAAAAAAACATAAACGAAAAATTATACTAATCTTAGGCTTATAGTGAATATTTGAGTCATGGAGAGGCCCGAAAATGCTTAACAACATTGTTATTTGTTGTGATGGAACTTGGAATAAACCGGAGCAAAACTCATCTGACTCTGCAAGTAATGTGCTTAAATTAAGTCGGCTAGTCAATAGCCAAAATGGCGGTTTTTTGCAGCAAGTATTTTACGATTGGGGCTTGGGTTCCTACCACGATACATTGAGGGCAGGAATGACGGGTTACGGGCTAGATAAAAACGTATTAGACGCCTATCGATATATTGTGCATAACTACAATGATCAGAGCCAATTGTTTCTTTTCGGTTTCAGTCGTGGAGCCTATACCGTTAGGGCGCTAAGTGGTCTGATCAATAATATTGGTATCCTCAAAAGTGAGCATGGCGGACGTATCTATGAAGCCTGGCAAATTTATAAGTCTGGTCATAAACGTGATCACCCTAAAGGCCTGCGAGCAACAGCGTTTAAAGCACAATATGCTCATACAACCTCTCGTATCCGCTTTATAGGTGTGTGGGACACGGTTGGTGCGCTGGGCATTCCATTCTCTTTGCTGGGGTGGTTAAACGATGGCGATGAATTTTACGACACTGAGCTTTCCAGCGACGTAGAAATAGCAAGACAGGCATTGGCAATCGATGAGCGGAGGCAGGATTTTGAGCCGGCGTTATGGCAGGCAAAAACAGGGGTGGATTTAAAGCAAGTATGGTTTGCTGGCGTTCACAGCGATGTAGGCGGAGGGTATGCCCCGGATGCGACGGGTCTAAATGCGGCAGATGAGCCACTTAACTGGCTATTAAAAGAAGCTGAGGCGGCGGGTTTAATCGTTGCTGAGACTCCCGAATTGAGTCTTAATTTAGGTCGTTTACATCGATCTCGCCGGCATGTTTTTAGAATTAAACGTCCCCTAGTGCGTGACTTGCAGATAGGCACTGAGGGTATATTTATCCATAGCAGTGTTTTGCGGCGCTGGCAGAGCGATAAGAAATACCGCCCTACCCAAATTGTAAAACTATTAAAAGCGATGAGTATCGACCATTTACCCTGGTGTGATTAATTAAGCTGACTCATTAATTGTTTGCCCCAGCGCTTTATCATCGCTTCTTCATAGTCAAACTGACCGCTGTAATGGTTGCTTCGACTGAGATAGTTGTAGTCACGAATTTTTTCATCCGCCTGGTAGAGGATGTTGCCCTGAACATCTAGCACCTTACTGTCGAAGGTCATCCAAGGGCTGTATAGGTCAGTCATTAAACGGACCTGCCAATAATCACCACTGCCAAAACGGGTGTCACCCGCTAAATCGATGTTTTTAACCGTTATGTGTAATGTGTTTTCTTCGGGCAATTGTGCGGCAACATCGGTAAAAAATTCTTCAAATTTATTAAGTACGCGTTCTGTATAACGCTTTTGAGGCTCTCGGCCGCTATCGATGTCGCTATATTTATCGACGTCTTGAAAAGTGATTTCAATGTGCCCTGCCTGTGCTGCCGGAATCAGCAGAGCGCTCATCATAATGGGTAGCAAAGATTTCATATGCTTTCTCTCCTTTGCAGTTGTAGATTTAACTTTTCTAATAAAGGTACGTTAAGGGCCGCATTGTTGGCTTCATTTAGCAGCGTGCCATATACATACTCACGTTCACTAGGGCGGTTGGCGCGAAAGTCTTGCAGCATCGAAGAGGTATTCATTGCGGTGCTTTTACACACTTTTACAACCTGCTCGAGTAGGTCTTGGCTCGCTTGCCTAAAACCAGTGGCAATTAAAATAGCGTGAATTTCTGCGACAATGGCTACTAACTCATTATAGACGTCTGTTCGCTGAATGAGTTCCCCGTTGCGGCAGTTGTGAACAACGGTTAACCCATTAATCGCACCATTGATAGCAAGTTTGCGCCACAGAGCCGGCGCGATGTCCTCTTTGAAGTTGACCTCAAGTGCGTGGTTAAAGAGTATTTTTGGCAGTGGGCGAACGGGGCCATAAAGATGTCCGATGTCAGTATGTCCAATGCCTGCATGCACGATATTGCTAGCCCCTGTTCGAGTGACACCCTCAGTGCAAAGAGCTGCAAAAATACTGGCATTTGGAAAATGTTGATGGATTTGTTGGTGTTGGCCGATGCCGTTTTGCAAGCAGACAATGCAAATATCATCTCGCATAGCACTAGCTATGGAACTTAACGCGGCAAGACTATCGTGTGCTTTGGTACAAAGTAGTAGATAACTGATTGAATGCTTAGACAGTTGTTGCGAGGTGCATGCGCTTATCGAATAGGATTTGCCGTCGCAAATAATGCCTGACTGTGAAATGTTTGCTGCCGTATCTGGGTCGCGAACAATCAACATTGGGTCTGCACCGGATCGATGAAGGGAGGCGGCAAAAAGGCTACCGAGTGCGCCAGCACCTAAGATAAACAGCTGTTCCAAAGATACCTCTATGTCTGATATTAACCTCGGTTCAGAGTACCGCAGATTTGAGTCAACTTATATAGTTGATGCACAACCTAAAGATGGAGAACAACCGTGTTTAAAAAACTTACTCTAGCTGCCGCCTGTGTCACCCTAATGGCATGTCAGCAAGCCCCCCAAAAAGAGGCTGTAGAAAATGTAACAAGCAATCCTCTTCTGCAACCTTACGTCGGTGCATACAATGGTGTGCCTGCTTTCGACAAGATGAATCCTGTCGATATTGCGCCAGCAATACGCTACGGGATGCAACAAAGTTTGGCTGAAATTGATGCCATTGTTGCCAACCCAGAGGCCGCCAATTTTGACAACACCATCCTCGCTATGGAAAAAAGTGGCGAAGCTCTAGATAGAGTGTATCCCTACTACGGTATTTGGCTCTCTAATATGTCGACCCCAGAGGTGCGCAGCATAGCTGCAGAGTTAGCCCCTGAGCTGTCTGCTTTTTCTTCAAAAATTACCGCTAATAAGGGGCTGTTTGATCGCGTTGCCGCTGTCTATGCCCAGCGTGATTCTCTCGATGCTGAACAGCGTCGTTTAGTTGAATTGACCTATCAAAATTTTATTAGTGCGGGTGCGCAATTAAACGAAGCGGGTAAACAGCGCTACGCTGAAATAAATCAGAAACTTGCCGAAATTCGTACCAAATTTGCCAACAATGTTTTGGCCGATGAAGAGGGCTATGTGACCTTTTTTGATGCCAACCAATTATCTGGCTTACCGGAAAGTTACGTTAAGTCTGCGGCAGCTGCAGCCGCTGCGCGGGGTCAAGAAGGCCGCTACGCGGTGACTAACACCCGATCTTCGATGGATCCATTTTTACGTTATTCCGATGAGCGAGAGCTGCGTAAAGTGGTGTGGAATAACTACTACAACCGCGGCGACAATGGTGACGACAAAGATAATAACGAGCTGATTGTTGAGACACTTAAGCTTCGCCACGAGCGTTCAAAGCTACTGGGTTACAACAACTTCGCCGAGTGGCAGCTTGCCGATCGTATGGCTAAAACACCTAGTAGAGCAATGGATCTAATGATGAAGGTTTGGCCAGCCGCTATTGCGCGGGTTGATGAGGAAGTCAAAGACATGCAGGCGCTAGCCGATGAGCTTGGCGACGGCATCACCATTGAGCCCTGGGATTATCGCTATTACGCAGAGAAAGTACGCTTAGCAAAATACGATTTAGATTCCAACGAAGTGAAGAATTACTTACAGCTAGACAAGCTGCGCGAGGCTATGTTCTATGTCGCGGGGCGTTTGTTTAACTTCAATTTTACTCCAGTAGCCGAAGGTAGCGTGCCGGTCTTCCACCCCGATGTGAAAGTGTGGGAAGTGACCGACAAAACCAGTGGTGACTTGGTAGGTCTTTGGTATCTCGATCCGTTTGCACGTCAGGGCAAGCGCTCTGGCGCGTGGGCGACAAGCTATCGCAGTTACAACGAGATCAAACTCAACCAAACCGTACTGTCTTCCAACAACTCCAATTTCATCAAAGGTGGTGAAGGTGAGCCTGTATTGGTGTCATGGGATGATGCGGAAACTTTCTTCCATGAGTTTGGTCACGCGCTACACTCGCTGTCGTCAAAAGTCACCTATCCGACCTTGAATGGTGGCGTGCGCGATTACACTGAATTTCAGTCGCAATTGTTAGAGCGTTGGTTGCTTACTGACGAGGTGATTAATAACTATCTGACTCACGTTGACACCGGTGAGCCCATTCCCGCTGAATTGGTAGCTAAGATTAAAAATGCGTCGACCTTTAACGAAGGGTTTAAAACCACCGAGTACTTGGCGTCTGCCATTATCGATATGAAGTTGCACACTATGGACCCCGAGGGTCTCGACCCCGATGCCTTTGAACGTGACACGCTAAAAAGCATTGGCATGCCCGACGAGTTAGTAATGCGTCACCGCACGCCGCACTTCAGTCACATCTTCTCAGGTGAGTCCTACGCGGCGGGCTACTATGGCTATATCTGGGCAGAGGTGTTGACTTCGGATGCCGCTGAAGCCTTTGCTGAGGCTCCCGGTGGTTTCTATGATGAGGCGGTAGCTAAGCGACTGGTAGACTACTTGTTTAGTGTTAGAAATGCCTTGGATCCCGAGGAGGCCTATCGTAAATTTCGCGGCCGCGACGCCAAGGTAGAAGCCCTCATGCGTGACCGCGGGTTTCTATAAGTAGTTTGAATAACAAGGGCGCCATTGGCGCCTTTGTTGTTTGAACTGGCTGTTATAAGCTGTTCCAGTGCTGCTTAAATCGATTGACTTTATTCATCAAAGCCTCAATTTTTTGGGAGGTTTCTCGAGCGCCAGATTGGCCAACAAAGAAAAAGTGGTTGCCGCTCACCGACTCTGAAAGTTCTAGTTGCGCGTTATAAATGGCTGATCGGACGTGTTGCAGTTGGCTAGGTTTGGGGGGAGATGCCATCAGTCTTTTTGAGTAATCCTGATACAGACGATTCGCATTGTATATGCCCCAGGTGGATAGGTCCGTTAAGCTATGCCGCAAATCCAACACTGATGTCGGAATGAGCATGGCTACAAGTGGGAAGTTCCCGTATTCCATGCCTTTTGTGTCTTCGATGTCGGCCAGATAATCTCGGACAAACGCCTCTTGACCCGGTTGAAAACGCAATCCGTAGGCTTGCTGATTAATCGAGATATTGCCAATATATTCGCCATGGTAAGTCGCTTCGGGAATAATAACGTGGCCATGTTGCGCTTCATTCTCCACGACCTGCCGATACCACTTTGGGTAATTTTCTCTTCTGTCTGCTAAGCCTGACTCGGCCATATTAACCCTTTTGTTTTGTTCCACAATACCCGGAATAGGCGGCGTAGCAGCGAGAGATAAATAAAAGTCAAAGTTTATACCTAGTCGATTCGATTCTTCATAAAAAGGCTGGGCTATTTTCCCCGCCATACTCCATCCGAGTACTATGACGGAGCCTTCTAAAGCATGTTGTTTGACGATCTGTTGGGTAATCTCGGCAGCTTGTCTCCCCCAATCTCTTATGCTGAACTCAGGGAAGTTATCATCGAAAAGCCCACTGTTAGTTTCAATTGGATAGGAAATTGCTAAAAAATTGTATTTTTTAATACTTAACCAGTGGGCGAGAAAATCTTCTTCTTGGTAGCCCTCGTGGCCACCATAGGCGATTCGTGCACTGTGGTGTGCCCCCGGAATAAAGACAAAAAGAGGCTTCTCAGGATCGCCTTTGATAAATTTAGTGACAGCGGGGAAGCCTCCGCCAACCATGATGCTTTCACCTGGCCATAGGCTCGCTGCTAATGTCGACGAACAGAACAATACCGAGAGCAGTGCAGGTATAAAAATGAGTTTTGTGACCAATGTAAATCGCATGATTAAGTAAGCTATTTTAATCGAGTAACTTTTATTCTTTTGGGTATGCCATCAATCACCATGTCGTAGCTTTCAAAAATTCCATCCTGAATTTTTACGGTGACGGGTAGCTTCTTTGGTAACTTGAGGAATCCAGCTTCTATTTGTCGCCAGACTTGATTGTTATCAAACTCAAAAACCCAGCGTTGCTGTTTGTCTTTGTAATAATTGATCAGCGCTAAATTGACAGACTCGGGTTTGTGGTTATCGCTTGTAAGATATTTTTCACCGAGTTCTTTCTTGGCCGTTGGCGCAGGAGTAGCTTGTTGCTTTGATTCCACTGATGCTGTGGGCGGTGGTGTCTGAATAATTGAAGCTTTTGGCTGGTTGTGACGTGCCTGCATTTCTTGATCGTAGCAAGCGAGACGCTGTTGCGAGTCAACAATCGTGTAGCAATCCTCTAACGCTGATGTTGACACTAAGTGTGCGGCGGTCAAGGACGACCATAGCATGGTCGTTATTCCTAGAAGCCATATACCTTTGAGGTTGTATACAAAGGGAAATAAACGGGAGCAGTAGACTGTTGAGCCAATAGTATTCACCGTTTATTCCCCCTTACACGCATTAGAAGGTGTGTTTCACACGAACGTAAATCGTTCTACCACGAGGATCGTGTACTTGGTTGTCATAGCCCAAACGGCCACTCTGAGAACGACGATCAATGGCTGGTGGATCTTCATCCGTGAGGTTGTTGACACCTACAGTGATATCGGAATACCCGCCTGCAAACTCAATAGATCTTCCGTATTGCAGATCGAGCACGGTTTGACCATCGATCGAGTTATTTTCAATGGTGGGCGTCCGGTCATCGTAGCCGCCAACATGACGTACAAAGAGTCCAGCATTCTGCTTTTCATCTCGCCACGTAAAGCCAACATTGACTCTCAGGTCGGGTACCGAGCCCAGCAAATCAATAAAGCTATTACGGTTGCCGGCGCCATCGAAAGTTTGACCGTCACCTAGGTCGATATCAAATCCAGCTAAGTACGTTGCTTGCATATCAAAGGCTAATTCGCCACCTAAGACTTCGTCGAAGACTTTGTTAAATGCAACGTCAACACCATCGGCCTGAACACTGCCTAGGTTAATAAAGTTAGTTGTTACACTGTTGAGCTGACCTGAAGCATCGCGGTAAACGCGTGGGTCTGGCTTGTAGTTACCACCAGCACATTCGTTCGTCACAATATCTTGAGCGCTTTGACCTGGACCAATGAGGTCTTCAAAATCATAGGAAAAATAGTCGATTGAAGCCGTGATGCTATCTCCTTGATAGGCCGCGCCAAAGTTGAAATTAGACGCAGATTGAGGAGACAAGTCACCACCAACAACGATCTGAGCGGCATTGAATGACGAGGTATTGTTTAGATCACAGGGCGAACCGGGCGTGGCAGTGGAAATTGGGTCGGCCAACGCGCCAGCACCGATCGATCCAGCGATGTTTCTCACTGAAGGTGCTTGGAAGGATGTACCCGCTGAAGCCCTCAACACTATCTCGTCTGTGGCTTGTAAACGGAATCCGATTTTTGGATCCGTCGTGCTACCGCCTTCGCCTTCACCATAATCTTCAAAACGCACAGCAAGTTGCATATCAAACGAATCTGTAAATGGGACACTTGCTTCTGCAAAGACAGCGTATACATCCTGGGTGGCATCAGTGATGTTAAATACAGGATCCGCTCGTCCATCGAGTTGGAAATACTCTAGGCTATCTTGGGTGTCGTTGTATTTGAAATCTCGATACTGTGTACCAAATGCAGCGCTGACGATATTACCGCTTGATAGTTCAAACAGGTCGCCGCTTAGGATAACTTCGATGACTTGTTGTTCTGAACTTTTGTTTACTGTGTGGTACGTTGCAAACTTGGCCAAATCGCTTGCCGCGCCATCCAATGTATTTCCAGCGACGGTAATACCATCTTTGACTGATACCGCGTTAGGTGTTGCCCAGGCACTGCCGAATGGGTTCCAAGAATAAGACTGAATGGAACTTCGGAAGGCATCTGGATTGTAGTTTCTTGGTTGACGTTCAACGAAGTTCGATCTGGCGTATTGGTAGTAACCGTAAAGGTTCCAGTTTTCATTCAGTGTTGCGTCAATACCCATCATCAGGCGAGTGTTTGTAAAATCACGCACGTTTTCAGCCGCGAGATCACCTTCAAATGTAGTGAGTGGGCGACCTCGATAGATGACATCAACGGCTTGTGATGGATCGGCAGCAACCGCCGCTTCATCCCATGTTAAGGTGCCACCATTATTCACAAAATAGTTGAACGGGTGACCAGCGGGTACCAGATAGCCGCCGTCATCTGTTGAGCGGCGCAACACGTTGCCGCCAATAATGTCGACTACCTGATTATTAGAGTAGCTATACTCTGAAAAAATCTGCACTTTATCGGACAGATCATAATCAAATTGGCTAAATACCTGCAGACGACTCTCTTCAGCGATCAGCGAGCGTTGGTTAATAAAGTTATATCTACAATTAGTGCCGGCGACAAAAGTATTTACCAATCCGCTGATGGCATTGGGCTTTCCACAGTTGGGGTCGGCCACAGTATTACCCGAGCGAGAATAGGTGCCGTCACCATTGTTTGTCGCCAAATTATAGCGACCCGCTCCGCTTCCTGAGTCCCAAAGATTGTCCGATGCAACAGTCGAATCACCATCACTTCGTTCTACCAGCCAGTCAAAATCGCCTCTATAGTTAATGCTTTGGTTGTAAGACGTCACAAAAGTCGTAAAGTGGCCTTTATCGAAGCTGGTACCAAAGGCGGCATTAAATTGGTTAGCTTCGTTAGAAGAGTCCCTGTATTCCGCACCAATCTCTAATCCTTCAAACTTTCGACGGGTAATGATATTAACCACCCCAGCAACCGCCTCAGAACCGTAGGTTGCAGAAGCACCGTCT
>Ga0181565_10001185_pt1 | contig 19926 bp, 17 predicted proteins | sample 101ome_16_FD_129661 | JGI IMG/M metagenome (GOLD analysis project Ga0181565, IMG submission 129661) | Coastal salt marsh microbial communities from the Groves Creek Marsh, Skidaway Island, Georgia - 101401AT metaG (megahit assembly) | ecosystem: Environmental > Aquatic > Marine > Intertidal... | reverse complement strand
TTGAAACAGGCCTTGCCAATCTCGATACGGATTTGGCCGAAATGCTAGCCTCGGATATTGCTGAAGATCACATATCAAGCGTGCGCGAGAAAATCTTTGAAGGTTTGATCCAACGCTTTGAGGCTTATCGCCCCCATAAAGCAGCCATTCAAGCCCTTAACGCGGCGTCAGTAAGCAATCCCAAAATTGCCCTGATCATGGTTAACCGCCTTAATCATGCCATGGCACAACTGCTTGAAGTTACTGGCGGCGGTGCTACGGGCTTAACCGGAAAAATGCGTGCAAAAGGCTTAACGGGAGTATGTTTAACCGTGCTTAAAGACTGGCTTCGTGATGAAACGCCAGATATGTCTGAAACCACTAGGCTTTTGGATCAGAGGCTAAAACAAGCAGAAAGTTTAGCCACCAGTTTTGGGCTTATTCCAGCACAAAGCCAAAGTCAGCATAACGAAGAGACAGATAATGACAGCCAGCTTTGATGATTTTCTAAAAATTGATATCCGGACAGGAACAATACTTAAGGTTGATGATTTTCCCGAAGCTCGCAAACCTGCTTGGAAACTGACCATTGATTTTGGTGATGAGATCGGGGTTAAAAAATCCTCTGCTCAAATTACCGCGCATTACACCAAGGAAGATTTAATGGGTAAGCAAGTCTTGGCGGTGGTGAATTTCCCGCCTCGGCAGATAGGGCCATTTATGTCCGAAGTTCTAACCCTTGGCTTGCCTGATATGGATGGTGAAGTGGTATTGCTATCACCCGATCAGCCTGTGCCAAATGGTGGCCGGATGCACTGATTTTTGCTGTCTTGGGTTTTGGACTGTGGGTTATCAGATGGGCAGTTGAAGCCGTACCCGCAAGCCACCTTGTGGGGCGTCACCAAGCAAAAGTTCGCCGCCATGATTGGTAGCAATTTCCTGTGCAATTGATAGTCCAAGTCCGGCACCAATGCTGGTTTTGCCATTAAGATTTCGGCTAAAGGGCTTAACCGCGGCGCGGCGCATATCTTTTGGGATGCCGGGGCCATCATCATCAATAACAACGGTAATGATTCCCTCTTGATGTTCAACGCTAATAAAACATTTGCCAGCATGGGTGATAGCATTGTTGATCAAATTGCTAATCGCACGGCGAAAAGCCATATGCCGTAAAGGAATGACAGGAAGAGGGGTATCCGGTTCCGTAAAGTAAATATTTTTATGATCCCCAAGGTCACGGTTTATAGAGGTCTTGATTAATTCCACCACATCCGCATTTTCCACATTTTCACTGATGGTGCCGCTAGCATAATTAAGATATCCGGTAATCATTTCTTCCATTTCGGCAATATCTTTTTCAAGCTCAGAGCGTGCCGTGTCATCGGAAATCATGGCAAGAGACAGTTTCATTCGCGTTAATGGGGTGCGGAGATCATGCGAAACTCCAGCTAACATTTCGGTGCGTTCTGAAATCTGACGTTGGATACGATTATACATAGCCTGAAAAGCTTGACCCGCTTGCCGCACCTCGCGTGCCCCTTCTGCCCTGTAATTAAGCGCAGGTCGACCTAGCCCGATTTGCCTTGCGGCTTTGGTTAGTCGCCGGATAGGGCGTATCTGTCCACGAAGAAAAAGAACAGCGATTAAGGCCATGACCACCGTTGTGCTAATCGTCCAAAGAATAAACAGCCATGATGTTGAGCTAAACACCCGCTTACGGCCGGCGGTCACGCTAAACACCCCATCAGTATATTGAACATAAATGGTAATCAGATCGGGGTGACTATCCAAATCCATGCGAAAAGGTTGACTGAGCGTTGCCTTCAGACTCTCATTTAATTGGCGACCAGTATAAGTCCCTTCAACCTGACGCGAGTTTGGCGGAATGATGCCATCCTGATCCCAATTGGTTTGAAAATAAAAGTATTTTTTCGCAAAATTATCTGCCGCTATCAGATTATCAGAGCTACGTTCAAGATCAATCTGATCAACTACAGTGGCAATATCCGCAGAAAGATTGCTGGCCATATAGCGTGTGATGTTGTCCCAGTGTCGCTCATAAAATACCAGAACAGTGATGACTTGAACCAGAATTAGCGGCACCAAAATAATGGCCAGCATTCGTCCAAACAAAGATTTAGGTTTCAAAAACGCCAAAATGTTATGCCTTATGTCATCATCTGATCTGTTTGGAGCATCCACCCTTGTCCGCGTGCCGTCAACAAATAGATAGGCTTTCTGGGGTTAGGTTCAATTTTTCGCCTTAATCGGGCAACAGCGACGTCAAGGCTTCGGCCTTCCATTTGGCTTGATAGCATGTCGGCCAATTCGTGTCGTGACAGGACTATATTAGGGCGGCGAGCAAAACATGATAACAAATCGCGTTCTGCTGAGGTGAGAGAATTACGCTGATTCCCCGTCTTTAGCTGAGAGATAGCGATATCATATTCATGAGGGCCAAAGCGAATAACCGTATTATCACCATGGTTTTGATTAGCCCTTTGATTTTCTGATGCCATCGGGGTTTGGTTGGTTAAGTTCAAAGGTGATCGCCGCAACAAGTTACGAATGCGCAAAGCCAGTTCTTCAGGCTCAAACGGTTTGGTCATGTAATCATCAGCCCCTTTTTCGAGACCAATGAGCCTTTCTCCCGGTTCACCCATGGCGGTCAGCATCAGGCAAGGTGTTGGATCATTCGCCGCTTTCAATGAGTGAACAAAATCAAGGCCGCTTTCCATCGGTAACATAATATCCACAACATAAGCATCAAAATGAGTGCCTATAATCCGCTCTCTTGCTTCTTCTGCTGAAGCTGCCCCGGTTACGCGATAATCCTTGCTGGCGAGGAACCGCACCAGCAATGCCATCAGGCGCTCATCGTCTTCAATAACCAGAATGTGATATGTTTTATCGCTCATCGCTTCCCAACAATGGCCTCGGTACCAAAAGTAAGACCTATATCCTAGTCATTGGTGGGCGCCGAAGCAATGGGATGGTCTTTTCATCAAGCATGGCTTCCATCACCGCCAGAAAGCCAGTGACAGCCTCGCCGCTTACAGATTTGAACGCTTGGGCAAAGCGTTGACGCTGTATCAAAGTGACATCATGTTCAAGATCACGACCTTTGGAGGTAAGGGAAAGTAAGCGTTGGCGTTTATCGGTGGTGCCTTGCTCTTGTTCGATATAACCATCTTCGATCAGTTGCGAAAGCACACGCGAGAGCGATTGCTTGGTGATATTCAGGATCGCTAACAATTCGCTGACATTGATACCCGGATGACGACCAACAAAATAGATCACCCGGTGATGGGCACGGCCAAGATCACAGCTTTCTAGCATCGCATCAGCCTCACCCGTGAAGTCACGATAAGCAAAGAACATAAGTTCAATGCTGTAGCGCAATTCCTCTTCACGAAGGAAGAGGGGGCGATGTGGAGTTTTTACGTCAGCCATGTTGACATAATTTCATTGTTACCCATACTATACCGCATGGTTAAAGATTTTCCTGATGAAGATCAAGCACCAACACATCTTATGAGTGAAACAAAATGACAATTATCCCTTTTGATGACCGTGATGGTCATATCTGGTTCAATGGCGAAATGGTAAATTGGCGCGATGCCAAAACCCACGTGCTATCGCATGGTCTTCACTACGCTAGCTTAGTTTTTGAGGGTGAGCGTGCTTATGGTGGTGAGATTTATGAAAGCCGCTTGCATACCGAACGCCTGCGGAAATCTGCCCAACTTATGGATTTTGATTTGCCGTACAGCGATGATGAGATTATCGCAGCTAAAGAACAGCTTCTCAAGATGGCAGGGCTGAAAGATGCTTATATTCGGCCTTTTGCATGGCGCGGCAGTGAAATGATGGCGGTGTCTGCGCAAAACACAAAAATACATGTGGCAATTGCTTGCTGGGAATGGCCAAGTATGTTTGACCTAGACGCCAAAATGCGCGGCATAACACTTGATATTTCTAAATGGCATCGTCCAAGCCCAGAAAGCGCACCTGTACATTCCAAAGCCGCTGGACTTTATATGATTTGCACGTTGTCTAAACATGCCGCGGAACGAAATGGGTTTCAGGATGCGATGATGCTTGATTACCGCGGCTATATCGCAGAAGCCACTGGGGCAAATATCTTTTTCCTAATGGAAGATGGGAAAATTCATACCCCTACCGCGGATTGCTTTCTTAATGGTATTACCAGAAAGTCAGTTATTAAAATGGTCACAGATATGGGGTATGAAGTGGTGGAACGTCACATCAAACCCGAAGAATTATCACAGGTGAGAGAATGTTTCCTCACGGGTACAGCGGCCGAAGTCACGCCTGTGTCACAGATTGGTGATCATCATATGAATCCAGGATCAACTTGCCGCGATATCGTTGAAAATTATTCAAAGATGGTACGTGGCCAGCGGTAATTTATGCTGATGATGGATTGATATAACGCCGCTGGCTGTTTGGCTACCAGCGGCGTTTTGCTTTATTATCAGTCTCACGAGCGGAGACCCAGTTAGCGCCATCAGAGGTATTTTCAGATTTCCAGAATGGCGCTTCAGTCTTAAGAAAATCCATAATGAAATTCGCCGCATCAAAAGACGCTTGGCGATGCGCTGATGCTGCACCAACTGCCACAATCTGATCATTGGGACCAAGTTTGCCTACACGGTGAACGATAATTACCCCAGTGAGAGGCCACCGATGCATAGCCTGATCGCGGATGGTTTCTAGCTTTTTTTCGGTCATGCCGGGGTAATGTTCCAGCGTCATAGAGGTAATGGGGCGATCATTGTTCATCTCACGCACCAAACCGACAAAGACGGTTACTGCCCCGGGTGAGGGCGGTATATCAGGCGTTCTTAATTTCGCGTAAAGATCAGACAGGTCAAAATCGTCTTCGGTTACGATAACGGTCATGGGTTATCCCCCTGTTACAGGCGGGAAAAACGCCACCTCATCCCCATCCGAAAGTTTATGATCAATGTCAACATAATCATAATTGATGGCAATCCTGACGAGGGTCATATCTGCCAGCGCCTTTGCGTGGCCATCGCTTTTGGTTTTTAAATCAGCGACTAAATCCGCAACAGATGTCCAGCGAGGGTCATAAGTCAAAGTTTCGCTTGAAACACCAGTATGCTCTCTTAGCCATGCAAAATAACGAATATTCATAGGGCTTCTCTAAAGGGAATAAAATGGCATTGATCGCCTTCATTAACATGGCCATGATCGGCAGAGATTTCAAGTAATCCATCTGCACCAGTTAGCGAAGTTAAGACACCTGCCCCAAATCGGCCATTGGGTGTTGCGACGGGCAGGGTGCCTTTGTCATAGCTTAAAGTCACCCGAACAAAATCAGTACGGCCTAATTTATGTTTTGCTGAAAATCCACAAATTACTGGAAAACGAAGCTGTGGCCGCGGTATTCCCCCAGCTAAGCGCATGAGCGCATCAGCAACTAGCAACCGATAAGTAACAAACACAGCCACTGGATTTCCGGGGATGCAGAATACAGGCTTTGACGCGAGGATTCCGGCAGCAAACGGTCGCCCCGGTTTAATATGAATGCCGGAAAAAGCAATCTTTCCTCCCGCAGCTTCGACGGCTTGTCTGGCAAAGTCTTCACTTCCGCCAGAACTTCCCCCGGATAGGATGATGGCGTCGGCCTTTTCTGCCATGTTGCGGATGGCATGGGTTACAGCTTCAAGTTTATCGCCAATGATGCCGCCGTCATGCACATGATGAAAATCACTTTTCAACAAACTTGTCAGCATGGGGCGATTAGAATCAAAGATGCCCCCGATTTTGAGATCTGAGGTGAGTGTAATGTCATGAACCTCTTCGCCGGTGGAAAGCAAGCCCACGGATAGAGGTTTTTGAACCTCAATCTGGCTAAAACCCATGGCTGCTGCCAGTCCAATTTCTGCTGCCCCAAGCCTTTGGCCTTTTGTCAAAGCAACTTCATCGCGTTGGATGTTTTCCCCGCAAGGGCGAAAATTGCTGCCTTTTGTTAACGCGTCGGGCAAGGTAACCCAAGTGCCCCCAGCATCGGTTTCCACCTCACAATGCTCTTGCATGGCAATGGTATCAGGAGAATGGTCCGTTTGCTCAGCTTGCGGCATTGGCGTGCCAGTCGTGATGTAAATTGCTGTTCTGGGGATAAAGGCATGGGTTAGGGGATGCCCAGCAGAAGCCTGCCCCTTAACCTGAAGTCGCCTGTCGGGGCTTGCCAGCATAGCAGCATAACAAAACGCGTAACCATCAACAGCGGCAGTATCTGATGGGGGAACATTAATTGGTGAGACCAGATTCTGACCTAATATGGCGCCAGTTGCCGCAGCAAGAGGCCGGATTTCCGTTTTCTTTAACGCGGATATCATCTGTTTCAGATGCTGTTCAGCCTCTGTCAAGGTTAAGCCAGTATGATTAGTCACGATGGCATCATCCCAAGCAGAAAATTGGTGATAAGCATCGGATCATTGAGGTCAAGCTGAGGCAAGGGGCAATCTGTCAAAGGATGGTCTGTTGCTATGGCAATAATATGTGGCCGGCTTTCGTATAGGGGGGGGTGTTCCATGCCTTGGCGGCGAATTTCAATTTTGGGGATAGGGTCATTTTTGAACCCTTCGACTAGCACCAGGTCAGCCGGCGCAAGTTCGCCCAAAAGTGTGTTGAGATCCGCTTCGTCATCTTCAGGGCCAGGGGTTTCCGTAAAATGCACACGCCTCCGCGAAGATGTAATCAGCACCTGCCTTGCCCCAGCTTGACGGTGGCGCCAACTGTCTTTGCCTGGCGTGTCAGGATCAAAATCATGATGTGCGTGTTTTATTGTTGCTATTCTCAAACCGCGAGCAGTGAGGTGAGCAATCAGTTTTTCAGCTAATGTGGTTTTGCCTGAGCCTGAAAATCCAGCAAGACCTATGACTAGGCCATGACGCGATAAGGCTGGCATAGAGAGATCAGGATGGCCTCTATGATCAGACATAGCGAAGGGCCTTAATAAAATAATCAATACCCGAATAAAGGGTTAGCGCCGCCGCCAAATAAAATGTCCCCATACACACGATAAAGGCGTGTTCCCAGTGATCAAAAAAGGGATAGAGCATAACCATGCCGATAGCGATAAACTGCAAAGTGGTTTTTATCTTGGCAATGCCGGTTACTGGCAGGCTAATACCCATAATGCCAAGATATTCGCGGAGGCCAGCTACAAAAATCTCACGAAACAGGATGGCAAGAGCCGGATAAAGTATCGGCAGATGGTTATGATCCAGTGCCACCAAAGATAACAAACACCCCGTGATCAGCAATTTATCAGCAATCGGATCCAGCATTCGCCCAAGGCCGCTTAGAACATTCCAACGCCGAGCCAAATACCCATCTAGCCAGTCTGTGATAGCGGCAAAAGTAAAGAGCCAGAAAGCCACGCCTCTTACCCCAAGCCGTCCATCAATAATCATGAAGGGTACGGCAATACTAGTAAAAATGCGCAGAATGGTAATGATGTTAGGGAGATGCTTCATATCTAAATATCCAACATATCTTAATCTGTTTTTTTATCCTGCCGCAGTGTCAAAAGGCACACGCTTTAAAAAGTATCATGCCTAGGTTTTATCATGAAACCAATGATAAATGATATCGGCGACTTGCCTAGAAATGCCATTAACTTTCATTAAATCGGGAATATCTGCTCGCGCCACCGCTTTTGCTGATCCAAAATGGGTGAGCAGGGCTTTTTTGCGTTTTGCCCCAATACCGGGAACAGGATCAAGGGGGTTGCTGGTCTGGGCAGCTTTGCGTCTGGCACGATGTGCCCCAATAGCAAAGCGGTGGGCTTCATCTCTTAGGCGTTGCAAAAAATGTAAAACGGGGGTGTTTTCCGGCAAAGTGAAACTGTCTTTTCCAGGTTGGTGAAACTCCTCCTTGCCGGCGTTGCGGTCTGGCCCTTTGGAAATGGCCACCAGCGGGACGTTTTCTATACCAAGGGTTTCAAGCACTTCAACCACGGATGACAATTGCCCTTTGCCGCCATCAAGCAAAACTAAATCCGGCCAAAGCCCGGTTTGACGTTCAGGATCATCACGCATAGCTCTGGTAAAGCGGCGACTAAGCATCTCGCGCATCATGGCAAAGTCATCACCGCCAATGCCACCTTTAGTGGCTTCCATGTTAAACTTGCGGTAATGGGATTTAAGAAACCCTTCTTCTCCTGCCACAATCATGGCCCCAACTGCGTGACTGCCTTGAATGTGAGAGTTGTCATATACTTCGATACGTTGGGGGCGATCCTCCAGATCAAACAGCTCTTGTACCTCATCCAGCATCTTGCGTTGGGTGGTGCTGGTTGTCAGTTCACGGGCAAGTGCTTCACTTGCGTTGCGTTCAGCCATCGCCATCATCTTTCGCCTTTGGCCACGGGCAGGCACAGAAATATTTACTTTGCGCCCGGCTTTATTGCCAAGAGCTTCGGCGAGCAAATTCGCATTTTCCAATTCCTGATTGACCAGCAATTCTGGAGGAGGCGGTTTATCATCATAAAACTGGCCTATGAAAGCTGCCATAATCTCTGTTGCGGTATCATCTTGATCATGGCGGGGAAAATAAGCACGGTTTCCAAAATTAGAACCATTGCGCATGAAAAACACTTGAACGCAGCTTCGTCCAGCGTTTTGCTGAAGCGCAATAATATCAGCGTTTAATTCCCCCGGAAGATTGATATCTTGATGGGCTTGTATCTGGGTCAAGGCGCGAATTCGGTTGCGCCATAACGCTGCAGATTCAAAATCCAGTTTATCAGCGGCATCATGCATATAAGTAGCAAACTCTTCTTGAACTGCCCGCGATTCGCCATTAAGAAACCGCAACGCTAAATCAACCTGAGCCTGATAATCTTTGGGGCTAACCTTATTCGTGCAAGGTGCGGTGCAACGCTTGATCTGATATTGCAGGCATGGTCTTGAACGGGTTGAGAACATCGCATCAGTACAATTTCTTAACAAAAACGCCCGCGTTAATTCAGTCACGGTGCGATTAACCGCGCTGGCTGAGGCAAAGGGGCCAAACCACCATGCTTTGCGCTTACGGGTGCCGCGATGTTTTGCCAGTTGCGGCCAATCATGGTCACGCGTGATCATAATGTAGGGGAAACTTTTATCATCACGCAGCAAAATATTATAACGTGGCTTGAGGGTTTTGATGAGGTTGCTTTCCAGTAACAGCGCCTCAACCTCGGTGCGTGTGGAAATAATTTCCATGCTGTGTGTTTCGGCCACCATTCTGGTTAACCGATGGCTAAGGGCATTAGCCCTTGTGTAACTGATGACACGATGCTTTAGGCCTTTGGCCTTTCCCACATAAAGCACCTGAGAATCATGCCCAAGCATCCGATAAACACCTGGACTGGCGTCTAGTTGTTTTGCCATGTTGCTAATCACCTTTATCCCGCGGTTGAGATCAGGTGGCGGAGGCGAAATAGGCACGCCAGCAGTAGTGGAGTCTTGGTCAGTCATGCTGTTAATCTAGTGTTATTGTTACCAAAAGGCTAATATTCCTGTCATCATATCACTACCGAATCGAGAAAAGAAATCTCATCCACGGATTCTGTGGATAACTTTGTGTATAAGTTTAGTTTGAGTAGTCGAGAATCAGGAAAATCTGCCAAGATCATAGATTTGCCCATTATTTAGGCATATAATTTTAAGTTTAATAAAAACAGTAACTTACGATTTTTGCGTTGTATAAATTTTTTCAAATTCCGCGTCAAATCAATTTTTGCTAAAAACTTCTGATCAAGAAATCAAGCTGTTAACAACCTTACGCAGGATAGGCCTTTTGGGTAGGTTTTAAGCACCTAAAAACAGGTAACGCATGGATTTTTTAGCGTTTTCTCCGTTGTTTTTCCTGCCGACGGAATGCGAGGGCTGGGCCGCTACCGATTTCAAGTTCGGATGCTTCAAGTCGACGAATTTCATCACGGATACGAGCAGCGCTTTCAAATTCTAAATTTGCCGCCGCATTTTGCATCTTTTGTTCAAGTTCAGCGATGGTATCGCGCAAGGATTTGCCAACCATTGGCCCGGTATCTGTATCCACCTCAATGCGGTCTGCACGTTCATGGACCGAATTAAGAATATCCTTAATCTGTGAATTGACCGTTTCTGGGGTGATGTTGTTAGCGATGTTGTAATCCATTTGCTTATTGCGGCGGCGCTCGGTTTCAGAAATCGCGTAATCTATGCTTCCTGTGATAGTGTCAGCATAGAGAATAACCCGCCCGTCAATATTCCTAGCGGCGCGACCAATAGTCTGAACCAGAGAAGTCCGTGAACGCAAATAGCCTTCTTTATCAGCATCAAGGATTGCAACCAGCGCACATTCGGGAATATCAAGCCCTTCACGCAACAAATTGATCCCGATTAGCACATCAAAAACGCCCAAGCGCAAATCACGGATAATTTCAATCCGTTCTAGCGTTTCAACATCCGAATGCATATAGCGGACTTTTACCCCTGCTTCATGCATGTATTCCGTCAGATCTTCGGCCATTTTCTTTGTTAATGTGGTAATCAGCACGCGCTGTTTTTTTATTGCCGCCTCGCGGCATTCTGCAATCACATCATCCACCTGATGTTCAGTGGGGCGGATAATGCATTGTGGATCAATAAGCCCTGTGGGGCGGACAATCTGTTCAACAAACACGCCGCCTGTCTGTTCCATTTCCCAAGTCCCCGGCGTCGCAGAAACATAGATAGTCTGGGGGCGAAAGGCATCCCATTCTTCAAATTTCAAGGGGCGGTTATCAAGGCATGATGGCAGACGAAATCCATATTCAGACAAGGTCGTTTTGCGTGCCCTGTCACCTTTATACATCGCGCCAATTTGTGGCACGGTAACATGACTTTCATCCAAGAATAATAAGGCATCTTCGGGCAGATATTCAAATAGAGTCGGTGGCGGCTCACCCGGGCCGCGTCCAGAAAGATAGCGAGAATAGTTTTCAATACCGTTGCAAACACCCGTGGCCTCAATCATCTCAAGATCAAAATTGGTGCGTTGTTCTAGGCGTTGGGCTTCAAGTAAGCGCCCGGCATGTTCCAGTTCATGCAGCCGGCTTTTTAATTCCACGCGAATACTTTTAGTCGCTTGTTGAAGCGTGGGTTTAGGCGTGACATAATGCGAATTGGCAAAAATCCTCACCTGATCCAGATCATCATCTTTCTGCCCTGTGAGGGGGTCAAAACTGGTAATAGCCTCAATCTCATCACCGAAAAGGGAAATGCGCCATGCGCTGACCTCAAGGTGGGCAGGAAAGATTTCCACCACATCGCCCCGAACCCGAAAACAGCCGCGTTGAAACGCCACATCATTCCGTGAATATTGCAATTCGGTCAACTGTCGCAACAATTGTTGGCGTTCAATGCGTTGCCCTTTAAACAGACGTATAACCATGCTGGAATAAGTTTCCACCGATCCAATGCCATAAATACACGATACCGATGCTACGATCACCACATCACGCCGCTCAAGGAGGGCGCGGGTCGCGCTGTGGCGCATCCGGTCAATCTGTTCGTTGATGGTGGCTTCTTTTTCGATATAGGTATCGGATCTTGGGACATAGGCCTCAGGTTGGTAATAATCGTAATAAGAAACGAAATATTCAACCGCGTTATCAGGGAACAAAGACCGCATCTCACCATAGAGTTGTGCGGCTAGGGTTTTGTTTGGTGCGAGGATCAGCGAAGGGCGCTGCATTTCAGCAATGACATGAGCCATGGTAAAGGTTTTCCCGGATCCTGTAACCCCCAACAGCACCTGATCCCGTTCTGCCGTTTTGAGGCCAGATAGCAGATCACGAATAGCTGCAGGCTGATCCCCTGCTGGCTTATAATCGGTTTCCAATCTCAGCGGGACATGATGATCATGCTCATCGGCAAAAAGCGGCTGAGGTTTCGCAGAAGTGATGCTGTTATCGTCCATATTTCGCAATATAGAGCATTGATGCCCAATGGTGAATACCTGGATGAAGTTTTTACTTGCCAGAGAAGCATCAGACTTTTACCACATAACAATAACCCTATGATATCGGAGGCCGTTATGGGACTTCTCGCCCCGCGCATGAATGCAATCAAACCATCACCAACCATTGCTGTGACAACCAAAGCCGCAGAACTTAAAGCGGCAGGACGTGATATTATCGGGCTTGGTGCTGGAGAACCTGATTTTGATACCCCTGAACATGTCAAAGATGCGGCACGTAAGGCGATTGCGGATGGTAAGACAAAATATACCGCTGTTGATGGTATCCCCGAACTTAAGGCTGCGATTGTTGATAAGTTTAAGCGAGAAAATAACATCACCACGACAACCGCCAACATCACCGTTGGCACTGGTGGTAAACAAGTGCTGTACAACGCCATCATGGCAAGTGTTGAAAATGGTGATGAGGTCATTATTCCAGCGCCATATTGGGTGTCTTATCCTGATATTGTTATGCTTGCTGGGGGTGAGCCAGTTTTTGTATCCTGTCCTGAAAATGCTGGGTTTCGGTTATTGCCAGAGCAACTGGCAGAAGCAATCACACCAAAAACAAAATGGCTGATTCTTAATAGCCCTTCTAATCCAACAGGGGCAGGCTATAGCGCAAGTGATCTGTCCGCACTGGCAGAAGTGTTGCGCCAACATCCGCATGTGCATGTGCTTTGTGATGATATGTATGAACACTTGGTTTATGGCGATTTTACCTTTGCCACATTGGTTGAGGTTGCCCCTGATCTTCAAGATCGCGTCCTGACCATGAACGGGGTTTCAAAAGCGTATTGCATGACAGGATGGCGGATTGGTTATGCGACTGGTCCTGCCCCTTTAATTAAGGCCATTGCAACTATTCAATCACAATCCACTTCTAGCCCAAACTCCATTGCCCAACACGCGGCGGTGGCGGCGCTAAACGGATCCTTGGATTTTATGGTAAGCAATCTGAAAGCCTTTGATCAACGGCGCCAACTTGTGGTGGATAGCCTGAACACGATTGATGGTCTTAGCTGTCCTAATCCTGATGGGGCTTTTTATGTGTATCCGTCGGTTGCTGGAGTGATCGGACGTAAGCGCCCTGATGGTCAAGTTATTGCGAATGACAGCGATTATGTGACTTGGCTGCTGGAAGATGGCGGTGTTGCGGCAGTGCAGGGTGCAGCCTTTGGGCTTGAGCCACATTTCCGGATTTCTTATGCTACTGGAACGGCGGCCCTTGAAGATGCTTGCCGCCGGATTAAGGTTTCGACCGAAAAACTATCCTAAGATCACGATAATGTGATTACGGATAGGGTGTTACGGTCTTATCTTGGCCGCAATTTGCTCTATACTTTTGTTTGTCTATCATGCCTCATGGCCTCAGGCTATAGGTATGGGAAGGGAATGACAGGCAAAAGCAAAGGCAAAGGAGTATGAAACGATGTTGATCAGAAACAAACCAAGCTGGGAAATGCCAGAACACATGGCAACACCAGAAGATGTCTATCTCAACCGTCGACAAATCCTAGCCGCAATGGGTTTCGGCTTAGCGGCCGGAATGGGAATTATGCCAAAGCTTGCCGCGGCGGCCATTGAAGGGTTTCCCGCAAAGCGAAACCCTGCCTTTACCTTAGATCGAGAAATTACCCCCGAAGATGAGGCCACTACTTACACTAATTTTTATGAGTTTGGATCATCAAAGAATATATGGCGCAAGGCCAGACGGCTGAAGCCTGATCCATGGACCCTTACCATTGATGGCATGGTTGAGGAAAAAATTACCATTGATGCTGATGATCTGATTAAAAAATTAGGTGATCAGGAAGAGCGGCTTTATCGTCATCGCTGTGTAGAAGCATGGGCGATGGCGGTCCCTTGGACAGGCGTGCCATTAGAAAAGCTAGTGCGTTTTGCACGCCCTAACGCATCAGCAAAATATCTTCGGTTTGAGACTTTTCTAGATCCAGATATTGCCCCGGGTCAACGCCAGCGATGGTACCCATGGCCGTATGTTGAAGGCATTACCGTTGATGAAGCGACCAATGAAATGCCTATGCTGGTTACAGGCATTTATGGTAAGGCCTTGCCTAATCAAAATGGTGCCCCTATTCGTATCATTTTGCCGTGGAAATATGGCTTTAAGTCCATTAAATCCATCAGCCGCATTACGTTTACTGATGAAAAACCAGTGAGTTTTTGGGAAGAGTTGCAAGTCAAGGAATATGGCTTTTGGGCTAATGTGAATCCTGAATATGATCACCCAAGGTGGAGCCAGAAGACAGAGCGTCTATTAGGAAGCGGTGAGCGTGTGCCAACCCAGCTCTATAATGGATATGCAGAGCAAGTCGCCAGTCTTTACGCCAATATGCCGCAAGATCGCACCTTATTTTTCTAGGCTTTTTGAGGAATATCGTTTGAAGATGTAGTGATCTGAGGTTTCAGAAGATTAGCAATTCGCGTGGTTTCATCCAGACGATTATCGTTGTGCATAAAGAAATGATAAAGGGAAATCCGATCTATGGGTTTGGTATAGCCAGCTTCTTCCATCACTTTATGGAAAAGCGCCACCCGACCTGATTCTGGACGCAGTTCCGCCACATGGACGGATTTTCCCATAGCTGCCGCCTCTGATGTCATGTTGACGCTATCTGCTGTGACGATAATGGCATCACCAGCGTTTAATATCCATGGATAAGGATTAGGCGAAGTCCCATCCCACCACCAGTGTCGTGTTTCTGCCAATGGGCCTTTCATGACCTCAGCAGCATTGGCTAATGCCCTTCGTGAGGGCACTAGGATAAGAGCCGATTGGGTCATCGCTGCAACATTCGCCAGCAACTGTCCAAATCGATAATAATCTTGTTCATGCACTTGATAGCGGATGTTAGAGCCACCAATCATGACAACAATCTTACGGCCTTGAATGGATTTAACTTCATCAGGCATTTCAAACTTCTGGCTCATTAATGTTGCCATACGGTTAAGCGACCCTAGCGTAACTAGGATATTTTCACCGCGTATCTTGTCGTGCGAGGGCACGATAAGCCAATCAAACCATGCGGCAGGTAAACGCGGATTTTGGATATGAATGGTTTTGATTTTGCCGCGGCCAAATCGGCGCATCATTAAGGATAATCCTGCGTGGCGGCGGCCTGTGGTAATGACCAGATCAGGCTGTCCGTATTCGGCTAAGGCTTGCCGTAAAGCCCGCGGAAGAGGCAATAGGCCTGATTTTGCAAGCCTTGGAAACATTCTTGCCAAACGCGGTAAGGTTACGCGGATCAGATGGGGGTTCTCAGTCAAAGCCTCAGCCAGCCCAAGGGACTGCACCTCCATGCCCATCGTGCCATCGCTGATTACCCAGATATTAGGGAAAATGTTATTCGTCATCATAATGGCTTGGTCTCATATATTTGCATGAATGTAAATACGATGGGTTAATTGGGTAATATTATTGCCCTTTTTGCTAGATTAGAATAGTATTTGTACCGTATAAGGCTAATATCGCCTAAACAGGAAATGTCCATGAACAATAAAGCAAAACTTGATGATGTTGATCGCCATATTCTGCGTGATTTGCAAGAAGATGGCCGAATGACTAATGTGGACTTAGCTAAGCGTATCGGAATTTCAGCTCCGCCATGCTTGCGCCGGGTGCGTGCACTGGAAGATAATAATATTATTCGGGGATATCACGCGGATATCAACCCCGAAGCCTTGGGCTATTCTGTTACGGTGTTTGCGTTTGTTGGGCTCTCTAGCCAAGCAGAACACGATTTGAAACAGTTTGAAAAGACCGTAAGCCAATGGCCAGAGGTGCGGGAATGCCATATGTTGGTCGGTGAAACGGATTTTCTGATGAAAATTATGGCCCATGATTGGGATGCTTTTCAGGTGTTTTTGACATCTAAATTGACGCCAGCACCAAATGTGAGCCATGTCAAAACCGCACTTGTTATTCGTTCCGGCAAACAAGGTATTGGTGTTCCCATCGACTGATCACGTTTGATCATATCCATCGACTAATCACGTTTGATCATATCCAGAAATATGGCATCAGGATTACGGCAAGTAAGCGGCTTAGAGACCAATTACCTTAATGCTTAGCACTTCATAGCTTTTTAGGCCGCGCGGGGTTGTTACCTCAACGCTATCGCCAACGCGCTTGCCAATAAGGGCTTTAGCAATAGGCGAAGATGTGGATATCAGACCCTTGGATAAATCCGCTTCATAAGGCCCAACAATGGCATATTCCGATTCATCATCGGTATCTTCGTCAGCAACCAAAACGCTAGTCCCAAAAGTGATAGTTTCACCAGTAATCTGAACGGCGTTAATCACTTCAGCACGGCTAACAACATCCTCAAGTTCTGCCACACGCCCTTCAATAAAAGATTGGCGTTCTCTGGCAGCGTGATACTCCGCGTTCTCTGAAAGATCGCCATGTTCCCTTGCATCAGCAATCGCTTTGATGACCGCTGGGCGCTCTTCGGTTTTTAATTTCATCAATTCTGCCTTGATCGTTTCAAGGCCAAGAGATGTGAATGGGATTTTTTCCATGGATAAGCCCTAATATTTTTTTATTATCCTAGCCTTTGCTAGCGCAAAAAAGCCAGAGAAAAATCAATTACCAAAAAAACGTCAATGATAATTGGTTATGCTTTCAAATAGGACTGAATAGACCGAACGGCAAGGGTGTCTTTACGAATTGTTTTGATCGCTATCACGGCGGCGTTTGCCTCTGGTACAGTAGTATAATAAGGAATGCTGTTGGTTAAAGCGGTTTGACGCAGGGAAAAGCTGTCTCTAACGGCGGCTTCTCCATGGGCCGTGTTAATCACCAGATCAATTTTCCCATCAAGCATGTAATCCACGGCGTGCGGGCGGCCTTGCATGACTTTATTAACCGGTTCAGCAGGGATACCTGCCTCGGTTAAGGCCTTGGCTGTTCCAGAAGTGGCGACAATCTTAAAGCCTAATTCATGCAGACCTTTGCAGGCCGGAAGCAATAAGGCTTTATCTTCGTCTTTAACTGAAATAAAGACGGTGCCACTATCAGGAAGGAATACGCTGGCGCCTAACTGACTTTTGGTAAAAGCATGGCCAAAATCTGGACCAATGCCCATCACCTCACCCGTAGATTTCATCTCTGGCCCAAGGAAGACATCGACGCCAGGGAAACGGGCAAAAGGAAAGACCGCTTCTTTAACAGCAACATGTTTCATAGTGATTTTCTTTAACCCAAATGAGGCTAAGGTTTCACCAGCCATCACCCGTGCTGCCAATTTCGCCATGGGTACGCCAGTGGCTTTGGCAACAAAAGGAACGGTTCGGCTTGCTCTTGGATTAACCTCAAGCAGATAGACCTGATTATCTTTGATAGCAAATTGCACATTCATTAACCCGACCACCCCAAGCGCCATAGCAAGGGCGATAGTCTGGCGTTCGATTTCGGCAATTTGTTGATCCGTCAATGTTTGGGGAGGAAGTGAACAGGCGCTGTCACCAGAATGGATGCCAGCTTCTTCAATATGTTCCATCACGCCGCCGATATAGACATCTTTGCCATCACATAACGCATCAACATCAATCTCTGTAGCTTGATTAAGAAAGCCATCAATCAGAACTGGGTTCTTACCCGAAACTATTACCGCACGGGTCATGTAATGTTCCAGTTGGTCAACGGAATGCACCACTTCCATTGCGCGGCCACCCAAAACATAGGAGGGGCGGATCACAACAGGGAAGCCAATGCGTTCTACGACTTCACGAGCATCAGCAATGGACGTAGCAATTCCATTAGCAGGTTGTTTCATCTTTAGTTTTTCAACAAGAAGCTGAAACCGTTCTCTGTCTTCGGCCAGATCAATTGCATCAGGGCTAGTGCCAAGAATGGGTATCCCCTCAGCCGCCAAAGCCGCCGCAATTTTTAGAGGCGTTTGACCACCGAGTTGAACAACCACGCCTTTAAGGTGACCCGATTGTTGTTCGGTGCGAATGATGGCAATGACATCCTCAGCGGTCAGTGGCTCAAAATAAAGCCTGTCTGAGGTATCATAATCGGTGGACACGGTTTCAGGGTTGCAATTGATCATGATGGTTTCATAACCCTGATCGCGTAATGCATAAGCGGCGTGAACACAGCAATAATCAAACTCAATGCCCTGTCCAATCCGATTAGGCCCACCACCAAGAATAATCACCTTTTCCCTGTCAGACGGCCGTGCCTCACACTGCCGCCCTGATGTGGCTTCATAAGTTGAATAGAGGTAAGCGGTATCAGACCCAAACTCAGCCGCACAAGTATCAATCCGTTTAAACACAGGGCGTATCCCCAGAGCCTCGCGGGTTTTCCGGATATCCGCTTCATCTTTATCCGTCAGGCTGGCTAATCGGCTGTCGCTAAAGCCCATAGCTTTGATCGTTAAGATAGCTTGTGGATCATCTGGCAGGCCGTTTTCGGCAATGTTCTGCTCACACTTAATGATCGCCTCAATTTCTCTAAGAAACCACATATCCCAATGCGTTGCTTCAGCAATGGCGTCTATGCTGACGCCATGCCGAAATGCTGTGGCGATCCGGATTAATCTCTCGGGAACGCGTTCTCCAAGCCAGCCATTGATCATATCATCAGAAAGATGGCCACTTTCAGTCGCAGGCATTTTGTCATAGCCAAGACCATCTAGGCCAGTTTCAAGGGAGCGCAGGGCTTTTTGAAAAGATTCGCGGAAACTGCGGCCAATCGCCATGGTTTCCCCAACGGATTTCATAGAAGTGCTGAGGTGATTATCTGCGCCCGGAAACTTCTCAAAAGTAAAGCGCGGTATCTTGGTCACGATATAGTCAATCGTTGGCTCAAAACTGGCTGGCGTCACGCCTGTGATATCATTATCCAGTTCATCCAAGGTGTATCCTACCGCCAGTTTTGCCGCGATACGAGCAATTGGAAATCCGGTGGCTTTTGAGGCCAGAGCCGAAGATCGGCTCACCCGTGGGTTCATTTCAATAACCAACTGCCTGCCTGTCTTTGGGCAGACCGCAAACTGTACATTTGAACCGCCAGTATCAACGCCAATTTCACGAAGTACCGCCAGAGAAGCATCACGCATCTTTTGGTATTCTTTATCGGTCAGCGTCAGGGCTGGTGCTACCGTCATGCTATCCCCGGTATGGACACCCATTGGGTCAATATTTTCAATGGAACAAATGATGATCGCGTTGTCAGCTTTGTCGCGAACAACCTCCATCTCAAACTCTTTCCAGCCAAGGACAGATTCTTCGATCAAAACCTCACTCACGGGGGATTTGAACAAGCCGCGTTTTACAATCTCTTCAAACTCAATGCGGTTATAGGCAATCCCGCCGCCTTCACCGCCAAGGGTGAAAGAAGGGCGAATGATCGCAGGAAGACCAATTTTATCAAGCATTTCAAGGGCTGAATCAAGGGATTTTGCCAAATGAGAACGCGGGCTTTCAAGGCCAATTTTATCCATAGCTTTGCGGAAAAGCTCACGGTCTTCTGCCTTTTCAATAGCAGCAATGCTAGCACCAATAAGCTCAACACCGTATTTTTCAAGAAACCCCTGATGGGCCAGATTGAGCGCTGTGTTAAGGGCCGTTTGCCCCCCCATTGTTGGTAAAATGGCATCAGGTTTTTCAAGGGCAATGATTTTGCCCACCATCTCAGGAGTGATAGGTTCAATATAAGTTGCATCCGCCATATCCGGATCAGTCATAATGGTGGCAGGATTAGAATTGACCAAGATGACGCGATAGCCTTCTTCTTTTAGGGCTTTACAAGCCTGCGCGCCGGAATAATCAAACTCACAAGCCTGTCCAATAATGATGGGGCCAGCCCCAATGATCATAATGGATTTGATGTCGCTACGTTTTGGCATGATCAGACCTACTCAATTTCGTCTTGCTGAT
>Ga0181565_10001184_pt1 | contig 19926 bp, 18 predicted proteins | sample 101ome_16_FD_129661 | JGI IMG/M metagenome (GOLD analysis project Ga0181565, IMG submission 129661) | Coastal salt marsh microbial communities from the Groves Creek Marsh, Skidaway Island, Georgia - 101401AT metaG (megahit assembly) | ecosystem: Environmental > Aquatic > Marine > Intertidal... | reverse complement strand
GGCAAAGGCATCGGCCTGATAACTGTCGCCCGCCGTTTCCGACAAATAATCATGCACGGTTTTCAAATTGGTCAAGCCGTTGACGATAATATCCGTGCCGGCGATACCGGCGCGCTCATGGCCGAGCAAATATTTGGCGTAAGTCCAGCCTTCATTTTCATTGCCGACCAAATTTGTCACCGGCACGCGCACATCGGTGAAATAAACCTCGTTCAAATGATGGTCGCCATCAATGGAGTAAATCGGTTTCACTTCAATGCCCGGCGTTTTCATGTCAATCAGCAGGAATGAAATGCCTTCTTGCGGCTTGCCTTCCGTGCTGGTGCGCACCAAGCAGAAAATCCAATCGGCAATATGCGCTTGCGTGGTCCAAATCTTCTGACCATTGACGACATAATCATCGCCATCGCGCACGGCTGCCGTGCGCAAGGAAGCAAGGTCAGAACCTGAACCCGGTTCGGAATAGCCCTGACACCAAAAGCGAGAGCCGTCCAAAATATGCGGCAAATGCTCGGCCTTTTGCTCATCCGTGCCGAAAGCACAAATCACCGGCCCGACCATTGTCACGCCGAAAGGTGATTGACCGGGCGCATTGACGCGTGCCGCTTCAGCCTGAAAAATCGCCTTTTGCGGGTCGCTCCAACCGGTGCCGCCCTGTTCTTCGGGCCAGCCAATGGCTCCCCAGCCATTGCTGTTCAAAATGGCTTGCCATTCGGCCATTTCATCACGCGTCATATTGATGATGCTGCCGCCCCGAAACGGGTGACCTTCAGGCAAGGCTTTTTCAAACCAAGTGCGAATTTCTTGCTGAAAGGCCTGTTCTTCACTCGAAAGTTTCAAATCCATAATGAACCCCTATCTATGTCAGACAGCCGATGGGCAGCTGTGGGCGGCCATAGGCTTAAGCCCCAGCCGATTAAAAAGATTATTGTCTTTATCAATATGCGGATTGGCCGTGGTCAACAAGGCTTCACCGACGAAAATCGAATTGGCACCGGCGAGAAAACACAAAGCTTGCGTCTCATCCGACATCCATTCCCGCCCGGCCGACAAGCGCACAACCGATTTCGGCATCATGATGCGGGCCACGGCAATGCAACGGACAAAATCAATCGGATCGACCGCCTCATTATCGCCCATAGGCGTGCCGGCAATCGGTATCAGCATATTAATCGGCACGGATTGCGGCTGCGGATTGAGATTGGCCAGTGTCAGCAGCATGGACGCGCGGTCACCAACCTCTTCGCCCATGCCGAGAATGCCGCCGGCGCAGACATTAATGCCGGCATCTTGCACATGGCCGATGGTTTCGATGCGGTCTTCGAAACTGCGCGTGGTGATAATCTCGCCGTAAAACTCTTCCGAGGTGTCGATATTGTGATTGTAAAAATCCAGCCCCGCTTCTTTCAATTTTGCCGCTTGCTCAGCTGTCAGCATGCCCAGTGTCATACAGGTTTCCATGCCCATTGCGCGCACACCCTTTATCATCTCGCATACCGCATCCATATCGCGGTCTTTCGGGCTACGCCACGCCGCGCCCATGCAATAGCGCGAGGCACCGGCATCTTTGGCACGCTGCGCCCCTTGCAACACAGCCTTGACATCCATCAGCTTGGTGGCTTTGAGGCCGGTATCAAATTTGGCGCTCTGACTGCAATAATTGCAATCTTCCGGACAGCCGCCGGTTTTAATCGACAAAAGCGTGCTTTTTTGCACCTCATTGGCATCAAACCATTGTCGATGCACATTCTGCGCTTCAAAAATCAAATCATTGAACGGCAGGGCAAACAGCGCCTCAACCTCTTCACGGGTCCAATTATATCTTGGCTCTACCGCGCTTGGCGTAGCACTCTTTTCAATTGTTTCAGACATTTAATTCTCTTTATTGGTTAATTTTTGTAGCAAGTGCGCCTTATTTTGTGAAGCGTGTACCCGGTGCGGGCGGGGTTTCCGGCGCACCGGCAAAGCATTGTGCTTTTGACATCCAATCGGTCGCCACCGCGCCTGTCACCAGCAAATCGGTATCGGCTATATTGCGCACTTGCGTCACAACTTGGCAGAAATCCGCCGCTGCGCCTTCAACACGCTCTTCATCAGACGGTTCGCCAAATTCCCAAACATCGCCCGATGGCGCCGTCAATTTAACAAAAGGCATGGGCCCGGGCGGCGTTTCGCCGCGGGTCGCATAGGTCCAGCCAAAAGTGTTTGTGCCCAATACGGCGATAGAACGAATGGAATCGGTATTTTCGCGCACCACTCCAAGCTGGTCGAAAACCTCTTGACCATGCGCCCATGTTTCCATCAATCGCGCTGAAATAGATGACCGCGCGCTCATATCAGGCCCGGCCCATTTAAGACGCTTTTTCGCATCAACTTCGACAAAGCGCGCCGCCATCTCGGTGTAAAAACCATACCATATGGCGAGCAATTCTTGACCCTTTTTGCCGCCATTCCACTCAGCCTCATAGCCGCGCATGCCGCCGCTGCCGGCCATAGCTTTTAAAACGCCGTCGAGCCAGCTGACGAAATTGTCTTCATCGACATAGCTTTCATTGGCGGCCCAATTCCACATATGCAAATGCTCCAGCACATTATTCAGCGTCCAGCCCTTAAACTGCGTGGGCGCGTCAAAAGCGGCATCGTCCAAATCCTTCATCAAAGCGTAAAGCGCATCGCTTTCGGCTTTAAAATCCAAAGCTTCATTCAACATGGTCTTTTCCTATTCCTCGCCCATATCAATAGCGATTAACAAATCCTCGGCGGCGACTTGCGCCTCGGCGGCCACCAATACGTCTTCTACCGTGCCATCGACCGTTGCGAGAATCTCATGCTGCATTTTCATTGCCTCAATAATCGCCAAACGGTCGCCTATGGCCACCGCATCGCCCTTGCCGACAAAAAGCTCCAACACTTTGCCGTGCATGGGCGCGATGACTTTGCTGCCGTCACCCGCCTCATCGCTGGCTGCATTGCGCATCAATACATTGCTGCAGGTAAAGCTTGCGCCATTAATGGTCGCAAATAATGTCTCGCCATCCAAGAAAGCTTGGCTGACATATTGTTTGCCGACACTATTGAGCACCATATGCGTGCAGTCATGCGCCTGCACATCCAAATCGATAATATCGTCACCAATATGAACGGAAAAATGCGTCGGGCTTTTTGAGCGCACCGAGACGGAAATCTCGTCCTCGCCAATGGCCAGCTTATAAGGGGTACGCAAGGCCTCATCGCTGGTGAAATTAACCAGACCTTGCGGCACATGCATGGCTTTGGCGCGGGCTTTTTCATGGTCGCAAATGAAATGACGCACTGCCAGAACCGCAACCGACACTGCATCGGCTTGCGGCGGGGCCAGTTCTTCATCGGTGAAGTTTTCGGCAATAAAGGCGGTTGAGAAATCGCCCGAGATAAAATCGTCTTTTTCCAAACAGGCAATCAGAAAGTCGCGATTGGTTTTCGGCCCGAAAAGCGCCGTATCGGTCAAGGCCTCGACCATCAGCTTGCGCGCCGCTTCGCGGGTCGGGCCGGTGGTGATGAGCTTGGCAATCATCGGGTCATAAAACGGCGAGATTTCTTGCCCGCCGCGAATGCCCGTATCGTAACGCACACCGGCGCGCGCCGCTTGCTCAAAACACGCCACTGTGCCGGTGCTGGGCAAAAATCCCTTGGTCGGGTCTTCGGCATAAAGCCGCACTTCAATCGAGTGTCCCGATAGCGTCACATCATCTTGCGACAGCCCAAGCGTTTCACCTTCCGCCACTTTGATTTGCAGCGCCACCAAATCAAGCCCCGTCACTTCTTCCGTGACCGGGTGCTCAACCTGCAGGCGCGTGTTCATTTCCAGAAAATAGAAACTGCCGTCAGCGTCGAGCAAAAACTCGACCGTGCCCGCGCCGCGATAGTCAATCGACTTGGCAGCATCAACCGCCGCCTTGCCCATAGCGGCGCGCAGCTCTTGCGTCATTACCGGACAAGGCGCTTCTTCAATGACTTTTTGATGGCGGCGCTGCACCGAGCAATCGCGCTCGCCCAAATGAATGACATTGCCGTGACTGTCGGCAAATACTTGAATTTCAACATGGCGCGGTTTGACAATGGCTTTTTCCAAAATCAATTCGCCCGAGCCGAAAGCATTTTCAGCTTCCGAGCGCGCTGTTGATATCGCCGCTTCCAGCCCGTCTGCTGCATCGACCAAGCGCATGCCGCGCCCGCCGCCGCCGGCAGCGGCCTTCACCATAATCGGAAAGCCGATTTTTTTGCCCTCCTTCACCAGCACTTTATCGCTTTGGTCTTCGCCCTCATAGCCCGGCACGCATGGCACATCGGCCTCAATCATGCGGCGCTTGGCGGCCGCTTTATTGCCCATCAAATCAATCGCTTCAGCCGTCGGCCCGATAAAAGTCAGCCCCGCCTTTTCAACGGCGGCAGAGAAATCGGCATTTTCCGACAAAAACCCATAGCCTGGGTGAACGGCATCAGCGCCGGTCTGCTGGGCGGCATCAAGTATTTTTTCGGCGACCAAATAGCTTTGCCCGACCGGCCCTGGCCCTATCAGCACTGCTTCATCGGCCATGGCAACATGCGGCGCGGCGGCATCCGGTTCGGAATAAACCGCGACTGTGCGAATACCCAAATCGCGCGCCGTGCGCATAACGCGGCAGGCAATCTCACCGCGATTGGCAACCAAAATTTTGCGAATGGTGTTTTTCTTTTCGGCCATGATTACTCCTGCACCCAATTCGGCTTGCGCTTTTCAAGAAAGGAAGCGACACCCTCTTTGCCTTCATCGCTTTTCACGCTCTTTGCAAAAGTCTCACCGGCATAGCGTATCATGGCGACATCATCGAGATGCTTATTGGCTTCCAGCAATTCCTTGGTCGCCGCATTGGCTCCCGGCGCACAGCGACGCACACCGGCGACAAGATCAGCCAATTGCGCTTCCGCTGCTGCCATATCATCGACGGCAAAATCAACCAGACCGTATTCCGCCCCCTCAAGAGCCGTAAAACGATGGCCGGTCAACATGATGCGGCGCGCTTTTACGTCGCCCGTGCGGGCGACAATATAGCGACCGATTTGCGCCGGCACGATGCCGATAGCGGTTTCGGTCAGGGCCATTTTGGTATCCTTAACGGCAATGACAATATCAGCCGCCGAGGCCATGCCCAGCCCACCGGCCATAGCCGCCCCGTGCAGCACAAAAATAATCACTTGCGGCATGGAGCGAACGGTGAGGAAGAAATTGCCCATTTTCGAGCTGTCCTGCACCACTTCTTCATCGCTTCGCACGGCCTGAAAATTATTCTTAAAGCCTTTCAAATCGCCACCGGCGCAAAACGCTTCGCCCTTGCCGCGTACGGTGATGCCGCGAATATCATCGCGCGCTTTCAGATAATCAAACACGGCCTGCAGTTCAGACATTAATTCATCGGACATGGCATTGCGCGCTTCAGGACGATTGAGCCAAACCGTGGCCCAATCTTTATCTTCTTCCAATAATACGACGCTTGTATCAGGTGCTTGCATGATAATCCCCCTACATCCGACCGACGCCAAAGGCGTTCGGGTTGAGCGTTCTGTGTTCGCGCTCCCAAATGGTTTCCAGCGTGAAGCCCAAAATTTTACGCGTATCGCGCGGGTCAACCACGCCGTGGTCGAGCAAGCGACCGGATGTGAAAAACGCATCTTCCTGCGCCGCGAATACCGCTTCAATGGCGGCGCGCTGTTTGGCCAGCGCTTCCATATCGGGTTCTATACCGCGCCGCTTGGCGGCATTAATGGCGACGGTTTCCATGGTTCCTGCCGCGCTTTCACCGCTCATCACGCCGGTCATCGCGCCCGGCCAAGTGAACAAAAAGTCGGGGTCAAAGCCATAACCCGCCATGCCGTAATTGCCTGCCCCGTAAGATGCACCGACATAGAAAGACAGTTTCGGCACACGGATATTCGACACCGCTTGTATCATTTTCGAGCCGTGCTTAATCATGCCGCGCTGCTCATATTCCGTTCCGACCATATAGCCGGTAATATTATTGAGGAAAATAAGCGGCGTACCGGCTTGGTCAACAATCTGAAAGAAATGCGCGCCCTTGCCCGCTTCATCGGGGCCCATTGGCCCATTATTGGCCACCAGCCCGACCGGATGACCGAATATGCGGGTTTGCACACAAACCAAGTTTGGCCCGAAACGCGATTTGAACTCGGTAAATTCCGAACCATCGACGAGACGAGCAATCAGCTCGCGGCTGTCATAGGGAATTTTGTAATCGACCGGCACGAGACCGAGAATTTCCTCGGCATCATAAAGCGGTTCATCAAAATCGCGTTGCGGCAAAGGCGGGCAATGTTCATTCCAGCCAATATTGGCGACCACATCGCGGATTTGGCGAATGCCATCGGCATCATCTTCGGCCAGATATTCAATCAGGCCCGAGACACTGGCATGCATTTCACTGCCGCCCAGCTCGCGCTCATCGGCAATCTCACCGGTCGCCGCTTGCACCAAAGCCGCACCGCCCAGCGCCGCCATGCCATTATGTTTGACGCCGACATTATAATCCGACATGCCGGGCATATAAGCACCGCCCGCCGTTGACGGCCCGTGCAGCACGGTCATGGTCGGAATACCCGCCGCGCTCAAACGCCCGAGACTGCAAAACACGCCGCCGCCATGCGCCCAAAGCTCGACTTTATATTGCATGAGATTGGCACCGGCGCTTTCGACCAAATGGATGAAGGGCAGCTTATTGGCCAGCGCCAATTGCATGGCTTCCAAATTTTTGCGAAAGCCCATTTCGGTTGCCGCACCGGCATTAATACCGCTATCGGCGACACAAATCATGCAGCGCACACCCGACACATAGCCGATACCGGCGAGTACCGAACCGCCCGGAATCGAGGTGTCGCGGTCGGGATCATCAACGCAATAGCTGGCCATATTATAAAGCGGCAAATAGGGCATGCCCGGGTCAAGCAATTGCGCCAGCCGATCGCGCGGGGTCAACTGACCGCGCTCTTCAAAACGCGGGCGGCGTTTTTCAGAGGCCGCTTCAGCACGCGCTTCCAACATTCGCAAATGCGCTATTTTCTCAAGCTGGTCGTCACGATTTTTGGCAAAAGCATCGGATTTTGTGTCCAGTTTCGATTCAAACACAGGCATTACAGAGCCTCCGCTAATTTTTCAGGAATGGAAATCTTATGGTTGAGCAGGATTTGGGCATAAGCCTTGCCCTGCGGGTCATTGCGCAAAGAGGCGACACCGCCGCCGCCCAATGCCTCATCAATCAATATATTCATGGCGTTGCTGCCAGGCAGGTAGAAACGCTGCAAATCGCTGCCTTCAGCCATAAAATGACCGAAACGATGGCGAATGGCGTCCTCATCCAGCGCCGCCCAAATATAGGGCAGATAGGCGGCATGGCGCGCGATAATGCCGATATTGGCTTTATTGCCCTTATCGCCCGAACGCCCCCAAGCCAATTTAATAAGCGGCACTTCAACCATGCCCGCCTCTTGCGGCGCATCAGGCGCAGCAACGGCAATCGGTGCTTCGCCCGTCACATTGCCCGCTTCTTCAAAGCGGCTGACCGCGCCATCGACATCAATATCAATCTCCACCTCGCCTTTCGGCAACAGGAACGAAAACAAGCGTACGACAGGCGACGGCTTGGCGCGCGAACCGGCGAATATCGAAAGTCCGGCCGGCGTGGCCAAACCCAAGCCGCTGATCTCTTTCAACAACACGCCGCAACCGGCCTGTGTTTCATGTTTGGCGGCGATTTTCAACACCACTTCGCGGCTTGCCGGTTTTTGCCCCGCATCTCCAAATTGGCTGTCATCGCCGATAATTTCGACACTGGTCTCACCATAATCGGCCAAATTATGCTGGCGCAAAACCGCGCGGGCGCGGGCAAAAGCGGCATCGGCAAAATGGCGTGCTTTGGCCCCTGCATCAATACCGACAAAACTCATCATCGTGCCGGCGCGAAAGCCGTCGGCAAAAGTGGCGCAGACTTTATAGCTGTCGGGCGGGGTTGTGCCTTTGGCATTGGCCACGCGCACCTGATTGGCACTGGTCTCTTCAATCGTTACGTGTGCAAAATCGCAAGCGACATCGGGCAGAAGATAGGCTTGCGGGTCACCGATTTCATAGAGCATTTGCTCCGACACTGTGCCCACATTGACCACGCCGCTTGTGCCTTCGGGCTTCGACACGGTGAACACGCCATCGCCGTCAATATCGATAAACGGATAGCCGATATCGGCAATATCACCCGATAATTGCCAATCGGTGAAATTGCCGCCGCTGGCTTGCGGCCCGCACTCAATAATATGTCCGGCCAAAGACCCCGCCGCCAATTTGTCGAGGTCGGCGGCTTGCCAGCCAAAGGCATGAATGCACGCGCCCAGCGTCACCGCGCTGTCAACGCTGCGACCGGTAATGACAATATCAGCCCCCGCATCCAACGCTGCCGCGACAGGAAACCCGCCCAAATACGCATTGACGCTGGCCAGCGTTTCCGGCGGCGGGCAATCGGCACCGGAAAACATGTCTTTCTTATCGGCAAAATTATCGCGCGCCTCGAGCAAATCATCGCCGCTAATCACCGCGACTTTCAAATCCAGCCCCGCCTCGGCAATCAAAGCGCGCGCTGCTGCGCCACACGCTGCCGGATTGACGCCGCCCGCATTGGTCAGGATTTTGACTTTCTTCTCAGCAATTTCGCGCAAATTGGGTTTCAACACGCCAGTGATGAAATCAGTTGCAAAACCGGCATCGGGATTATTGGCCCGCGCGCGCGCCAAAATCGACATGGTGATTTCTGCGAGAAAGTCATAGACCAAATAATCCATGCCCTCGACCTGCAAAAGCTGTGGCGTCGCCATCATGCTTTCACCCCAATAGCCGCTGGCACCACCTATTCTTATTGTGCTGCTCATAAATCCTCCCTGGCGATGAATGTTAACGTGCAAACTTGCTTTGTAAAGCGCAACGCGCCGCCATATGGCGACAGCTTGGCAGAAAGTGAAGAGACCTCATCGCCAAGTGAAACGGGAAGCCATTGGCGGCGACTCAAAAGAAATCATGCGTGATTTGTCTGTGCGGCTGATGGGGCTTTGACCTATTGACCACCCCCTGCCCTGTCTCCTAGCATTTCGGCTGATGAGCTTGGGAGGGCGTGATGAGTATGACACCAACAGCCGAACAACCATTGGCCGGACTGAAGATTGTCGAAATGTCGACCATGATTACCTGTTCTTTGGCAGCCATGATGATGCGCGCGCAAGGCGCGGAAGTGGTAAAGGTTGAGCCGGTGCTAATGGGCGACCCGATGCGCTATATTGGCAGTCAGAAAAACGGCCAATCCGCTCTGTTTCACAATTGCAATCGCGGCAAACGCTCTTTGGCGATTGATTTGAAACATGAAAACGGCGTGGAGGCCGTCAAGCGACTGGCCGGTGAGGCTGATATTTTATTGAATAATTATCGTCCGGGGGTGATGGATAAGCTGGGGCTGGGCAGCGATATATTGCGCGCTGCCAATCCGCGCCTCATCAATGTTGCGGTTACCGGCTTCGGCACAATCGGGCCATTGGCGCACCGCCCGGCCTATGATCATGTCATTCAAGGCATTAGCGGTCTGACCGGCATGCAAGGCGGCACTGACCCGGAAACAGGCGACAGCTATGATTTCATCAAAATGTTGATTTGCGACAAAGTGACGGCCTATACGGTGGCGCAGGCCGCCACCGCCGCTTTGGTGGCGCGCGCAGCGACCGGCGAAGGCCAGCATATTGATATTTCCATGCTGCATGCGTGCCTCGCCTTTATGTGGCCCGATGGCATGATGCATTTCACCCTATTGGATGATGACGCGATTGACCTGCCGCCCATGTCGGAGACTTATCAGACCATCAACACCAAAGATGGGGCGATAGCCGCTTCGGCGCTTACCGACCAGCATTGGGATGCGATTTTGAAATTGCTGGGACGAGAGGATTTGAAGGATAATCCGATTTTTGCGTCGCTGCCCGCGCGCATGGCAAATATTGGCGAAGTGATGAAAATTTTGAAAGATGGGGCGCTTAATTTGACCGTCGATGAGGTGATGCACGCTTTTGAAGCGGCCGATATTCCCAGTGCCCCGTGCGAACGGCGCAGCACGGTGACGGCCAATGAACAAGTGCAGGCCATTGGCGCTTTGGAAACCTATGTGACGGAAAATCTTGGACGACTGACCGCACCGACCCCGCCTGCGCTTTTCAACGCCGCGCCGACCTCATTGGCCGAGCCAAGCCCCGGCCACGGCCAACACAGCCGCGCTATTATGGAAGAGCTTGGCTTTGACGTCGACACGGTTGAGGATATGGCCCAAAAAGGCGCACTTCTATGCGCCTAGACCGCAGCACATTGGAGGCCGCGCTGCCGCATGCCGAAATGCCGCGGCGGAAATATTGAGCGGCGAGACGGCAGCAAAACTACCAAGTCGGAATAAACGGGCGTTTTCCTCCGCCGCCTTTTTTGCCAACCGGTAGAGATTTCAGCGCCCGCAGCAAATAGTGTCGCGTGTCTTTCGGGTCAATCACCGCGTCAATCTCTTGATACATGGCAGCGTTCAACGCCTTGCCATTGGCAATCATCGCGTCGAGCAGCTTATTGAATATGGCGTCGCCTTCTTTTGTGCCTTCGCCTCCGGCGGCGGCGATTTCTTTCGAATAGCCGAGCCGCACCGCGCCCTCCAGCCCCATCGGGCCGAACTCGCCGGTCGGCCAAGCAATGGTCAATTGCGGCACATGCAGCGACCCCATGCCCATAGCTTGCGCGCCCAGGCCATAGCCTTTGCGGAGCACCACCATAAACACCGGCACGGAAATGCTCGCGCCCGCCACCAACATGGAAGAGGCGCGGCGCACCGTGCCGAATTTTTCATGCTCCGGCCCGACCATAAAGCCCGGCGTGTCGCAGAATGAAACAATCGGCAAATCAAAGCCGTCGCAAAGCTGCACAAAGCGACCCGCTTTTTCCGCCGCTTCGGCATCAATCGCGCCGCCCAAATGCGCCGGATTATTGGCAATCAGGCCGAAGGGGCGGCCTTCGATGCGCATAAAGCCGGTGATCATGCCCGCCCCATAGGCTTGGCGCAGTTCCATGAAACTGCCGGTATCGGCAATCATCTCAATGGCGATGCGCATATCATAAGCGCGCTTTCTGTCTTCGGGAATGACATGGCGTAATTTGCGCTGATCTTCGCAATCATGGCTTTTCACCGTGCCTTGAAAATAGCCCAGCACTTGCTTGGTCATGGCGGTGGCATGCGCCTCATCATCGGCCAGTAAATCAACTACACCATTGGCGGTTTGAATATCCATCGGCCCGACATCGGTCGGCGCAACCGCCCCCAGCCCGCCGCCTTCAATCATCGCCGGACCGCCCATGCCGATATAGCTGTCTTTAGTGGCAATGGTGATGTCGGCGCAACCGAACAAAACCGCATTACCGGCAAAGCAATAGCCATTATTCACCGCAATGCGCGGCGCGACGCCGCTGGCTTGCGCCCAGGTGGCGAAAGTCATGACATCCAAGCCGCCGCCCGATATTTTCGAGGCATCGGTATCACCGGGCCTGCCGCCACCGCCTTCTGTATAGAAAACCGTCGGCACTTGCCATTCATGCGCCATTTCCAACACGCGGTCGGTCTTTTTATGGTTGAACAGGCCTTGCGTGCCGGCCAGCACCGTGTAGTCATAGGCCAAAACGGCAGTGCGCGCCGCGTCTTCGTCAAACATATCGCCATTGACCGCGCCGAAACCGGCGACCAGCCCATCGGCCGGTGTGTTGTCAATCAGGTCGTCCAGCTCGCGGCGTTGGCGCTGCGCCGCCACCATGAGCTGACCATACTCGATGAAGCTGTCTTCATCGCATAAATCGTCGACATTTTCGCGCGCCGTGCGGTGGCCCTTTTCATGACGCTTGGCAATCTTCTCGGGCCGATTGGCGTCTTGTGTGCGCGCCAGCCGCGCTTGCAGCTCCGCTAGGTCAGCGCGGATTTCATCGAGGTTCTCCACCTTATCTTGCACCGCTTCTTCGGCCGCCGCTTCACCCGCCTCAATCGAAAAAACCAATGCGGCCTCTTCCACCACATCGCCGACGGCATATTTCAGCGCCGTGACCTTGCCCGATACCGGCGCTGCCAGCGCATGCTGCATTTTCATCGCTTCCAAAATGACCAATTCTTGACCAGCGCTGACGGCGTCGCCAACCACAACATTGACGGCATGAACCACCGCTTGCATCGGTGCTTTGACAGATTTTGTTTTACTCATTTGCTCGGCTTCCCATATCGACAACGAGCAATATCCTGCACCAGCCCATCAAAATTGTAAAACCTGCTTGCCAAAACCGCGCGCCAATGCGTGGCCCCTTTCCTTGCCGCTAGAGCGCCTCAAACGCGCCGCTTTCGGGGTTGAGCGCATAGAGCGCGCCGGGGCCGATATCGTGCCACAGCCCATGCAGGCTAAGCTCTCCCGCCTCTACCGCTTCCGCGACAAACGGATAGCCCATCAGATTATCGAGCGAGCCGATAACCCCCTGATGCCCCATAGAGATGAGGCGCGCCGACTCTTCAGTGCCGCTGATGCGGCCATGCGCCGGACGCAAAGTCTCCAGCCAATGGCCGACAAATTCAAAACTGGCATCTTCCGCCGCGACATTATTTTCGTACATCTCATAGCACGCTTGCACACCGCCGCAGGCCGAATGCCCCATAATGATGAGATGCGGCACTTTCAGCGCCTTCACTGCATATTCCAAAGCCGAGGCCGTGCCATGCCCATTGCCCCCCGGCTGATAGGGCGGCACCAAATTGGCGATATTGCGGTGAATGAAAAACGAGCCGGCCGGAACATCGAATATCTCGGTCGATTGCACGCGGCTGTCGCAGCATGAAATCACCATCGCCATCGGGCTTTGGCCCTTGGCCAATTCGGCAAAATGCGCCTCGTCGAAACCATCTTGCCGCCACGCCTTAAACCGCGCCGCCAGCGCGTCCGGCAAAAGAGAGACAGAAGAAATGTCAGTCATAATGTCACCGCTTAGTGATGGAACTTAGTGCCAAGCTACGCTATGATTCTACCAAAGTTTAGAGGATTTTATGTCTCAGTTTCTTGTTTTCAATGTCGGCGCGGCGGTATTCCTCGTCGGCTTCCTTATCCGCGATGTGATTTTGTCACGCGCCGTGTTCGCTGTCGGCGCGGCGGTCTTCGTTTATGGCTTTGCGCTGGGTAACGGTAATTTCTTTGCCTTGCTATGGGCCGTGGCCATTTTGCTGGTCAATATGGCGGTGATTTGGGCGAACCTGCGCGACCGCTTCACCACGCCGCTAACGCCGGAAGAACAAGCACTAAAAAAAGAAATGCCGCAATTTTCTGAAGGTGATTTCCGCCGCCTGATGCAGCCTTGTAGCTGGCAGACCCTTGATGCGCCGCTACAATTGACCGAACAGGGCAAGCCCGGCAAGACGCTTTATTACATTGTTTCGGGCGGCGCCACGGTCAGCAAAAGCGATAAAGAGATTGACGTCGGCGACAATATTCTGATTGGCGAGATTTCCTTTTCGCAAGATGTCCCCGCCACCGCCACCGTGCATGCGCATGAAGGCAGTGTGCTCATCTCTTGGCCGCGCAAAAAACTGAAGCGGCTTTTAAAGCGCAAAAGCCTGAAAGCGGGTTTTGACGCGCTGCTCAGCAATGATTTGGCTGAAAAACTGGCCAATGATGAAGCGCGCAGCGCATCAGATGGTTAAACGGAATTTTTAGAACAAGCCGCTCACCGTCTCAACGACCGTGCCGATAATGCCGTTTACTGTCGCCATAAAGCCGCCCTCTTCTCCGTCTGCTTGCTTGTCGGCAGCGGCCTGCTGCGCCAATGCATCAGCCACCAATTGCGCCGTCATGCGCGCCGTTTGTTCGGCCTGCCATTGCGCCCGTTGATTGCGCGCCTCGCAGGTCGGCTTGGGCTCATAACCGGCAACATTGCGGCATTTCGGCAAGGCATTGGCCTCGCTGATAATGAGCGGGGTCGCCAATGGCAAGGCCAATAGAGCGACAAGCAAGACGAGAAGCGGTTTACGCATGACAAAACTCCTAATAGCTGGTCAAATTTTGCGTCAATTCGGGCAACGGTGCAATGATTTAGCGTCTTAAAACAGGCCGCCCATTTTTGCATAGCCGAGCGCGAAAAGCGGCATTTGCATGCCGAAATTAACCGTCAGCGCGCGATCATTGGTGATGATACCGGCCAGCGTCCAGCCCAGCGAGCCGGTGCCGTGAACAAGAATATTGAGCGGGTAAAGGTTCAAATTGGTCAGCAATATGCCCGACAGCACAAAAGCCGTGCCGCCCCATTTCAACCATGCAACATTTTTCATGAAAACCTCCGTTTACGATAAAGTACATGGCGGCACAGCCAATGGCCCGCCGCCAAATGCGGGTGGTCGAAATCATCGGCGGTATCATGCTGCATACCAATTTTTTCCATCACCCGAATGGACCGCTTATTTTGTGCCGCCGTGAACGACACGATTTCATCAAGCGCCAATGTTTCAAACCCATATGTCAGACAGGCGCGCGCCGCCTCCGGCCCCAAGCCCTGTCCCCAAGCAAATTTCGGGAAACGCCAGCCAATTTCAACTGCCGGGGTAAAATGCGCGCTAAATTCAGCGCGCAACAGACCGGTAAAGCCGACAAATTTATCGTCTTGCTTCAAATGCAGGGCAAACAGCGAATAGCCGTGCTGTTCGCGATGCGCCATGATGCGCGCCAGAAAGGCTGCGCTTTCATCGCGGCTTTGCGTGGCGGGAAAAAATTCCATCACCTTGGCATCACCATTCATGGCGGCAAAATCGTCCAAATGCGCTTCGGTAAAATTTACCAAAAGCAATCTGTCGGTTTGCAAAATCGGTTCAAATTTGCCCATCGCTTTAACTCTAGGTGATTTACCGCATCGCATCTATGCTGTCGCCAATTCGCCACACGGGATAATTTCATGACCGACCGCACCCATGCCATGCTGACCCAGCCGCCGTTGCGTTTGCTGTTGCAAATGACCGCGCCGAACACGCTCGCCTTTACCTTGCAGGCTTGTGTCAATCTGGCGGAAATTTATATGGTCGGTCGCCTCGGCACCGAGGCGCTGGCGGCGATTGCGCTGGTCTTTCCTTTGCTGATTTTGGTGCAAACCATGTCAGGCGGGCCGCTGGGCGGGGCCATCACCGCATCGATTGCGCGCGCGCTGGGCCACGGCGATCGCGATAATGCCGAAAGGCTGGTTTGGCATGCCATTTATGGCGCGATTATCGGTGCTGCCGCTTTTTTCATCCTGTTCGTCCTCTTTGGTCGGCAATTGCTCATCTTGCTCGGCGGCGGTGGCGTCATTCTCGACATGGCGATGAGTTATTGCTGGGTGCTGTTCAGCGCCGGTCTGATTTTATGGCTCGGCAGCACTTTGGGCGCGGCCTATCGCGGCGCCGGTGATATGGCTTTTCCCGCCAAGCTGATGATTTTATCGGCGACACTGCAAGTGCCACTGACCGCTATTTTGGTCTTCGGCCTGTTTGGCGCACCGGCGCTTGGCGTCACCGGCGCGGCGGTTTCAAGCGTCACGGTCGGCGCCATTATGGTGACGGCGCTGCTCGTTGAATTGCTGCGCGGCCAACGCGCAATCGGCTTGCACATGCATCAAAGGGGCTGGCGGCGGGAGCTGGCCTCAGACATTCTCAAAGTGGCGCGTCCGGCCAGCCTCAACCCGCTGATGAATGTCGCAACCATTTTGGGGCTGACCGCATTGGTCGGGCAATTCGGCACGCAAGCTTTGGCCGGATATGGCATTGGCACGCGCATTGAATTTGTCATGCTGCCGGTGATATTCGCTTTCGGCACAGCGCTGACAACCATTGTCGGCACCAATATCGGGGCCGGAAATTATGACCGCGCCGAACTGGCAGGGCGCTATGGCATGACCAGTGCCGCTTTGATATGCGGAACGGTTGGCGGTTTTTTGGCCTTGTTTCCCAATCTTTGGATACCGATTTTCACCGATGATGCAGGGACCTTTGAGGTTGCGCGCAGTTATATTCGCATTGTCGGACCGGCTTATGCCTTTCTCGGTATTGGATTGGTGCTGTATTTTGCCTCACAAGGCGCAGGCACCATGACATGGCCGATACGCGCGCAAATATTGCGCTTCGCCATTTCAGTCGGCGGCGCTTTTTTCCTCGTCAATTATTTGGGCTATGGCCTCAATGCGGTTTTCATCGTGACCGTCATCGCTTTGGCCTTTTATGCCGGAATTATTTCAATCGCCGTTTTCAACGGCGCGTGGCGACCCAAATTATCGGGCTGAGGCCGTCAGCTTCGGATCTCCGGCATTGTGAAGACAGGCCATTGCGGAAACGCTACACAGGCCGACAAAAACAAAGGCATTGGCATAGCCGCCGCCAAAATCATAAATCAAGCCGATAGCCACCGGCCCCAAAGCGACGCCACCATTCATTGCCAGCTGATGCAGGCTTAAGATGCGCGGGAAATCGCGCACGCCAAAAGCGGTCGCCACCAAAAGCGGCTGCGCCATCAACACATTGCCGACGGTGAAACCCAACAAGGCCGTCATCATCAACACGGCGAGCGCACCTTCGACCAGCGCCATGCCGAACATGGCAACCGCTTGCAAAGCGTAAATCACCATCACGAAAACAAACAGATTGAGGCGGTCAAGCACCGCGCCGCATATCAAGCGACCGGTCAAGGAACAAAAAGCCAGCGTGGCGACCGTGATGGCGGCAGTCTCGCCATCGGCGCGCTCCAACGCCCATTTGAAGACATGGGCAATTGTGCCGACCTGCGCCATCAAGGCGAGGAAAGCCGCCGCTGCGGAAAATAAGAAAAACTTGCTGCGCATAGCCTGCGCCGCCGCCATGCCTTGCTGCGGCGCATTTTCCCCTTGCGGGTCATCGGCATCGCCATCGGGGTTGAGCCCCATTGCCTGCGGCTCGGGGCGTAATAAAAACAACGCCAAGGGAATGTTCAGCAAAATAACCGCCATTGTCCAGGGCGCGCGCAAGCCGTCCATACCATCCAATTCCAGCACACGTGCCAGCATGGGGGTTAGAAGAATGCCGCCTAAAGAGAGCCCCGATTGCGTCAGTGCAATGGCCAATGCGCGGCGACGGACAAACCAGCGCGCCACCAATGTCGTGGCCGGCACCAGCGCCGTCATGGCATAGCCCACCCCCAAAGCGGCATAGGCCGAATAAATCGCAAACAGCGAATGGGCCGCGGGCAGGCTATAATAGGTCAATGCGATGAATATCGTGCCTGCGGCAATACAATAGCGCGCATCATAGCGCGATATCAGTTCACCGACGGCAATGCCGCCCAAACCGCCGACCACCAAAAACATCGTATTGGCACCTGATATTTGCGCCACGGAAAAGCCGCGCGTTGCCACCAACGCCTCAAGCAGCACCGACATGGCGTAAAAAATCATACCTGCGCCGACAAACAGGCTGTAACCGATGGCAATCAGCACCCACCATCCAAAGAAAATACCTTGTTGCTTTTGCACGAAACGCCCTGCCCGTTTGGTTGACAATTTGGGGGGATAAACCCACATTGAGCGTGGAGATTAACCAATGATGACAAAAAGTAAATCGTCACAAGACCCGTCGCATCCAATGGATGATTTTCCGGTGCGTGCGCTTGATTTCGATGTCAGCCATGTCGCGCCGGAAGATTGCGCGTGGAGCAAATCTTCGCCCTATTTTTCGGTCTTCATTAATGCTTTGGGTCTGCATGTGCCCTATTTTGAGCGCTATCTCATCCACACGATGAATACGGTCAAGCATGATGTGGCCGACGATAAGCTGCGCCGCGATATGGTGGCTCTGGCCGGTCAAGAAGGTCACCATGCGCGCAATTTCATTGCCTTTAATGCGCTGATGGCCAAGCGCTATCCGAAAGTTGAAAAGCTTGACGCGACGGCAAAGAATTATTTCAAAAGCGCCGCCAAAAAAGACAGTGTGAAGCGTAAAGTCGCCTTCACCGCCGGATATGAAACCTTCACCTTTCTCGCCGGTCTCATCATCTTGAAAAATTACGATAAATGGATGGCCGACAGCCATCCGGTCATGAAGGCGTTATGGGTTTGGCATCAGGTCGAAGAAGTCGAACACGGCTCAGTGGCGCATGATGTCTATCGCGCGCTTTACGGCAAGCATGAGTGGTATCGCAAATATATGGTGCTGATGGCCGGTCTGCATATTGCGCGGGAAACGGTGAAAGCCTATGTCCATATGGCGCGCATTGAGGGGTGGCTGAAAAACCCGCTCAAAGCCATCGGCGCAATGGGTTTTTGCTTCAAAACATTGGGGCAGATGGCGTGGCAGACTCTGCCCGTCTTCAGCAAAAACTACAATCCGCGCAATCATCCGCTGGCTTCCAGCAAACAGGATCCGGTGGCCATTGCATGGCGGCGACACGATGCCAAAGGCGGCAATGTGCTCGACATTGATCGCGATGCGATGGCGCAAATCATGCAGCTTTAATCGATATCTTAATCTGGGGGGATAAGATGGAAAATTATCAGAAAAACCTAATCGGTCACGCTCTATTGGTGTTGATTGTCGGTCTCTTGGCCGGATTTATGCTGGCTTTCAGCCTGATTGGCGGCTTGGAAGTGGTGCCCAGCATTTTCATGGGCATTCCGGTTTTCGGCACGACAGAGGGTTGGGTGCGCGCCCATTCGGGCGGCATTGTCAATGCGCTGTTGATGATTGCCGTAGCCTTTGCTTTGCCGCATTGCGGGCTCGCACCGGGGCGTTTGGCGCTTTATGCCAAAGGCATTGTGTTTGCCGGTTGGGCCAATACGATATTTTATTGGTTCGGCAATGCCTCCGCCAATCGCGCCCTGTCATTTTCAGACAATGCGCTGGGTGCCGCCAATATGCTTGGCACGATCGGTTATTTGGTTGCGGTGATTGCCGCTTTTGTGACGATTTATATTGCCGCACAAATGGCGCGCGGCTTTTTCGCGCAAGATTAGCCAGCGCTCAGGAGCGGCGGCGAAACTGCTTGCCAGCATCGAGAAAATCATAAATCTCGCCGCGTGGACGGCGGGCAACCCCGCACCGGCGCGTTGCGCTGTCCAAAGCTTCCTTGCGCGCCAAGCCACGCAGACTGGCCAAGCGTCCGGTCGGGTCATGGGCAACGATATCGTCCCAATGAATATTCGATACTTTGCCCGCCTCCCGCAGCCGCGCAAAAGCCATGGCAATAATCTTTTCACTCATAAAGAACCTTAAAAGCCAATATGGTCGAGTTTCAAGCAATTTAAATATGAATGCAGGTGGATTTTCGACAAACATTCTTAATAGGCTCATCGGGTGACAGAATTTTGCACTACGCACGTTGTTTTTAGGATGACAGAGAAATAGGGGGAAATTATGGAAAAAGTATTGGTTACCGGCGCAACCGGCTTTATCGGCCTGCACTGCATTGCGCAACTTTTGCAACAGGGCTACAGCGTCACCGGCACAGTGCGCTCGCCAAACCGCATTGAAGAGGTCAAGCAAGCCATTTCTGAGCAGCAATTATCCACCGAGAATCTGTCTTTTGTCGAAGCCGATTTGACCAAAGATGAAGGTTGGGACGAAGCGGTTGCCGGTTGTGATTATGTGCTGCATGTCGCCTCGCCCTTTATCGTCGGTGTGCCCAAGCACGAAGATGAGCTGATTATCCCCGCCGTTGAGGGCACAAGGAGAGTAATTGAAGCCGCCATAAACGAGGGGGTCAAAAAAGTCGTTCAGACATCAAGCTGCGCCGCCATTATCGAGACCCATAATGGCAAAACCCATTTCACCGAAGATGACT
>Ga0181565_10001175_pt1 | contig 19979 bp, 19 predicted proteins | sample 101ome_16_FD_129661 | JGI IMG/M metagenome (GOLD analysis project Ga0181565, IMG submission 129661) | Coastal salt marsh microbial communities from the Groves Creek Marsh, Skidaway Island, Georgia - 101401AT metaG (megahit assembly) | ecosystem: Environmental > Aquatic > Marine > Intertidal... | reverse complement strand
CGCTGGCTGCCATCGATTGCACTTAATCCCAATAACTTACCGTCAATGCTCAATACCACTACAGTCCCATTAGCAACCGCGGGCACTGACAAAACCTCACTGGACGCCTCGACTTTCCAAAGTAGCGTGCCATCAGTTTGGGAAAAAGCGGCCACTTCGCCGTCAGAGGTACCTACCACAACCAGACCTTCACCACTTCCGGGTCCTCCGGAAATCGCCAGATCAGTTTCTACCGACCAGATAGAACTGCCGTTGCCGGCATCCAGTGAAAACAACCTGCCTTCAGCATCCGCGACAAAAACCCTACCCTGATCGACTCTGGGAATCAGTTTCAAGCGGGATTTATTGTCACCACTGCCAACACTGCGGCTCCAGAGCTGTTTAACCTCGAGCTGCTTGTTAAACTCAACCAGCTCAGCCGGTTTAAGTTTGGACTCTTCAGCAAACCAGCTGGTTGGGTCAGCTACGCTACCGCAACCTGACAACAAAATAACAGGCATTGCCAGCAGCACAATGTGGCGAAAGGAGCTGTAAATTTTCATCATCGAACCTGATTAATTTTCATTTCGATAAAGGCCTGATTGCTACCATTCGCATCAAGGGCTTTTTGGTAAGCACTTAAAGCGGCCGCTTTATCACCACTTGCCAGGGCTATATCACCTTCAATGTGGGCAAACTCACCGGCAAAAGCAGTGCCCGAGTACTGTTTGGCCAGGGCTGCTGCAGCATCCGCTTCATTCATCGCCAGTAAAACTCTGGCAAGGCGAACATTAGCCATCGCTTTCAGGCCTTCAAGATCAGCTTGCGCAGCAGCATATTCCAGTTGGGCTTTGGCAGACGGCAGGTCTTTTTGGCTGACATAAACCCGTGCCAGTTCGAGCGCTGCAAAATAATCATAAGGCGTTGATGCATAGTCGGCACGCAAGGTTTGATTGATCGCTTCAGCCGAATCCAGGTTATCAGCCTGTAGCGCCTGGGCAAAAACATCAAATTCCTGTGAAGCCTGAGCTGCCTGCTGCTGTTGATAAGTTCCCCAATAGCGCCAACCGAAAACCAATGCCAGGCCTATGACAATGCCACCAATAATCGATTTACCGTTTTCAGACCACCAGCGTTTTAACGCTTCAGCTTTTTCGTCATCGGATAGATGATGTGAATTCAGCACAATCCTGTCCTCTCTAGTTCTGTTTTATTTTTGATTGACTGATTAATCAGTCAAGTAATGCCGCGATATTATCACTGAGCGTGTCAATCGACAGTTCTTTTTGTTCGCCGCGCGCCAGCAATGGCTTGACGCTTACGACTCCGCGCAACAATTCATCTTCACCGACAACCATTGCCCAGGCAGCACCCGACTTATCAGCTTTTTTGAATTGTGATTTGATCGAGCCGCCACCGCAGTTAACTAGCAGTTTCAAAGCAGGCAAAGCATCGCGTAATTTTTCAGCTATGACAAAAGCCTGTTGTTGCGCAGTTTCTCCGGCTACCACCATGAATACATCCGGTCGCCCCAGATCCTGCCCTAGCCCAAGCTCCTCAAGCATCGCAATCAGGCGTTCCATGCCCATCGCAAAACCAACCGCAGGTGTTTCACGCCCGCCTAACTGACTGACCAGCGCATCGTAACGGCCTCCAGCACACACCGTGCCCTGAGCGCCTAGCTTATCCGTCACCCACTCAAAGACCGTACGGGAATAATAATCAAGCCCGCGTACCAGTCTTGGATTGATGACATAGCGGATGCCATTGGCATCCAGTGCTTTACAGATCCAATCAAAATGGGCGCGGGATTCTTCACCAAGCTCATCCATCAATGCCGGTGCTGCTTCTATAATCTCGCGCATATCGGGATTCTTGGAATCAAGAATGCGTAATGGATTCGTGCCAAGACGACGCAGACTGTCTTCGTCCAGAGCACTTTTATGCTGCTCCAGGTAGGCAACCAGTTTATCCCGATATACAGCTCTTTCTGCAGATGTTCCCAGCGTATTGATTTGCAACTCAAGATCTGTCAAACCAATCGCCTGCCAGATACGTGCTGTGATCAGCAACAGCTCAAGATCGATATCCGGTCCCGCCATGCCATAAGTTTCAACACCGATCTGGTGAAACTGGCGATAACGCCCTTTTTGTGGACGCTCATGTCTGAACATCGCCCCCTGGTACCAGAGACGCTGTACTTGATTATAAAGCAGACCATTTTCGATACCGGCACGCACACAACCTGCGGTGCCTTCCGGCCGCAAAGTCAAACTATCGCCATTACGATCATCGAAGGTGTACATTTCTTTCTCAACAATATCGGTAACTTCGCCGATAGAGCGTTTAAAAAGATCGGTACTTTCAACAATCGGCATGCGGATTTCTCGATATGCATAAGCGGCCAGAACCTGACGAACCTTTGCCTCGAGAAATTGCCACAGCGGCGTCTGCTCGGGCAGAATATCTTTCATCCCTCTGACAGCCTGGATGTTTTTAGCCATTAATCTATTCCTGAAAATAACAAGGCCTCGCACCGGTTCGATGAGAGGCCTGAGAAAAGCCGTTCAATTTGCCCTAATGATACAGGCAGGTGTGATGGTCAATCAATCCAGGCGAGTTCTGAAGTTCTTTAGAGTTCCAGAACAAAGCGCGCAACATTGGCTCTTTCATGTTGAGCCAGATCATAGAGTTGGCCGTTGACCATCATTTCAACGCCACGAACGTTACCGAGCAATATTTTGTAAGGCGCAGTCCCGCCCAGGATAATTGTCTGTCCGGGACGAGCCTGATTGATGTATTTGTAACTTCTGGAACTATCACGGATATCTACCCAGCATACCTGCGAAAAAGTCAAAGTCACAGCATTTGAAACTGCCACAGCTTCTGCTGCAGGCTCAACGGTATCTGCCAGCATTGCCGAAGTAGTCTCATTAACTGGTAAATTTTCAGCTGTTTCAATCGTTTCAACTGTTGACTGAACTTCATCAACCACAGATACCACAATCGGCTCTGATGTCTGGACAATCGGTTCAGGCATCTCAACCACCGCTTCAGAATCTTTCACTACCGGCTCAGCCGTATCAATCACCGGCAATGACAAAGCAGCTGTTTCAGATTCAACGGGTATTGATTCCTGAGTTTCAATTTGCATCGGCAATGCAATATTTCCGGCATCTGATGACTGATTATCAGGTTCGGCCCGCATCAATGAAAGCCCGGGTAGTTCAAGATTCATCGCTGGCATAGACATGCCGCTAAACCACTGCTGTTGCCAGCCGAAATAACCACCGGCAGCAATGAGAAGAATCATTAACAGTTTAAAGAACGGAAAACCGCCACCCCGGCGAGTCGATACATCACGACTGGTATCAAATTTATAATGATGAGTGGCTGTTGTAACCGGCTTTTGCTGTTCCGGGCTGAAATCGTTCAAGGCCTTGATAATGGATTCTTCCGGAATACCAACCTGACGGGCGTATTTTTTGAGATAACCAGAGACATAGACGCGACCGGGCAACCTGGCAAAATCATCATTTTCCAGTGCTTGCAAGGTATCGAGTTTTAGAAAAATCGCCTCTGCAATCGCTTCTTCAGTCAAGCCCCTGGCTTTACGAGCCGCTTTTAGCCTGGCTCCGGGACCTTTCGGTAGTGGCAATTCACTGACCACTTCTTCAGTTTTATCTATAGACACTGCACTCATTCAGATCACAAACTCCCATCTTGCTGCAACAAAGCCGTTTCCTTTGAATCAGGAAATTTGTTCTTTAACAGCAATTTGTAACTGTCCAAATTATTTTTATCGCCAAGCTGCTGCTCGGTTTTTATTCCCCAGTAAAGGGTTTTGGCATCATGCCTTGCTACTTCCAGATATCGTTGAATATAGGCACGAGCTGACCAGTAATTTTCAGTCCGAACGCTAACGTCAATCATATTATAGAGAGCTGGCGCAAATTTTCCATTTATTTGCAAGGCCTTACGTAAATATTCTTCAGCTAAATCTAACCTTTCGTTTCTAAGTGCACATATTCCTATCTCAGCCATAGGCAGGTATTTTTTAGTAAAGAGAGGATGATTTATCGAATTGGTGAAATGAATTTTGGCACGATCAAAATCTTTGCGTTCACAAAGAAAGCTGGCATAAGCACTATTGATATAAGGCTCATACGGAGAAATGGATAACGCTTTTCTAAAGTTTTCATCCGCCTTATTAACCTGACCTATTTGCTGAAGAACTATCGCCATCACATTGAAAGAATTAGGATTTTGAGGATCTTCTTTAATAGCCCTATCGGCGTATCTCAACGCTGTCGCGAAATCATTTCGCTGAATATAAGCGGCTGCCAGGCCAATAAAAGTCTTCGCCGGGCTGTTATCATATTTACCAATTTCCAGATCAATCTCACCTTGACTGGCAGCACTATTTTCATTGTAAGTTTGATTTGACGCACAGCCAAAAAGCATCAGAATTAGCGGAATCAGTAACAGACGCTTCATTGATTTTGCATGCCTCTTAATTGTCGTTTGGTACGATCCTTAACCTTGCCAACCAGTTGGCCGCAAGCCGCATCAATATCATCACCGCGGGTTTTGCGGGTAATCACAACCAGTCCTGAACGCACCAGGCGATCTCTAAAGCGATCTATGCGTTCACGTGGCGAAGTTTTAAAGGAAGTCCCGGGAAAAGGATTAAATGGAATAAGATTTATTTTCGAAGGCGTGCCTTCGAGCAAACGAATCAGTTGTTTTGCATGCTTGTCCGTATCGTTAACGCCATCCAGCATGACATATTCCCAGGTCACTTTGCGTCGATTCTCTCCACGCAAATAGGATTTACAGGCCGGCAGCAAAGTCTCAAGCGGGTACTTTTTATTGATAGGAACCAGTATGTCTCTTAATTCGTTGTTCGGCGCATGCAAAGATACCGCCAGAGAAACATTCGAGACTTCCTTGAGTTTCTCCAGAGCCGGAACCACGCCCGAGGTACTGATAGTGACCCGATGTCGTGAGATCATATATGCCAGATCATCCTGCATCAGATTCATTGCAGTAACGACGGCATCGAAATTAGCCAGAGGCTCCCCCATCCCCATCATCACAACATTGGTCAATTTGTGTTGCATGGCATGGGTGACAGCCCAGACCTGACCAATAATCTCTGCCGTGCTGAGGTTACGATTAAATCCCTGCTGCGCCGTTGAACAAAATGCGCAATCGAGCGCACAACCGACCTGAGAGGAAACACACAGGGTATATCGATCACGTTCCGGGATCAGGACAGTTTCAATACGCTGTCCATCCGGCAGTTCAACCACCCACTTGGTTGTACCGTCCAGAGCAGGCTGCTCAAAGACCACTTCAGGGACTTCCACAATAGCGGTTTCTTTTAGCTGATCTCGCAGTTTCTTGGAGATATCGGTCATCTGCTCAAAATCAGTCACACCGTGTCGATGAATCCACTTGAGAATATTGCGACCATTAAAGGCACGATGACCTAGAGATTCGATAAAACTCTCGAGTCCCTTGCGATCAAAATTGAGAAGATTAACTTTGTGTGATGACAAAACTACGGCCTGACAACAAATATAATGCTGTTGTAACAAAAATTTATCGAAATGTTTAGTTTTTTCAATTAATTACTTAACAAACCGACAGGGAAAAATCAGATAACATGCAGCAAACCACTCTGAAAACCTCCGAATCCAACAAAAAACCGGCATCAGGTCTGGCGCTTAACTTCTAAAATATCAGGCATTTGCATGACCTTTTCAATAATCCGGCTTAACTGTTGCATATTCTGGATTTCTACCGTAAATCGCATTGTTGCGCGATCCTGTTTTTTATCGGAATGAGTTTTCACCCCAATCACGTCGATATCCTCATTAGAGAACAAGGCCGAGATATCCCGCAACAGACCTTTGCGATCAATAGCAAAGACTTTGATATCAACCGGATAGGCGCCGCTGGAGCCATCATCAGGCCTGCCTGCCCAGACGACATTGATCAAACGCTGGCGACCACTCTCATTCATTTTATTAATCACAGAACAGTCACGGCGATGAATTGAAATTCCACGACCTTTGGTGATATAGCCAATAATCGGATCATAAGGCACCGGCTTACAACACTTGGCAGTGGTGGTCATTAAATCACCAACCCCATCGACAATAACATCGTTTTGCAGTGGTTCCTGAGATTGTTTTTTCCGGGTTCGCGGTTTGTGCTGAAAACCTTGCTTGGGCAGATCCAGCGGCAGTTCCGCCTGGCGACGATGCGCGCAGGCAGCAACCTGAATCGGTGACAAATCTCCCCGCCCAATCGCTGCGAGCAACTCATCGGCTGAATTGACATTAAAGCGTTCTGCAATTTTCAACAGGTCCGGCCATTGCAACCCGAGTTTGCTGATCTCCCGTTCCAGCGAAGCACGGCCGATTTTAAGATGCTGATCAAAATCCTGTAATTTGAACCACTGCTTGATGCGATTTCTGGCTCTGGATGTTCTAGTATAGCCCAGATGCATATTCAGCCAGTCACGGCTTGGACCACCCTCTTTGACCGTCAGGATTTCTACCGTATGACCGCTCTGCAGTTTACTGTTCAAGGTCACAATCTGACCGTCGACCTTGGCACCCCGGCATCGATGACCGACATCCGTATGAATCGCATAGGCAAAATCAATTGGCGTAGAGCCCAAAGGCAGTTCAATGACTTTACCTTGCGGTGTCAGCACATAAATACGCGTAGATTCAAATTCCTGCTGCCACTCATCCAAATCAGGATCTGCGGAAGATTCTTCGTCCTTTTGTTCAAGCCATTGGCGCATCCAGGCAATACGACTTTCCAGTTCTTCATCCTGACCGCGGCTTTCCTTGTAACGCCAGTGGGCTGCAACACCACGTTCGGCATGGTCATGCATGTCAAAGGTCCTGACCTGAATTTCCAGAGGCTTGCCTTCGGAGTCAATCACCGCAGTATGCAGTGACTGATAATGGTTAGCTTTCGGGGTAGCGATATAATCGTCAAACTCACCGGGGATATGGCGCCAGATGCCATGCACAATACCCAGCACTTCATAACATTGTGCAACAGTATCGACCATCACCCTAACGGCCAGCACATCAAATATCTGATCAAATTCAACGTGTTTACGCTGCATTTTTTTCCAGATACTGTAAATATGTTTGGCGCGACCGGAAATATCCGCCTCAATTCCATGCTCGGCAATTTTTTCCCGTAATAGTGCAATCATGTCGTGAATGTACTGCTCACGATCACGCCGCCGGCCTTTGAGTTGTTTGGCCAGTTGCTTGTAATGATCCGGTTCCAGATAACGCAACGACAGGTCTTCAAGTTCCCACTTAAGCTGCCAGACACCCAGTCGATTAGCCAAAGGAGCATAGATATCGCGGGTTTCCTTGCCGATACGACGTTGAATAGCCTCATCATGGTCTTTGAGGCGACGCAGCAAATGCAGACGCTCTGCCAGCACCACCAGAATAACCCGCACATCACCGGCAATGCCTAACAACATACGGCGTAGATTTTCGGTATGCTGCTCTTCATTCAGATCAATGCTGCTGCCGGCAGCAGCAATGCCGATTCTGGTCATGTTATTCAGCATATTCAGCAACTGCGAGCCAAACATGCCTTCTATTCGCCGCTCATCAAATCCAATATGCCCAACCGCATCATGCAGGATAGCAGCAGCCAGCGTTTCAACATCCAGCTTCAGAGTATTAAGAATATCGGCAACATGCAGCACAAACAGAATAATCGGTTCACCACCGGGTTTGCACTGATCGCGATACAGGTGCAGCGCCTCCATACAGGCCGCACGCAGATAATCCATTTCATCGTCATCACGCTTTAGCGCAATGGTATCCAGCCAGCACAGAATATCCTCTTCCCTGAGAAAACTGTTATCGTTAGGTAAAACCGTGCTGATACTGACCATGAGGAGTTATGGGTCGCAATTAATCCAGAACGTGACTCACCAGACCGTCTGCCAGTTTTGGCTCAAACCAGGTTGATTTAGGCGGCATCACTTCTCCGGCATCTGCAACAGCCATCAAAGCTTCCATAGTGGTTGGATACAGTGCAAAAGCCACCTGCCAATCACCGGAGTTAACACGTTTCTCGAGTTCGCCGAGACCTCGAATACCGCCGACGAAATCGATGCGATTATCGCGACGCGGATCACTGATACCAAGAACAGGCTCTATCAAATTATCAGCCAGCAGGCTGACATCCAGACGTGCAACCGGATCGTCAGGTCTCTCGGCAATAAGCGTCAGTTTGTACCAGCAACCATCCAGATACATGCCAAATTCAGCTTCTTTTGCCGGTTTAACTTGCGAGGCACTTTCTTCAATGCTGAATTTCTCGGCTATACGTTGCAAAAAGGTCTGCTTATCCAGGCCGTTAAGGTCTTTGACCACCCGGTTGTAATCGAGAATCTGCATCTGGTCATGCGGAAAAACCACCGACAGGAAATAATTGTAGGATTCACTGCCTGTATGTCCTGTATTGGCCGCTTTCATGCTATTGCCGACACGGGAACCGGCAGCCGATCGATGATGACCGTCAGCGACATAAATAGCCGGCATCGCATCAAAAGCTGCGGTCAATGCAGCCACCTGATCCGCATCTGACAAAACCCAGATTTCATGACGTACATTATCATTGGCAGTCACATCAACATCCGGCGTTCGCGCCGCAGTTTCGGCAAGAATCGCATCGACAGTCTGATCAGCTTTATAGACAAGAAAGACCGGCCCGGTCTGGGCATTCAGTGCTTCGATCTGACGTACCCGGTCATCTTCTTTGACCGGTCGGGTAAATTCATGCTTTTTGATGCGGTCATTGTCATAGGCTTCGACTGAAGCGGCGGCTACCAGACCGGTCTGCACATGCTGCCCCATAGTCAGACGATAAACGTAATAACTCTCAGTGGCATCACGAACCAGCACACCTTCGTTGATCATATGCGCCAGATTCTCAGCCGCTTTATTGTAGACCGCATCGGAATATTGATCAGTGCCTTCTGGCAGATCAACTTCCGGACGTGAAATATGCAGAAAACTCCAGGGACGGCCTTCAACCATAGCCCTGGCTTCTTCAGTATTCATCACATCGTAGGGAGGCGCAACAACATCATCAGCCCGGCCCTGAGCGGGTCGCAGGCCGGTAAAAGGTTTAATCAAAGACATGAGTATTCCCGGAATTGAAAAATTGCACGCATTGTTCCAGATCAGGCGCTTGATTCCAAGGGCTGCCTGAATTTATCGATACAATTGCCGGGAAAACTAAAGAGCAGGATTAACTGCGTTCATCAATCCAGTTCTGCTGGATCGCTTCGAGAATCTTCTCACCCGAATGGTTCGGGTCATCATCAAAATCCGGCAATGCCATAACCCAGTTTCGCAGATCAACAAAATTAACCGTCAGCGGATCAACATCCGGATAGGTTTCATCCAGTTCAATCGCAATATCCAGAACATCTGTCCATTTTAATGACATAACAAAACCCTCTATCAGTGATTTTCTGAAACCATGTTGATGTTGTATTTTGGAATCTCAATAACCAGGTCTTCATCGCCGACTTTAGCCTGGCAACTCAAACGCGATTCAGGTTCCAATCCCCAGGCCTTATCCAGTAGATCATCTTCGACTTCTGTCGACTCTTCGAGTGAATCAAAGCCTTCGCGGATAACTACATGACAAGTGGTACAGGCACAGGACTTTTCACAGGCATGTTCAATATGAATATCATTGGCCAAAGCCGCATCGCAGATCGTCATGCCGGCATCGGCTTCGATCACTGCTCCTTCAGGGCAAATTTCTTCATGAGGTAAAAAAATAATCTGTGGCATACGACTATCCTATTCAAATTCATTGACGTTACGTCCAGCCATAGCCTGCTGGATGCTACTATTCATGCGACGTTCAACATAAAATTCACTGTCTTTTTCCAGTTGAGCAATAGCTTGTTTAATCTGTTCCTTGTCAGAACTGCCGGCGGCATCGACAAGATTTTGTAAAGACTGCTTTAGACCGGCTTTTTCAGCATCATCGAGAAGTCTGTCAGCATCATCGGCCATGGCCGCTTTCAAAGCTTCAATCACCCGCTGCGCTTCAACCTGTTCTTCACGTAACTGACGGGCTTCGACATCATCCCGCGCATGATCAATCGAGGCTTTGAGCATATTCGTCACTTCATCATCACTCAAACCATGAGACGGTCTGACATTAACCTGAGCCTTGACACCGGAGGTGGTTTCTTCCGCAGCAACATTGAGCAGACCATCGGCATCAATGGTAAAAGTCACGCGAATACGGGCCGCACCTGCAACCATCGGTGGAATACCATGTAATTCGAAACGTGCCAGTGAACGACAGTCTTCAACCAGTTCACGCTCACCCTGCAAAACATGAACAGCCATCGCCGTCTGGCCATCTTTAAAAGTGGTAAATTCCTGTGCCCGGGCTACAGGTATCGTGGTATTACGATGAATGATCTTTTCCACCAGACCACCCATGGTTTCAATACCAAGAGACAACGGATTAACATCGAGCAGCAACATGTCATTATCAGACTTATTACCCGCCAGTTGATTAGCCTGTATAGAGGCACCAATAGCAACCACTTTATCCGGATCAATATCGATTAAAGGTTCGGTATTAAACAATTCACCGACTTTTTCACGCACTCGCGGCACGCGTGTTGAACCGCCAACCATGACGACATCTTTAATCTCTTCAGCAGTTACTCCGGCATCTCTGATAGCTCTTTTACAGGCTACCAGGGTCTTTTTGATCAACGGATCAATCAGTGAATTGAAGGTGTCACGATCAAGACTACCCTGCCAGTTAACGGCTTCAAACTGCAAGTCAATCGCCACCGAGTCGGCATCAGACAGTTGTTCTTTGATTGCGCGAGCCTCTTCCATCAGACTGCGCAAAGTGGCGTGACTGGCATCATCAGCAATGCCCGCCTGTTGCATCAGCCATTCAGCGACAGCGCGGTCAAGATCATCGCCACCTAATGCCGAATCACCACCGGTAGACATCACTTCAAATACACCTTTATTCAGGCGCAATATGGAAATATCAAAAGTACCGCCACCGAGATCATAAACGGCATGCACACCGTCAGCCTGATTATCCAGACCATAGGAAACGGCTGCGGCAGTCGGTTCATTCAATAACCGAAAAACATTTAAACCGGCTATTTTGGCTGCATCTTTGGTTGCCTGACGTTGAGCATCATCAAAGTAAGCCGGTACCGTGATAACCACACCATCAAGCTCACCGCCAAGCGTCTGCTGCGCGCGCTGTGCCAGATTTTTTAGAATCTCGGCAGAAACTTCAACCGCAGTAACATCGCCTGCAGACGTGCGAATGCGTGGCACACTGTTATCGGCCGTCACAAACTCATAGGGCAAACGTGAGCCTAGAGATTTGATGTCATTAATCTCGCGACCAATCAAACGCTTGGCAGATATAATCGTGTTGAGCGGGTCAGCACTGGCCGCTTCTCTGGCCAACTGACCGACAACCACGCCATCAGCCATATAGCGAACAACCGAAGGCAAAATATGCTGACCGTCTGCATCAGGCAACGTTTCTGCCTGACCACTACGAACTGTCGCAATTAATGAGTTGGTCGTCCCTAAATCGATTCCTGCAGCGAGTCTATGTTCATGAGGCGCTGCAGATTGTCCCGGTTCTGCAATTTGTAAAAAAGCCATCTCTCGGATTCCTATAACATGTCTTCCAGATCAGCCTCGACAGATTCAGCCTCGGCATGCAGCTTGTTAAGAAACTGCATTTTGTAAATACATTCCAGTGCCTGATCGACATCTGACTGCGCGTCAGACTCAAGCAATACCGCAAGCCGGGCGATCTGACTATTGATCGCACGGGTGATGTCAGTAAGCAATTCACCGACAGCTTCAAGCGGATCATCCTGCTCACGGATTTCTGCCAATGCTTCACGCAATTCGAGTTGCTGCATCAGAAACACCGTGTCTGAAGTGGTCAGATTTTCTCCATCGGCATTTACGCCACGTATTTGCAGCATATACTGCGCACGCTTTAATGGGTCTTTCAAAGACTGATAAGCTTCATTGACCAATGTAGCGCCCTGCATTGCCATGCGTTTTTCCTGATCACTGGCACTGGCATAACGATCAGGGTGAACAACTTTCTGCAAGTCACGATATCGCTCACTCAGCTCACTCAGGTCAATGTGAAATTGACCCGGCAAACCAAACAGCTCGAAATAATTGTTTGATAAATTCAGCATTATCCAGCCATCAGACAATAAAAAAGGCTGCCATCAGAAACCAGACAACAGCCTTGATTAATTTACATCAGCAATCAGACAGTGAAACTTTCACCGCATCCGCATTCATTTTTGACATTCGGGTTGTTGAACTTGAAACCTTCGTTCAAACCCTCTTTGCCATAGTCCAGCTCTGTACCGTCAAGATAAACCAGACTCTTGGGATCGATGATAATTTTAACGCCACGGTCTTCAAAGACTGTATCGTCATCTTCAATCGAGTCAACAAATTCCAGTACATAAGCCAAACCTGAACAGCCGGAGGTTTTTACCCCAAGACGAACACCTTCGCCTTTGCCGCGGTTTTGCAGAAACGTTGAAACTCGGTTTGCAGCTGCTTCACTGAGGGTAATTGCCATGATGCCTTCCTGTTAATTACTGATTTTTTTCCTGAAAATCTTTGACTGCAGCTTTGATAGCGTCTTCAGCCAATACCGAACAGTGCACTTTCACCGGTGGCAAAGCCAGCTCTTCAGCAATCTGCGAGTTTTTGATTTCCAGTGCCTCGTCCAAAGTTTTACCTTTGACCCATTCTGTCAGTAAGGAACTGGATGCAATGGCAGATCCGCAACCATAAGTTTTGAATTTTGCCTGCTGGATAACGCCGTCATCACCTACTTCAATCTGCAAACGCATAACATCGCCACAGGCGGGTGCGCCGACCATACCGGTGCCAACATTTTTAGCTTTATCATCAAGCTTACCAACGTTGCGAGGATGCTCGTAGTGGTCAATTACCTTGTCGCTATATGCCATGATGTGAACCTCTCAGTTGTTAATTAGTGGGCAGCCCACTGAATAGATTTAAGATCAATACCGTCTTTATACATGTCCCAAAGTGGAGACAGATCGCGAAGACGCTGTACCTGGCTTTTAACTTTGGAAAGAACATAATCGATTTCTTCTTCGGTAGTAAAACGACCGATGGTTATACGCAGAGAACTGTGAGCCAGCTCGTCTTCACGACCCAGAGCACGCAGAACATAACTCGGCTCAAGACTTGCCGAAGTACAGGCGCTGCCTGAAGAAACCGCAATACCGTTTAGTGCCATCATCAGACTCTCACCTTCGACGAAGTTGAAACTGATGTTCAGATTTCCGGGCACACGACTTTCCAGGTCACCATTAAGGTAGATTTCTTCCATATCCTGCAAGCCGTCCCAAAGACGATTGCGCAGCATGACGGCCTTTTCGTTATCAGCTTTCATGTCCTGTTTGGCGATACGGAAAGCCTCGCCCATACCGACGATCTGGTGCGTGGGAAGTGTACCTGAGCGCATACCGCGTTCATGACCGCCACCATGCATCTGCGCTTCGATACGGATGCGGGGTTTACGACGCACATAAAGAGCTCCAATGCCTTTAGGCCCGTAGATTTTATGTGCAGAAAAACTCATCAGATCGACTTTCATCTTATCAAGATCGATTTCGATTTTGCCTGCTGACTGCGCAGCATCTACGTGAAATACGACTTTGTTTTCACGACAGATTTCACCAATGGCCGCAATGTCCTGAATCACACCGATTTCGTTATTAACATGCATGAAGGATGCAATGATGGTGTCTTCACGAATAGCCGCTTTAAATTTGTCCAGATCCAATAAACCATTAGGTTCCGGATCCATGTAGGTGACTTCAAAACCTTCGCGTTCGAGCTGGCGGCAAGTATCGAGAACGGCTTTGTGCTCGGTTTTCAGAGTAATGATATGCTTGCCTTTTTTATGATAGAAATGCGCCGCACCTTTGATAGCCAGATTGTTGGACTCTGTAGCGCCGGAAGTGAAAACGATTTCTTTAGGATCGGCATTAATCAGATCAGCGATATCCTGACGAGCCTGATCAACAAGCTTCTCGGCACTCCAGCCAAATTCATGAGAACGTGATGCCGGATTACCGAAGGTACCTTCAAGAGTCAGACATTCACACATTTTTTCTGCAACACGCGGATCAACCGGAGTGGTGGCAGAATAATCTAAATAAATTGGTAATTTCATTGCTGTCCTTCTCGATTAGTTCAGTTACTACTCATATTCAATGTCGCCATGAGCGATTCAGAGTCCATTGATGCAGTACTCTGATGCTTTCTGGCATCTTTTTTTGCTGAAAGCGTCTTGACGTCTTTGCGATCAACCAGATCCTGCAGCGATATGTCGCTGAGATAATCGTAAATACGGTTACTCAGGTCATGCCACAGACCATGTGTCAGACAACGTTCATTGTTATGACAGTTACCTTCCCCGGCACATTTGGTCGCGTCGACTTTTTCGTCAACAGCCGTTATCACTTCAGCAATGTGTACTTCAGCAGGATCGGCAGCCAGGCTATAGCCGCCACCGGGTCCACGTACACTTGTCACCAGATTTCTTTTACGCAGACGCGAAAACAATTGTTCCAGGTAGGATAAAGATATCCCCTGCCGGTCTGCGATATCGGCCAGTGTCACCGGGCCTTTGTCATTATGCAAAGCCAGGTCAAGCATGGCTGTTACTGCATATCGACCTTTAGTCGTCAACTTCACTTTTCTGTCCTCCTGATGCATCCAGCAGATGATTCGGGAGAATAATAGTCAAAACCAAGTAAATTAGTCAACTATTATCATCAGAATATAAGCATATAGAAAGTAATCTATTTTTCTTCAGTGCCCTGCAGTTTCATCAGTTCTTCTGCGGTCGACATAATCTCGCAGCTACCAAGCTCAGGAATATCCATGTCACCGGGTTCGATGCCCATTTCCTGCATTTTTTCGCACATCATTTTCATCTTGCGATCGATCACATGCATGTGATCGAGCATGCAATTAATAGCATGTGCCACCGGGTCCGGCGCGTCACTGGTAGCGCCATAAGCATCAAAACCCATTTTGGCTGCCATCTTTTCACGATGGTCGGCATCGCCATTTTCGGTACTGGATTTAACCAGTCTCCCGGGTACACCAACCACAGTTGCTCCGGCCGGTACCGCTTTGACCACTACCGCATTGGAGCCTATTCGGGCACCCTCGCCGATTTCAATAGGACCTAATACTTTAGCGCCGGCGCCGACAACGACGTTGTTCATTAAGGTTGGATGGCGTTTGCCCTTATCCCAGCTGGTACCACCGAGGGTGACACCATGATAAAGCGTACAATCATCATGAATGATGGCAGTTTCACCGATGACAACGCCCATACCGTGATCGATAAAAAACCTACGCCCAATGGTTGCGCCCGGATGAATTTCGATACCGGTAAACCATCTGGCTATGTTAGAGAGCATGCGTGCAATCCAGAGCAGGCCTCTTTGCCATAGCCAATGGGAAACACGATGAAACAGCATCGCCTGTATGCCAGGATAAGCTGTCAACACTTCAAAAGTGTTTCTTGCCGCAGGATCCCGGTCAAAAACGCTTTGGATATCTTCTTTAATTCGCGAAAACAAAATCTCTCCTATCCCGTCAGAAAATTTTGACGAAGGATAAAGCGGGAATTTTAACAATTCCCGTAGATTTTAGTAAGGATTTATTTACGCATCGACTTGCGACCTTGTGCCGCACTGAGAATTCCACGCAAAATATTCATTTCATCGGCGTCGGGAGAGGCCCGATGGAACAGCCTTCTTAAGCGACGCATCAACTTGTCCGAGCGTCTTTGATCCATAAAATCCAGATCGGTCAGGGTCAATGACAAATGCTCAAAAAAGTTTTCCATCTGCTCAAGTGGCAACCGCTGAGGCAAAGTAATCGGCGAACTATCCTGTTTTTCGAGTCGCGCCAGCAGCGTTTCATACGCCAGGATCTGTGCCGCCATAGCAACATTTAACGAGCTGTATTGCGGGTTTGCCGGGATATGCACCAAGTAATGACACAAATCCAGTTCTTCATTGGTCAGGCCCGAACTTTCCCTGCCTAACAATAATGCAACAGGTCCTGATTGACTCACTGTCGCTAATTGCAGGCCGGATTCACGCGGGCTGAGAATTTCCCAGTTTACTTCCCGGGGACGCGCGCTGGTACCTATCACCAATGTGCAGTCCGCCACCGCTTCTGACAAAGATGAACAGACAACCGCATTTTCCAACACATCAACCGCACCGGATGATCTGGCGATAGCTTCTTCGCTGGGAAACACTCTTGGTTGCACCAGGTACAAGGCATCCAGACACATATTTTTCATCACGCGCGCTACCGCGCCGATATTACCCGGGTGAGTGGTTTGCACCATGACGAGTCTGATGTTGTGGTTAATCTCGAAATTGTTGTCTGAAGTCATCAGTTTCCAGCTTATATTCGCTTTCTAAAAAGCACATCTTACTGTATTCTTGCGCGCCATGAAGCCTGTCACTAACATTGCTGTTCGCGCTGCCCGCCAAGCCGGTAGTATTTTGATGCGTAACTTTGATCATGTCGATTCTCTGAAAGTAACTCAGAAGAGTCGTAATGATTTTGTCACTGATGTTGATCGCGCGGCTGAAGAGGTCATCATTCGCACCATTCGTCAGGCTTATCCTGATCACGCGATTCTTGCAGAAGAGACTGGCGCCCATGATGGTAACGATTTTCAGTGGGTGATTGATCCACTCGATGGTACGACCAATTACCTGCATGGCTTCCCGCAATTTTCTATCTCGATTGCCCTGTTACATCGCGGTGTACTGGAAAGTGCGGTTGTTTACGATCCATTAAGCAATGAGCTTTTCACGGCGGACAAAGGCAATGGCGCGTTTTTTAACGAACGTCGTATTCGAATCAATAATCTTAAATCGCTAAACGGCGCTTTGATCGGAACCGGCATTCCATTTCGTGATCAACGTTTCATGGATAATTATCTGGGCATGTTGAAAGATATGGCGAAAGATACTGCGGGCATTCGACGCCCCGGTTCTGCAGCTCTGGATTTCGCTTATCTGGCTGCCGGACGCATAGACGGTTTCTGGGAATTAGGCCTTTCAAAATGGGATTTTGCAGCAGGCGCCTTGCTGGTCAAAGAAGCCGGCGGAGTTGTCTCGGATTTATCCGGCGGTGAGAAATACCTGGAAACCGGTAACGTTGTCGCTGGTAGTATTGGTCTGCATCAGCATATGCTAAAGACAATCAAGCCTCACCTTTCAGATCAGCTTAAAGCCTGATTTCTGGATTTTCTTCCGCTTGCTTCACTGGCAACAGAATTTTAAAAACACTGCCTTTATCCAGATTTCCGGATGAACTTTCTGCCCAGATTTTACCTGAATGTAATTCAATAATTTCTTTTGTGATTGGCAATCCCAGACCGGTTCCACCTGCCTGAGTCTGTGTTTTGGAACTTTGTATGAATTTATCAAAAACATGGCCGAGTTCATTTTGCGGAATACCAATGCCTTCATCAATGACACTGATTTTAATCGCTTCCTGAATACCATCACCTAAGACCATCTCATCCTTATCCAGCAAAATGGATATCTTGCTTTCGCAGGGGCTAAACTTGATGGCGTTGGAAAATAGATTGATCAAAACCTGTATGATGAGTTTTCTATCTAAATAACATTCGAAATATTGACTATTATCAAATTCAATCGTAATGCTTTTTTCAGCGATGAGACTCTCGACTTCAGTCAACGCATACTCAACAACAGCAGTCACATCTTCGATATTTAAATCTAGTTCAATTTTGCCGGATTCCAGCTTAGCGAGGTCTAACAAATCATTGAGTAGATTAGTCAAACGGTTACCGCTGATTTTAATATTATTCAAGTAACGAACGACCTTCTCCTGATCATCAGGCTTTTTCAGAGCCATTGATGCAAAACTTAAAATGGCATGCATGGGCGTTCGCAGTTCATGCGACATATTCGATAGAAAACGTGATTTTTCGCGGTTTGCCATCTCCGCACTTTCTTTAGCGGCTATAAGTTGTTGCTGCTTGATTTGTAGATCCTTATACATCGACGCTAAAGACAAACCAAGCTCACGGGACTCATGATCATTGGCATAGGATTCGACATCCGAGATTTTTACATGATTGTCATGTTTTACATATTCCGTGAGCTTCCTGATAGGATTGGTTACGGAATAAGCAATAAATGTCGATATGATCATCGTTAATATAATGATGGTCGAAAACAGAATAATGAAAATAAAACTGTATCGATCGTAATCTTCATAAACCTCGCTTTGATCGATTTTATTCAGCACTCCCCAGGCAGTCTCTTCAATGAACTCTGTTACGGCATAAACCGGAACTTCACGATAGTCAACGATGTTTTCATGAAACCCTATATCGGCTTCTAAAGCTCGAATAATAGGAACATCCAAGCGGCCGGCAGCAATCGTTCGTCTTAAGCCGGGATTAGGATCAAATCTCATACTTGTTAGAAATCGTGCATCGCCGTTAGGTAATTTTTTTGCCAGAATGGTTTCACCGGTCTTACCCATTCCTTTGTAATCATTAACAATCTGATTTAGCTTTACCAAAGAGGTATGCACATCAAGATAGCCGAGATAATGATTGTTATAAAGAATGGGTTGTTTCAAAACTGCAAAGTGATGGCTTTCATCGTCAAGGTCTATATCCAGTTTAAATGAATCAACTTGATGATCCTGATGTTGATGATAGGCATGCTTGTCCTTGTGCCCGACATTGCGGCTTTCAGTAGAAGCAATAACATTGCCTTTCAAATCGATTATTTGTATCAAAATAAAATCATCAATCTCTGTCTTTAAGTTTTTAATAATATCCAGGACTGTCTCGAGATCTCCTGCTCCAGGATCTGATGAATGTCTGAAAAGTGAAACTTTTAGCTGAGGTATGCTCGCTATTATTTCAACCCGCTCTTGATTCTGTCTGATGAAGTTTTTAATTCGTTCTTTTTGAAGATGAGTGATATTTGTAAGACGCTGAACAGCATCTTCGTAGGCATTGTTTTTCAAGTTAGTTAACGCGGCAAATCCGACGGTTATGAGACTGACAATAGCAACAGAAAGCATCGCAGTGACAACTTTGAATCTTATCGAGTGGTTATTTTTCATTGCTTATCATGCATGATAAATATCGTACATTTTTTGCTTTGCCAAAGTTGCAATGAGTATGGCACTAACTATCGGTTTATGCCAACCAAAGATAAGTCCATCCGCAGTAATCTTTGATATAAATCATGGATTTATCGATGAGTTCAGACTCGATTGATAACCGGGGGGGGATTACAGCGAAACAGAAATGTTTAGCCACTCCAGTCCAGAACGACGACCAAGCCTCGATTCAGTGAATTCAGGCGAGGCTAAAATCCATCAAGGCGTATCGTCCAGTTCAGCACCCTCTTTCTGCACAGGCATCAGATCAGCTTTGGAGATGCCCAGCATCAGCACAGACGTACTCGCGACATAGATCGAAGAATACGTACCAATACCAACACCGATCAGCAAAGCCAAAGCAAAGCCGTGAATGATTTCACCACCAAATATAAACAGCGCAATCAATACCAACATAGTCGTCAACGAAGTAATTACCGTACGATACAAAGTCTGATTCAGGGAAATATCAATAATCGAAGCTGAATCACCTTTACGGATTTTACGAAAGTTTTCACGAATACGATCAAACACAACAATGGTATCGTTCAACGAATAACCAATAACCGCCAGCACCGCGGCCAAAACCGGCAGATCAAATTCGATCTGGAAAATCGAAAAAATACCAATAGTAAT
>Ga0181565_10001173_pt1 | contig 19994 bp, 19 predicted proteins | sample 101ome_16_FD_129661 | JGI IMG/M metagenome (GOLD analysis project Ga0181565, IMG submission 129661) | Coastal salt marsh microbial communities from the Groves Creek Marsh, Skidaway Island, Georgia - 101401AT metaG (megahit assembly) | ecosystem: Environmental > Aquatic > Marine > Intertidal... | reverse complement strand
TTCACAAGGGCTAAGGATTTAAAGTTTGCCTCCAGCATAATGAATATTTACCAAGAAAATAATCGTAGTTTAAATATTGAGTACTTTAATCCCGACCTTCGACCAGATCTTGTGAAAAAATACAATGTTACTAAAATTCCGGCGCTTGTATTTAGCAAAGAAAATTACAATCTGACGATATTTAGCTTTCGCGAAAATAGTATTACTTCTGCTTTTATTAAATTATCAGGCGACGAGAAAGAATTAGTAACAATCTATAATGAAATGAGTAAGAATAAGGATAGCTTGACAGTTTTTAAGACTAAACTTCAAGAGTCTTATTTTGATGTGAAAAAAGTTGATTCTCTTGATTCTCTTGAATCGTTGGATCAGAGCAAGTACTTAATCTATGTCGTGGATTATGATTTTAATAATTCAATGAGAAAAAAAATATCAAAATCCTTAGAAAATGGCATGAATATATTTTTATTATTATCTCCTAACTTTGGTGAACGATTCAAAAACATAGGTGAATTTTTATCATCGTATGGAATTCGGTTTAATAAACATTTTGCTGTTGATTTTGAGAAGAATATAACAGGCTCTAAAGGTACCGTGCCATTTTTAGACTCAGCAAATCTCTTAAACGGGAATAGATATGATAAGCGGATTATCTTCCCACTTTCGAGCGTCTTTGAAATAAAAAACTGGAGTGCTCAATCAGAAATAAAAAATATTGATTATCTCGCAACGACAACTACCACAAATAGTTGGGGCGAGTTAAATGTCAATGAAGTATCTAGTCGTATAGAATTTAATGAGGGTGATCTCAAAGGTCCTGTTGGAATGGCGGTTGGTATAAACTTCACTAATGGTGCTAATTTAGCAGTCATTGGTTCAAGAAATTTTTTAGATGATCAATATGCTAATGTATCATCAAATATTGATTACTTCTTAGAGTTAATAACTTCAACCAATGATTTACAAATTACACAATATGTAGAAACAAATTTGTCAGGGGTCTTAAAAGGGCAAGAAAAGGTGAGTAGTATTAAATACAGTTTGGCAGTGTTTGTAATACCATTATTTTATTTTATCGCTTTCTTGTATGTTCGGCGACGTTATGAAAAATAATATACTGATTACATATATTATTTTAGCTGGGCTATTATCTGTTACTTATCTGTATATTGAAAAGCCTGAGTTTGATAAAGTTAATAATGAATTTAGAGAAGCATTTATCTTTAACCGTTCAACAATTGATCGTATAGATACAAAGAATTTAACCATCTCAAAAAATGAAAAAGAAAATAAATGGATAGTGCATGGTCTAAGCTTAGATATAACAAATCATAAAAAAATCCATGAGAATATAAGTAGAATTAAAAAGTTAAGAATAATTGAAAAAATTAAACCTATTGAATATGAGTTTCAATTTAATGACTGGTTTAAGCTATATAGTCGTGGAAAAATATTGCATGAAGTTTGGGTTGGCGAGAAACTGAAATATGATCAAGCTTTTTACCTCAAAGTAATAGATCAAGGTGTTGAATCCATTTTTCTTGTTAAGGATGAATCTCCTCAAATTGACCCGATTCCAGATCATTTATATAAAATAAATCCATTTAAGAGAAAAAAACTATTAAGCTTCCTTAATTATAAAAAGGATGATTTTTTTAAACTAGATTTTCATCTTGGTAAAGTACACCATGTCGAGATTCAGAGATCTTTAAATAAAAAAATTGAAATTGATTTTGACAAAAATCATTTAGTTAATCGCCATTTTCCTAACGTTCAGTTGGATATTCTTAAAGTTGAAAATTGGGCAAATAAATTTCAGAAACTACAACCAAGTCGTGTTCAATTTTATGATTCGATAATCCTAAATAAAATTAATAAGCTTGGGAGTATTAAAATTAAATATCAGGTGGAAACAAAAAATTATTCTATCTACCTACCGCCTCAAGTATCTGCTGGTGGAAATGTTGCTGTTTATTCAAAGGGGGATGAATTTTTCAGATATTTTAACAAAAATGACCTGGAAATATTGATGCCTAATTTACAACAATTTTTGAATAAGAAAATTATGAGCAATAAGGATGTCGAAAATATTAATTTGACCATTAATGCTAAAAATAAAAAAATTCAACTTAAGGGAATTAAACGTGGTGATAGTATTGTTTTTGAGACGAGGAATTCGATAAATGAAACAAAATACTCAGATTTGATTAAAGTTTTTTTCAAAGAAGCTAATTACATTAACTTCGGCCGTGAGATGACTATTTTGGATAAAGACTTATTTACGGCAACTCTCGATAAACGAGATTTCGTGCTAGGGTATGCTCATGGTATTGTTGAAGTATTTGATGATAAAAATAAATTAAGCTACTTTTTCAGAGATGAAGAAACACTTGAGATTTTTGATCGGATTAGAAGTGAATAGTATCATTAAGACAAATATTGAATCATTACTGTATCCAATTAAGTCGATTCCGCAGAGACTCAATAATTCTAATCATTTAAAAGAGACAATCGTTTTTCTTTGGTCGATTTATATGTTTCATCTTTTTTTTGAATTAGTAATATTTTATTTTTCCGGAAAAAATTATTTTTTTTCTTACTGGCCAGTCGTTTTACTTTTATTAAAAGCAATCATTTTCCCCTTTTTGCAATATGTTGATTCTTATGTTCAGTTCTTTATTTTAAAATTATTTTTCCCTGAAAGCGTTCGTGATGGTGAAATTGATGCCATTGTTGCAACTTCTTTTGTAGGTGGTATTTTTTTGATTATCCCAATCGCTGGAGAACTGATTTCCTACATTGTTTCAAAATATTTACTTTTTATTTGCTCTAGGCGTCATTGTGGAGTGATTCAATCTGCATTGATTTGTCTATTTCCTTTTTTCATGTCAATTCTTTTTATCCTGTTTTTGATTCTTTGTTTGGCGTTATTTTTAATGACACTTAATGCGTTAATCTAGCGAGATAAATATTTATCAATTGGGTTAAACTTTTTTTTGCCAAGATGCTTTTGTTTTGGAAAAATTTGCTCAGAAAATATGGAGGTTCTCTTGATCGCTGGTAATTTTTTTGCAGGAAGTATAGAAGTTGTATGTGGCCCAATGTTCTCAGGTAAAACTGAAGAATTAATCAGAAGAGTGAAAAGAGCTCAAATCGCTAAACAAAAGATTCAAATTTTTAAACCAGTTATAGATAACCGATATTCAAAAACAAAAGTAGTTAGTCATTCTAGCTTGAAAGTTGATTCACAACCTGTTTCATCATCAATGGAAATATTTGAAAAGCTTTATGACTCGACTCGTATAGTTGCCATAGATGAAGTTCAATTCTTTGATGAGGATATTATTGAGGTTGTGAGCCGCCTAGCGAGAAGAGGTTGCCGAGTTATTTGTGCTGGCTTAGATCAAGATTATATGGGAAATCCTTTTGGGCCAATGCCTCACTTACTTTCAATTGCTGATGAGGTGATGAAAGTTCACGCAATCTGTACTGTATGTGGTTCTCCAGCATCAAAAACCTTTAGAAAGAAGGAAGAGGAAAACCTAGATCAGGTCCTAGTTGGAGAAAGTGATCGCTATGAAGCAAGGTGCCGGAATCATATTGAATATTTTGAAGAGATGGAAAATCTCTCCTCAAGACAAAATGATAAGTCACATGAATCTATTGCTTCTTTAAATTAATAATAATTTCAAATTTCCCATGAGGTTTCTATGGCAATTGATGTTTTAATAACTGAAAAACAAATTGCTGAGAGGATTAAACTTCTAGCTGATGAAATTCATCAGGAGTATCAGGGAAAAGAGCTAGTCGTTGTTTGTATTTTGAATGGAGCTTTTGTTTTCTGTGCGGATCTTGTTCGGCAATTAAAAATTCCCGTTTATATGGATTTTTTAAAAGCCTCCTCCTATGGTGACTCAACGGTTTCATCAGGAAATTTAAAAATCGATTTGGATCTGAAAGTAGATATCGAAAATAAGCATGTATTGTTAGTTGAGGATATTGTCGATACAGGTTTAACATTAACAAATGTAATTAATCGACTTTCAAATAGAAGGCCAGCGAGTCTTAAGCTTGCCTCATTACTTTTCAAGAAAGCGAGAAATACTCATCTCGTTAATATTGATTACCTAGGATTTTCCATTGATGATCTCTTTGTGATCGGTTACGGGCTTGATTTTGCCGGTAAGTTCCGAGAATTACCGTTCATTGGGGTATATAGTGAAGATAAGTAAAACTGGAAGTGTTCGTGTCGATTTACTTGGCGGAACTCTAGATATTCATCCTATTAATCTCGTTTTGAAAGACGTCGTTACATTGAATATGGCCACGAATTTACTGGCATGTGCTTCAATCGAATCGCTTGATGAAGATAGTGTTATTTTTCATTCAAGTGATTATAATGTAACGAAGAGGTTTAGTTTAGAGCAATTAAATAATATTGACTCTTATCTAAGTGATTTTGGCCCTTTTGAGTTTGTTGCTCGTATTGTTCACTTTTTTTTACCAACAGGTGGCCTTAAAATATCATTATCTTCTGGTGCTCCTCCAGGTTCCGGTCTTGGTGGAAGTAGCGCCATGGGTGCAGTCCTTTTTTCCGCTTGCGCAGATTATTTTGATTTAAGTTTTGAGAGAGAAAAAATTGTTCAAGTCGTTCAAAATATTGAGTCAAAAATATTAAATGCAGGCCCCGCAGGTTATCAAGATTACTATCCTAGTTTGTTCGGTGGTGTTTTAGCGCTCGAGTCTGAGGTGGCAGGTGTTCAGGTAAAGCAATTATTTTCTTCAGACTTAAGTAATTTTCTAGAAGATAACATTAGATTGATCTTCAGTGGGGAGAGTAGGCAAAGTGGTATTAATAACTGGGAAGTTTATAAAGGTTTCTTTGACGGAAATGAACTAATTAGAGAGGGACTTGAGAATATTTCTCAAATAACTCAAGCTGCTTACAAATGTATTTTGAGTAAGGATTTTAATGGTCTTTTACAGTATGTTGCAGAAGAAGGTTCCATTAGGGAAACTCTTTTTCCGACAATATTAACAGAAAATATGAAGCAATTTAAAGACGATTTACTTAAGCTTGACTCTAGTGTTGGAATGAAAGTGTGTGGTGCTGGAGGTGGGGGATGCTTTATTATCACAGGTGCATCTAAATTGGATCTGACTGACATTCTCAGAAAATACTCAATGAAAGAGCTAGCATTTAGTGTTCATCAGCCAAAAGGTGATGCTTGATATGAAAAAAAAAATAGCCGGTGTCTATTTTCATAGCGGAAAAACAAATCAATTCATTGCTTGTGTTTTCGATTATTTTTCATCTGGAGATCGATGGATTCTTGAGAAACTTCACTTTTCAGGAGACTCAAATAAATTGTCAAATGAGAGTTTTGAGCAATGGGTGAAAGCTAATAATATCACTGATATTGTGATGAATTTCCCTATCTCAAATACTATTTGTGATGTTTGTGAGATTGAATGTCCAGGAGAAGAGAATTGTTCTAATCCGACAGTTAAAGAGATGAGTGAGGTCATCTCTCAGCTACTTCAGAGGGACCAGGATTTTGAACAAAGTAGTCCAAAAGATTATGAACGTTTAAGAAATAGCCAAGATGAATATGTTCATCATCAAGAAGTTTATGGAGAGAAAAATAACACAATGCTTTTATCAAAATCCTTAAAAAAGAGATTGAGAAGAGGTCTTACACCTTATTGGAATCGACCGATTGATCTATATATTTGGAAAAATTTTTATGATGAACTCATTCAGGTTTTTAATTATTCCTATGATAGTTTTGGTCACACTTCTTTAATGAACCTCAAAAGGTTTAGTTATTTAAAAAAACATTTATCAAATATAAATATTTGGGAATCTAATATTTATATTATCTTTTTGGAGCTACTTCGGGCTGAGTTTTTATCCCCTGCAGACTTATTTGGGATGAAATACGTAGACGAGTTTTCCGTTTCTTTGAGAAAGAATATTGTTTCAAAGATAGAGAAAAATTTAAATATATATATAAAAAGTGAGGACTCTGCAGTGCTTACTTTTGACCCCAGAGCAATAAACGCTTTTGTTTTAAGTCTGTCTGGTATTTCAAAAGTTCAAAATAATGTAAAGGCCCTTCCGGATTGGTGCTTACCAATTAATCAAAACTTTATTGTTCCGAGCTATCTTTAGGAATGACTGGAAAATAGTAAGTCCCGAAGGTCACAAATAGGTAGGCCAGAGTGACGAGGGTAAAGGTCAGTCCCCAGATGGGACTAAGGCTGAAGGTACTTATACTAAAAGTTAAGGCGCCAAGTACTCCCATAATTGAAATGAAGCGGATGTATAAAAAGGCAAATCTTTTTTGAAAATAATAAAACGCATAAATAACGGCGTGAGCGAAAATAAACATGAGGAGCATCAGGCTAAGAGTCTGAAGCATTATTTGGAAAATTTCATGCTCGAAGCCTATTGGTAATGTCATTCCTTGTTGTTTGAATGCTTCTTTTAGTGGATCACGAAGTAATTCAAAGTTTTTTAAATAAGCATCTTTATCTGAAAAGATATTATAGATATAACCTGAAAAACTAAGGTCACCAAAAAGGCACATTGTAATACATAAAATTTGGAATGTTTTTGGCTTTAGTTGGCTAAAAAAATTTCTCATAAGCATTAAATTTTTGTTAAATATATAGTTTATATAAAATTATGAGGTATCCTTAATGCTGCTGCAAGTCTTTTATTTTCTTTTATCAATTGTTGGTTTGTACTTTGGCGCAGAAATTTCATTAGAGTCTTCAGAAAGAGTTGGAAAATCATGGAAACTTAGTCCTCTTTTGATTGGGATGTTTATTGTTGGATTTGGAACATCATTGCCGGAGTTTTTTGTCAGTCAGTTAGCCTGCCTCAGAGGAATTCCTGCGATGGGAATGGGCAATATCATCGGATCAAATATTGCTAATATATTTCTAATTCTTGGAATTAGTTCAATTTTTTATGCTTTAGGCCTTGAAAGTAAAGAAATTAATAAGCAGTTTTATTTTCATTTATTCTTGTCAATTATTATGGGCTGTTTTTTATATTTCGGCCAGATTAGCTTATTGACGACCCTCGTGATGGCCATTTTTATGGCGGTTTATTTTTACTTAAACCTTCGCTCCTCAGAGGAAGAGCATGAAGACTTTGATGTTAGTAAACTTGATTATATCAAAATTTTATTTGGTTTTTCGTTGTTGTATGGCTCTGGGGAGCTTTTAGTCTATTCTGGTTCAAGTTTGGGGAGAAGTTGGGGCGTTTCTGAATTTGCGATCTCCGCAATTTTTGTTGCTTTCGGAACTTCTTTTCCTGAACTCGTCACTGCACTTGTGGCGAGCTTTAGAAAAAAGGATTCAGGTATTATTATCGGTAATGTCATCGGGTCAAATATTTTTAATGGCGCGTTCGTTTTGGGTTCTATTGGCTTTTATAACTTCAAACTTGATTCAACATTTTTCAATGAGATTATTGCATTAATTGGTGTTTCAATCACCTTTATTTTATTTAATAAATTCAAATTTAGAATTTCAAGAAAGGTATCTGTTGTTTTTTTGAGTGTTTATATTCTATTCGTCTATAACTGGCTTAATCACTCGTAAATTCCGCGCTGGATTTTTCGTTGTACATCTTTTTTGGCTTGATCATTACGTTTATCGTGAAGTTTCTTTCCTTTGCCAAGCGCAATCTCAAGCTTGATAAGTGACCTTTTAAAATAAAGAATTGTGGGGACAACTGTCATGCCACCAGCTTTCATTTGATGTTTGATATTTTCAATCTCTTTTTTATTTAAAAGAAGTTTTCTTTTTCTCGTTTCTTCGTGATTATTGATGTTTCCAAACTCGTACTGAGGGATATTAATATTATACGCCCAGACCTCGTCTTTTTTATCAATTGCAATATAGGCTTCTCCAATCGTTGCTTTTCCCTGCCTTAAAGATTTAACCTCCGTTCCCTTTAGAGAAACTCCTGCTTCAAACCTTTCTTTTAACTGATAATCAAATGATGCTCTTTTATTTTTAGCAATAATTTTCATGTTAAATCTCCAATCCCAAACCTAGAGAGACAGTATAAATTTTACCACCGATCTCATAGCCAGGTGCTCCAATTTTACGGCCGGGTTGACCATTTTCTTGGCCGGCAGTTTTTGTCACGGACTTGTTAACCAATTGCTTATATGAAAGTCCTAGAGACGTTGTGATATTGAAATTAAAAACTTCAATATCTACACTTGAGCCCAACGCCAGGGCCATTATATCTGAGTGAATTGTGTTTCCATTTTCTGAAAAATCACTATCAAAGGGAGACTGTTCATACCCAATTCCTGCGACGAAGTTTAATTTTTCAGAGAAATGATACTTACCACCAAGTTTAACACTTACCGTGTTTTTAAGCTTTAATTTCTCGTAATTCACAGTGCTTCTCATTATTGCCAAGCCATTTACGTTAATCTTCGGAGTTTGATATTTTTTCCATCCGTAGTAATTAACTGAGCCTAGAAGGGCAGAGTTATCTGTTAGTTGATACGATAATTGTGTCTTTAAGGTTTGTGGGTCGTAAAATAAAATAGATTCAATTATTGAGTCAAAAATTATACCTGTAGAAAATTCATCAGCAGTTAAGTCTACACGTAAATTAGACTCCATTTCTCCTTGAAAATAAACTCCTGCCTTGAGGTCTGAGTGTTGATAAAATAGACTAATAATTGGTGAGAGCTTAGGTGAAACTTCACCACCTCCTCTCGCGTAAGTATAAAGAGTCGTTTCTCCCTCATTATTTACAGCTGCTTTTGTGAAAATATTTGATTCTGCCTTTACGCCAAGGTGAGCGCCGAGGGAAAATGAAAAACTGTTGTTAAGTGCATACGCCAAATTAAAGAATCCTTGAGGTCTTCTTGGTCTCGATTTGATGAGAGCATACTCGGGGGCGTACGGGTCGCCAGAGTCAAACTGGGCGAGATAAGGAAAAGGAGAATTTATAGTTGCGTTAAGAGTTGCTTTGATTCGTTGAAGGGGAAGACTGACATGGAATGTATTAGTAATTAAGTCAGAGAAGTCGTTATCAACGTTTCCTAGCTTTTCGTCTCCAGAATCAGTGTTGATGGAGTTTTCGATCACAATATTGTTGATTGGCTTAATTTGGTAGCGGGTTCCAAAACTAGAAGCTTCAAGCTGAATTGTTGAGTTATGGGCAAGGGCTGCTGGCATATAGTAATTTAGAGCTGCGTGCTTATTTGTCAGGTCTCCTTGGCCACCAAGTCCCATCGAAGTCGTTGATGCGCCAAAATCCTCAATAAAGCTGGCATGTACAGTAGGAATACAAAGTAGAAAGAAAAGAATGAATATATTTAATTTCATATTAGCCTTTAATTAAGTTTTGATAAATATCGATGACCTCAGAAAATAATAATGTTTCTGATCTTCTCGAAATCTCAATATTTAACTCTTCAAAAACTTTTATCACAATATTTTTATCAAAGTAATTTTTTAGTACAGAGCCAAGTTGCTTGCGTCTATTAGAAAATAGCTTTCGAAGAAAGTCCTCGTATTGAACGAATTCCTCCCAACTCACAATTGGTTTCGCTCTTTTTTCAAGACTAATAACTGCAGAGTCAACTTTTGGAGGTGGAGAAAATTGTCCAGGAGGAACTTTTTGTAATAGAGAAATATCAAAATAGTTATTAACCAATCCATGAAGCGAGTTCATTTCTTTATGCATTTTTTTATCGCCAAAAAGAGGTAGGTAGATTTTTTGAGCGACTTCTTTTTGAAACATTAATGTTAAATATTTTATTTGAGGTACCTGCATGTATTTGATCATGATCGGAGTGCCAACATTGTAGGGAAGGTTACTCACTAACCAAGTTCTCGTTGAGCCATTTTCCCTTAGGGTTTTTTCAATATCAAATTCAAGTGCATCAGTATTATGGATAACTGGCTTTGGAGAAAGAGTATTAAGAATCTCAATGAAGCGCTCATCTTTTTCAACTAAAAATAGAGGAGCATTTTTTTTTGCCAGAAACTTTGTCAGCGTGGCAGGGCCAGGGCCAATTTCCAAAATAAGATCATAGAGTCCCTCAAAGTCATTACATATCTTTTCAATTGTTGCTGAATTATTTAAGTAATGCTGGCCAAGTTTTTTATTTGCTTTTGGTTTTAATTCACTCAACTTTTGTCCTTTTTGATGAATCGGCTTCTCGCATCTAACTTTAAAGATTCCGGAAATGGGAATTGATTTTTAATAGTTCTAGATGCGTAGTTTGCAATCATCGCGCCATTATCGGTGCAGTATTTTGGATGAACAATATGAACCTGGGGAAAGTGGCTTTTGATTTCTGCTCGAAGCCTAGAATTGCAGGCTACTCCTCCTCCTAGAACTAGAGGAAGGCTTTTATGTTCTTCTGATAGATTAATAACTTCTTTAGTTTTTGATACAATTGCTTGAACAATTGCTTCTTGATAGCTTGCGCAGACATCTTTCATCACTTGGGATGATTTATCACTGATTACTATATTGTTTTTTTCAATAAAATTTCTAAGTGATGTTTTTACCCCGGAGAAACTCATTTTTCCGTCTTTGCTATGATGAAGACCTATTGGAAAAGTGTATCGCAGGCGGTCTCCATCCTTTGCTAAATCATCGATAATTTTTCCAGCAGGGTAATCAAGCCCGAGCATTTTCCCACCTTTGTCGAATGCCTCTCCTGCAGCATCATCTTTGGTGGATGCGATAATTTTAATATCTGTTGAAGAGTTCGCAAGGCAAAATAAACTATGTCCACCGCTAAATAGTAAACCAATATATGGATAACTTACCTTCTCTGTTAAGTGAATTGCTTCAAGGTGGGCATACAAATGATTTACTGGATTGATGGGGATTTGATGTATCAATGAAAGAGTTTTTGCTGCATTTACTCCCGTCAGTAATGGACCAAGCAGTCCAGGATGAGTAGTTACGCCAATAAGATCGACTTCAGATGCTGAAATTTTTGCGGTGTTAAAAGTCTGTTTTAGGAGAGGAGTAACCTTTGCAAGATGATTTCTAGCCGCTATTTCAGGGACAACTCCACCCCATTCTTGTAAAATCGTTTCCTGGGAAAACGAGTGTAAAGCTAAAACCTCTGGAAGAGAATTTTTATCTTCAGAATTTTTCAGAATACATATTGATGTATCATCGCAACTAGTTTCAATTCCTAGAGTAATCATTGGAAAAAATATCCTACAGTTATGTTTTTGATGCAGTAGGTTATATTCCCTGAGTAGGGATTTGGCAAGTATTATTCAGCCGTGACTTTGGGGCAGGAAACTTTTTTATAGGAATTCTCAAACTTTTCTTTATTCAACTGTCCATCAGTATACCAGTGAGTGGACTGGTCACTAGTGTGGCAGTTCAAACAGGCTTTTTTAATGGCATCAGGCCCTGGACTTTTAAACTCAGAGGGTAGATTAAGGTGCTCTGCTCTTTGATCATGACAGTTTAAGCATTGCACATTAGCAAAATTATGATTCACATTATATTTCAAATCTAAATCATACCAAGTTTTAGACATTTGGTGAATTTGAGAAGGGGATAGATCTCTTACTGCTTTTGTTGGTTTGATGGCACCAAGTACTTCCTTCCAGTAGTCTTCACTTTTTTCAGTGACCGCGATCTTTTGAGAGTCTTTGAATCCTTTAGGATTGTTTGAGCCTAGAGAGTGACATTTTAGACAGTTCATATCATGGTGCTTATTACTTTTATGAAGAGTAATATAAGCTAGAGAGTGCGGAGTTTTTTGCCAAAATGTTCCTTGAGTGTCATGGCAATCGATGCAAGTTGTCGCCGTTGGAATTTGATCCGTTTGGTAAAATTGAAGGTTATTACTGCTTTGTTCTGTAATTAATACTTTGTCGATCTCATTTTTCTTATTTTTGATGAACTCAATCATCGGGTTAGGTGAGGCCTTGGACGCTAGCTGTTGGTTTATCTCTATTGTTGAATAAGTTTCTTTTGCAATGCCTTTTTTGAAATGTATTTTTCCAAGGTAGTGATTTCTTGAGAGCATCTGGGCCAGTTTTGTATTGTTTTCAATAAGTGGTTGCTGAGTAAAGTTCATTGAGTGAGACCCTAAAATCCAATCAATTTCTGGAAACTTTCTAGCTAAGTTTAATTCTGCTTTTTGCCCTGAGTGAGAAAGTAGAATAAGGTGGTGGAAGTTATTTTTAACATCAAAATTGAATTTGTCTTTGAATTGCTTTATTTGTTTCTCGATCGTGCTTATAGGGTCAGAAAAATATTTTTTTAACTCTGGTTGAATTGTCGATGGTTTGACGACACCAATAATGTAAAAAGTGTGATCATGAAAATGAAGTATTTTATAATCGAGATGGGGAAGACCTGCTGAATCCTTTAAATTACTGATGATAAACTTATATTTAGCAGATTTTGTAAAACTTTTCAGTTCCTCTAAACCGTCGGACAGATCTTGTTCACCAATTAGCTTAAAATCCAAGTTTAATAAATTTAATCCTTCGTGAACAGCTTTTGCTTTTTCTTTTGAGGATTTCTCCTCAGACGTAGGGATAAAGTTTGCTTGATAGTAGGAATCTCCAGTGTCAATCAAGACAATTGATGAGCTCTTTGCTTCTTCAGATAGTGCACCATAGACATTATCAATTCCGCCTAAAGGAAATTGTCGACACCCGCATGGTTCGATCTCTGCATTAATGTTTCCAGTAAAAATAATAGATAATTCTTCTTTTTCTTCAAGTTTATTTCTTGTTTGAGTGCAGGAGATTAAAAATAGAACTAGTAAAAGGTAGGTAATATGCATTGTTATTTAGATTCCTTAGCTGCCATTTTAGTGAACTTTGACTTTGGGTATTTGCTCTTAAGAAGTGCCCACATTTCATTTGCTTCTTTATTCATTTTTTGTTGCTTGAAAGACATTCCAAGATGATAAAGACCACTTGAATTTAGAGGGCTTGTCGCATATTGAGTAAATAGTTTTGAAAAATAAATTTGACTGTTCTTATAATCTTTTTCAATAAAAAAGGTCATTGCGAGGTTATGAAAAACGAGCGCTTGATCTCTTTGATTGAGTCGGTGGGAATCAATATCGCTAATGATTTCTAGAAATTGATTTTTAGCATCTTTATATTTTCTTCTTTGATAGTTTTGAATTGATTGCGAGAAAAGTGACAACTCTGGTTTATTATTTTCAGAAGATATACTTTTTAATTCTTTTAATAGTTTATTAAGATAATTTTTTTGTTCCTTGATTTCAGTGTGCAATTTTGAAATCTCTGAATTTGTATCGACGACGTATTTTTTGTATTCTGATTCAAGAGATTCAATTCGTTTTTTTATTTCATCAATTGTACTTTGTTCAGTCACTTCGAGGTTGTGCTGTGCTGTTTCAACCTTACCACTAACAATGCCTAAATTATTTTCAATGTTATATATTTTAAGTAAGAGAGATTTCGTGATATTTTGCTGACCTGTCATGTCTCCACGAAGTTTCTCCACGAGCTCTCTTCTTTCTATATCTTCTTGAGTCGCGCAGCCAGAAAAAAGAATTAGAGGAAGTGAGCTAGTTACTAAGAGATTTTTTAATAGCGTCGAATTCAGCTTCTTCACTAAATTTTTTGGAGAGTAATGCATATTGTTTTGCCTTGGAAAAATTTTTTCGTCGATAACTTGCTTTTGCTCTAAGATAATAAAATTCAGCTTTTCGGTAAAGAGTTGAGGAGAGAATCGGAGAATTTGCTTTTCTTGCGGCGGAAATAGCTTCAGCTGCAATATTCATCTCTAGCTTTGGGCGAGTTGAAACTAAACTGCAGCCCAGAGCCAGAGAGGTTAGAAAAATTAATAAATTATTTTGCAATAATGACAAAGTTTCCTCGTCTATTTTTAGACCATGCTACTTCATCGTGGTTCATTGATAGTGGTCTTTCTTTTCCAAAGCTAATTGTTGTAATTCTGTTCGGCTCAACGCCTGAGGCAACAAGGTAGTCCTTTATTGACTGAGCTCTTTTTTCACCTAGTGCAAGGTTGTATTGAACAGAACCTCTCTCATCACAGTGACCTTCGATTTGCACTTTTAGAGTTCTAAATTTTTTGAGGAACTCAGCATTTAGCTCAAGTGATTGCTGAGCATTTTGGCGAAGGTCTGAAGAATTAAATGGGAAATAAACTGTTTCAAGGGCGCCGGCTTCTTTACTGTCTGAATCAGAATTGATTTCCATTTGGCTTATTTTATATTTGGATAGATTTTTTTTGTTTTTTGATGTCGTTCCACAACCGATAAGTGAAATTAGAGCGATTGCCATTAGAATGTTTGATATAGTAATTTTCATATTTGCTCCTAAGCTCATTCAATAAAATTTTAAATTAATAGATCATTTATAATTATCCACTATAATAATTGTGTTAGCAAATAAATTAAGATGTTTAGGTGTGCTTAGTGAGACGTTTCATTCTTTTTATTGTCCTCGGGATTTACTCGGGTATTTCTTCTGCAAATAATGTCGCTTACGACGACCTGCCGTATGTAAGACTAAAAAAGGAAGACATGTACTATATACTTCCTAATGCTTATAAATACTTTGCTGAAAAAATAATTAATACCAACTCTATTTTAATGGAGTTGTATGATACTGAGTATGGCTTTAGGTTAGATGGTGAGACTGAATATATTTTTGCCTCTCACTTATCTCAAATTGGTAATGGTTATGTCTCAATGTTGCCCTTTTCAACGGCGGTTTTATATCCCGGGGGAGTTTTTAAATTTGACGATTTTGCGACGACTAATTGGCTTGCCACGCTTGTCTATCATGAAACTACTCATCTTTATCAACTCTCGACCAATAACTCAGGCCCTGGAAAGTTCTCTCAGTTATTTTTGGGTAATAACTGGGTCAATTTTTTACCATTACCAATTAAAATTTTTCCCTTAGTTACGATTCCTCTCCCCATACTGACTTACCCGAATGTTTTTATGCCGGACTTTTTGCTAGAAGGAAACGCGACATTCAACGAATCTCGATTTGGCTATGGGGGAAGGCTTTATTCAGGTCACTATAGAGCAATGTTTTATATGATGCTTAATAAAAACCTTTTAAGGCCAGATCGAGTACTCATGAATCATGTCGATTTTCCTTTTCAGCGTGAGAAGTACATTGGTGGTGCATATTTTTGGGCTCATTTAGCCTATGAATATGGCTTTGAGCGTGCCGCACAGTTTTTCAAGTATTTTTCAACCAAGTATTTAAATCCCTCTCGATTTTATAACGCTTTTGAAGAATATTTTGCACGTAGTTTTGATGATTATTTAATGACAGCTTTTGCAGACTACCGAGTTCAAGCGAATGCACAACTTCGCTTTTCTAAGTCGGAACTTATTAGCACTAGTGCCGTTTATAACCCGCTAAACAAAAATGAAAAAGGAATTTTCTATTTAAATTCTGATACGGGAAAGTCTGACAGGGAGTTAATTGTCGTTAAAAATCGCGATGAAGTGTTTCGAACCAAAACCAATCTTCTTCCTGGTAAAATCTTCGAGATAAACGAATATTTTTACTCAGCTGCCGTTAGTTTAGTTGATAGAAAAAAACAACTTCCCTCACTTTGGGGAGTTGATATGAAGCCGTTTAAGGCATTTAACGATAAATATGTAATGGATATACGAGGAGAGCTGTTTGTTTATGCTGACGGTAAAAGGTCAATCGAGCGGCCTTACATTATCTATAAAGGCAGAGACTTTGGAGAAGTTTATAGTTCTGTTTTAATTCACCCTCAGCAAGAGCTGGTTTATTTCAAGCAAGAAGGAAAAAAAAGGACCCTAATGCTTGGAAATAAAGAGCTATATTCATATAAAGGCTATTACGGGAAGCCTGTTGATGTCATGCCTACTGGAGGAATTCTTTTTATTGCTCCAACGGCAAGGGGAAGTGGACTTTATATGCACTCAATGGGGGAAACGGTAAGGGTTGGGCGGTCAGATCTAGTTGTTGACGCTAGGTGGATTGAAAGCAAGTATTTTCTGGTCGTCGAGCTTAGTAAAAATGGGTATGAGTATAGAGTTGCACATATCGAGGATGCAAAGTTTGACCCAGTTTTTGAATATGCTTTTTATTTTGAAAAAGACGGCTGGAACGAAAAGGTTCCTTTTGAGTCAAAAAAGATTGAGACTTCACCAGTTGAATATAACGAATTTAAAACAATTAAATACTCTCGATCAAATTTATTTTTTAATTCTATTACTCATGGTGATACCTCGGTTATTGGTAATGCAACGCTTGTGGATCCTTTGAATTACAATACAATTTATCTTGGTTTTGATATTGATTCTGAATCTAGAGAAAAGTATTACAATTTTAGCTATGTTAATCAAAAGAGGTTGTTAAATTGGGGCGTTCTTTTTGATTCAGAACCTTCTCAAATCCTAGGTAGCTTAGAAAGCAAAAATAGTTTTAGAGGGTTGCTCAAATATCATTACAGTCGGTTTAATGATATTGATTTATTTTTGACTGCCAGCTCAGGTATCGGCTTCGGGCATTCGGAAGTTAGTTTTGATAATTACTTTGGTGTTGATCTTTTAAGACAATATTACAATGTTATTGGCTACGACCCTTTTGATTACCAAAGTGCTTATGTTGAAGCAGATTTAGATGTGGACGGCCTTCAAATTGGTGGCATTGCCAATTATTATAAAAGTGTTTTTGATAATTTCTATATTGGTGCAGAGGCGTTTGCTCAATTTTCTTTTAGAGAGTGGTTTGATGTCGGAAGACTTGCTTCTGGAAGAAAGCGACTGTATCCATTATTGAGTCAAACACTGTTAAAGGAGAAATCACAGTATTTTGCCTCTGCTACTGCAGGCGCAAAAAAAGTTTTTGAAATAAACGGTTATAATGAATATTTCCCTCTAGGCCTTAGGCGTTGGGCAGTTGAAGGATTCGGAGGTGTTTCAAAGATTAACGACGACCTCTTAGCATATCAAACTCACTTTGGTGGTAGTTTGGAGCTAGAGCTGATTCTCGCAAAGAGGTTTATTCAACGGTTAAAAGTTGGAGTAATTAATTCAAGCACTGGTACCCAAGAATTTTTTCTCGGACTGAGCGATGGATTTTAGTGGTTTAAGCATCTTCTAGTAAATTTATTTCAGAGATAATGCTCTCTTTTTTTTCATCATTGAGCTTTGGGAAAAACCATGTACTTTTTATTTGTCTAAGTTGATGATGCTTTATCTTTTTATCTTGGCAAGTAATGCGTTTTAATTTGGCTGATGATGAACAACTTGCTGCTGCCTTTTGGCAGCTATCCATAAAAAGTGGAGCATAGATTTTACTGTCCATCACTAATTTATCAAGGTGTTCGATTTGACCTTCTTTTTTCAATGTCAACTCACTGAAGTTTGTCGCTTTATTCATGAATATTTGGTCTTTTGATTTACTGATAAAGTGGTTAGTTTGTTGAAAATTGATGTTAGCAATTTTCCACCCCTCTAAAAATTCCAAGAGAGATATCGTACAAAGTCGGTTGATTCTTTTGTTTTCAAATTCCCTATCCATTATCGTCGAAATTTTATTATAGATAGGCTTCATGCATGATACGCTTGTGAAGCACAAGGTAAAATAGCTAAAAATTAAAATACATCGATTTAAAAACTTGATTATCACTACTTATCTCATGGGGAATGAACTCTATCTCTGAATCGATTAGAGTAGGGGAGAGTTCTGAGGCAATTACATTATTTTGCTCATTTCTTACTGAAACGGCTTGAACCTGAACCAATCTTTTTGTCTTTGGGTTCAGTAAAATTCTCGCAATAATATTTTTACTTTGCGACGCCATGCTTGGATGAAGAAAATTTCCTAGACTGTCAAAGATGATTCCATAGCCTTTATTTTTCTTAATAACTCTGATTGGTTTCCAGCGATGAGGGCCGCTGCCAAAAACTATATCTCCATTTGCTTTATTGATGAAATCTTTGGCAACACTAACTAGTTTAGATTGATCACTCATTGTATGGATCATTAATACTTTAAGATCTGCTTGTATTTTTTTAAAATTTTCAATAAGCTCCTTATCGTTTTCAGAGCAAACACTGTGAGGACAACTCTCTCTGCCCGTGTAGTAACTTGCAAATGCAACTGTAATTTTATTGCCCTTTACCTCTTTATTAAAAACCGTAACGTTATTTTTATTTTGCTTTGAAATTCCATGAAAATTTAAAGTTGGATTATTATTTTTAATATCGTTAAGATAATAAATGGTTGACAGCTGTCCATTAAGACCTGTTTCTAGATTTTCAACACAATCCCTTGTGTGATTATTTGAAAGGGCAAAGTTCTCAATTCCTCTATCTAGAGCTTGATTGATGTTTTCAGGGTTTGCGAGAAAGGCATAACTTCGCCCTCTAACATAGGGAGCATGCCACTCATTGCAGGAGAACCCAATAGTCGATTCCCAATTGATAAAATTAATATCACCGCGATAGATTTCACCTGAGGGAGAGAAACGATCCAAGGCAAGTCCAAATTCCGGTGACATCGCCGGGCTTTCATGAGTCCAGCTCCATCCACTGTCTCCATAAGCTCTGATATCTATAAAATCAATAGAGTTAGTATTCAGGGGGATGAAGCCTGGATGTGTTTTTGATTTTAACCATTTCTTCTGTACTGGAGTGGAAGGTTTATTAATAGATGATTCACCAAAGTCTATATCTTTAGTAGAAGCGTTGACAGAAGTTAAAGCTATAAACGAAATGCCGATAAAATATTTTTTAATCATTTTGATTCTTTAATTTATTATTTAACTTTTGAAGACTATCTTTCCAAAAATGCTTAGCTTTAGGTAATTTTCCTGATTTTTTTTGGCTTGAGGATTTACCTTGGTTGATAGACTCAGAAGAGTCAGCATCTTCATCGCTCAAAACTTTATTGTCCATTTTGGCAAGAAAAGGCTTGATTGTGTCATCAGAGACTTCTTCAGCTTTTAGGTATTTTAAAAACTTGGAATCCATTTTGACAACTTTATCAAAAACTTGTTCATTTGATGCCTGTTTTTTGAGAAGATAGTGATCACCTGGATTCATTATTGTTTTGGTGCCATTTTTATTCTCAATCTCAACCTGTCCTTCTAATAAAGCAATTTGTTCTTTAAGGTCTCCGTTTGTCTCAACCTCTTGCTTCATCAAAAATTTTGTTCCTCTAACACCAAGAGAGACCGTTCTTGTATTGAAGTTTAATTTACCTTTTGAAATTTTAACAGGTATATCTATTCTCGCGTTTCCTGACTTTAAATCATAAGTTGCGACTCTTTCCGACTTACTTTTCATTTTGTAGTTTTTAAAGTTGAAGTGGCTGTTCTCTCCAAGGGTTATTATTGTCGCGTCGTTCATGATTATTTTTATAACTGATTTTTCGCCTGTTTGGATGATATCTTTTTCTAAAATTGGAAAGTTTACTCCAATTTCTTCACTAGCTTTCTCCATTTTCTTTGTTCTGAAGACTTTACCCTTCAAGAATTTTACGTTTCCTATTTTGTCGTAGGAGATCTTACCTGTTTTTTGATCAATAACGATATTGTCTTGTGATACAGCAATGATACTAATTGTGATAAGTAGACATGTAACTAGGCTTTTCATTGTTTAGTCCTTTATATGAATATTGTATTAATTTGCATTCTCACTTAGTTTATCACCAAAACAACTCACTGGAGTCTGAAAACCAGCTGGCGGATTTGGTGTTTGGAGTAAGCACTCCAGACATAAAAGAAACAGGTTAACCGTTGCTTTATTTCCAGGATCTCCTTCGGCATAAATTTGTATTTTTTCTAGTTTTCCGGATACTGTTTTTCCAATAACTTTTGCCTTAAAAAACCCATTTTCGATAAGTTGACTGCTTGGTCCTTCTCCCGGTTTTGGCAGGAGTTTGCGCAATAATTTTGCACTTAATGATTTTTTCATTAATATGTCCGACAATTCTAAGGATTT
>Ga0181565_10001172_pt1 | contig 20017 bp, 12 predicted proteins | sample 101ome_16_FD_129661 | JGI IMG/M metagenome (GOLD analysis project Ga0181565, IMG submission 129661) | Coastal salt marsh microbial communities from the Groves Creek Marsh, Skidaway Island, Georgia - 101401AT metaG (megahit assembly) | ecosystem: Environmental > Aquatic > Marine > Intertidal... | reverse complement strand
TGACTAAATTTCATAGGTTCGGAAACGAGACGATAAGAACTATGCTTATTCTCCGAGTATATGAAGTTAAATGCATCATTAATGTTAGAACCACCTATTGCGATGAATTTGTGAGGGGTATTGTCAATGGTAATCATGTTGTCATTAGCATATAAAACAATTGGTATTCGGGTTTTGTTTGCAATCATGAGGATATCCAAATCCGATATGAAATATTTGTCACTTTTAATGACAAATTCAAGAGTTACTTTTTGTTGTTTTACATGTTTCATTAACTTCTTTTTGCCTTGGTCTTCCAATAAGCGAATGATATTTACAAGATAATTATTGGAATAGCTATTGTATTGTTCGACAAGTATGTTTTTAATATCATCGTTTGACATATCTAGATTGTGATTGCGTTTGATGAGGTATTGTAAGACTCCAAAGGAACAAGCTGCATCATTTTTGAATTCTATTTCATTTGTATTGGCTGGTAAGTGCTTTTTCCATTTATGGGTAATTTGGTAATGAATGCGATTAACACTGATACAACTATAGTCCAAATCACTAGTGGATTCCACCTCACGTTTTTCAGTGACAGCATTACTATAGTATTGTGTTATGGCAGGTTTGGCAGTATTGTATACATTTAATTTGGAATATGTATTCGTGGAAAATGGTTGTAAATTATCAAAGTGCTGAGTTTGTATTAGAGATTGTAATAAAATGAACTCATCATCATTCACTTGATACGAAGATTCAGGAATACGCAATACATTGTCATCATTCATTAAGAATTGGGAAACATCTTGATTTCGGACTAATTCATCCGAGATACGATTCAAATAAGTGGTTTGATTGCTTTTTCCACTAATGAGATTATTCATTGGTATTTGAAATTTATGAGTATCATCTTGTAATATACAATAATCTTTTTCGTTTGGATTATTGAAACAAGTGTGAATATCTTCTAGACGGGAGAGAACATTTTTATCGTATTCCGCAAATACCACGTGTTCCTCAATTAACTGTGAAATGATAGCAAATACCTTCTTGATTTTATGTTTGTAGTAATAACGTGTTTCATCAATGTAAAAACGAACTTTTTCTAAGAATTCAATGTTCTGGATATCGTGTAATAAATTACGGACAATATTGCGGAAGGCATTGTAGAATTTTGATTCTAGAACAATATCTTGAGTTACTTGCATTCTTTCTGGATTTCCATTGGTTTTCAAAATGAGCTCTTTGTCAGCCGCAAGGAGATTGCTTTCGTGAATAGTGTCAAGGTCATCGTCTATATTTTGTTGTGGGGGTACAATAGGGATAAATTGATTAGTCTGTGTGATAATACCAACAACCAATCCACCTTCAAGAGCTTTTAAGATAGGTTTACTATAGATTGTATTGTCTGTATCATACAAGTCTCGCAAATGTTGTTTTGTGTATTTGTAATCATGCCACAATTCATCATCAATTGTTCTCACAGGGTATTTATACGAGTTTTCAAAGGCAGAACCGATAAGAAAATTATTTTTATCACGTATGGCATCCTCTTCAACAGCCAATTTCTTTTCAGGTAAGAGTTTTTCAGAATCATAAATAATAGAGGATGGATAAGTAGGTAAATAAAATGGTTTGGCTTCATCTTCATCTCTTCTAACCATAAGTGCGATGACTTTACCTTGATAATTAATGACTTGAGAATCAATGACGTATTTTTTATTGAGTAACTTTGCGACAATAGTTTCGGCGTCGTGATTTTTTATGTAACGATATTCCTTAGGTAAACTAGGTAATGGCATACATCTATTTTTGGCATTTTGTAATATAACCTTGAGAATTTCTTTCATCTTTGGGAAAGCCTGTTTACCCTTCATGGAAAATGAACCGTATTTGGTTGGTGTAGGTTTATTTTCAATAACAACATGAGTGAGTAATTCATAATAATTATCTTGTTTCAATATCATAATGGTACGTCTAGCAGGATCGAAAATGTTGGAGGAGTAAGACGATGACGGACATAGAATATTGACATTATTAGTGACATCTTGTTGATTTACTTCAAAAATGATTAAATTATATGGTTCAGGGAAGATACGCTGTCTTGGATGACAGACTACATCCCATAAAACAGTATGGTCTATTTTGGAGTTATCATCCAATAGAGATTTTTGGAAATTTTCAAATGCTATAATGGCTTCATTAAAGAAATCATGGGCGGAAGTGTTCTCCTTGTCAGCGACAACAGATTTATATAGATTTGATTGTTGATATTTGGTAAGGTCTGGATGTTTGATTTTATTGGATGCGTTTTTGAATTGAGAAACAAGAGAACCATTATTATACATGATAAAATCATCAATTGTGATGTAATTCACCAAGTGTTTGCAAAACTGGGAGATAGTGGTATCTGTAGGAGTATTGTATGCAAATTTCATGATTTTGGCAAGAATACCTACGAAGGATTTGTTTTCGGATATTTCACAACCATTACGTAAAATAGTAACAGAATTTTTAGTTAGCAAAGAAGGACGTTTCTTATCGACCACAGTAGAATAATCAATCTGTAACAAGGATGTCAATGCTGGTGGTAAAAATGCGAGACGATTATCGGGGATAGGGAAAGAGTCAAAACCTATAATGTAATGACTTGGTGGTTGTTTATCTGCTTGTTTTTTGACAGTTTTTTTAAAGCAACAAGGAACATTCGCACCTTGAGGAATTTTATTAGATTTTAAAAACCCTGGAGTATGCTGTATAAATTTGCCATTGCCATCAATATGTGATTTGGAAGTGAATTCATACACGTAATGTCCTTCCGGAATAGATTTGCTATTTTGTGGAATAATTTTACCGCATCTACCACTATCCACTTCTTCTTGGGTGATACTTTTATTGGTTAATAAGCACCAATAACGAGGACAAATGTAGTGATATTGTTTTTCAGGGTCTGTTCCATAAGTCATGGATTCTGAGTACGAGTTTGGAAAGTCCTTGTCAATGGCTTGTTTTTCTTCATCAGTAAGAATAATAGGAATGCGTGAGGTAGGACATAAACGAGAATATGTATCAAATTTACCAGTTTTTTCGGTCATAATAAGTTGCGGTTCGCGTTTTTGTAAACGGTCTGCGAAAGGATTCGGACGTTGCAAAGAAGTGTTGTCTAGTGCATTTGCTCCTCCCATCATTTCATCATCGTCATCGTCGTCGTCAAAAAATATGAAGTCATCATCACCTTCCTCCATAGCTTGGTCTCCTTCACCACCTTCTTCATCTTCGTCACCTTCTTCATCATCGTCATCAAAAAAGATACCAGATTCAGGTTCAGCCTTTTCTTCATTAAATTCAAGAGGTTCTGATTCACTTACAAATGTTACTGGTACAATATCAGGGATTCCAGTATCTGGTGTGATAACAATTTCAGCATCGGTATCTTCAATATCCTTGATTTTCATCGAACACCGTTTGGTAATTATTTCTTGGTCGATAGATATAGAAGAAGCTTCATAAAGGATACGTCTAAGACTGTCAATATACAATTCAAGATATGGAATGTAAAATATAGATGTGATATGTTTAAAAGTAAAAGATACAATGCTTTCAAATGGAGTGAAAGACATGATTGTTGGAAACCCGGGATTAGATATTCCATGATTTTTATAATTACGGTTTTTACCTCTTATTTTGATGAAATTTTGAAAGAATTCATTTACAACAGTAACGGCTTTCTTGGTATCGTATTGATAATTTTCCATGAGGGTGTCAATCATTTTCTGGGGATTACTATGTTTCTTGTAATTATCATATAACTCCTTGTCTATGGCTTCCATTTGCTTGTAGTTCTCCACCCTAGTATAATTCAGATTAATTTTGTTTTTGTTAGTCTTATCTACCACCTTGAATATTTCCGAGAAAAGGGAATTACATTTCTTGAAATCAAATTGTTCCTTATTTGGAAAAGAAATACCATAATGAATGTCTTCTATATGAACGCTTGGATCTTCCAGTGAAACAAATGCAGGTAGATGGAATCCAGATTGTAATAAGATACTATTCAGGTTCTCGGAAATGTTTTGATAATGCTTTTTAATATAAGAAGTAACCTTTTTCTGGCTAGTCAGTTGATTACCCATGAATTCGATATTAAAATTGGATTCCTTATCAAGTGTGAATGTCAATGTGAAATTACTATCAAATACAAAATATGTGACTGTATTGGCACGATGTGTGGATTTGGATACATGGAGGATATTGGATTTTGAAATGGAAGGGATTCTTTCACCCGTTTTGGTAGATTGTGTGGTGTAAATTCGGAAAACATTCTCTTTTTTTTTTCCTGGGTTAAATTTGATAGCAGCGATGTATTTATCACAATGGACGGATTTGAAAATGGTTTCTAATGGAAGGACAATTTTGTGTTTGGAGAACAAAGTTAATTTCATGTATTGAATACCACCTTCGATTCCTTTTTCATTGGTTCTATCAATGTTATAAAGAAGTGCAAGATTATCAAAATGTTGGAACACGGGTGCTTTCAAGAATTGTTTATTTTTTTGTATTAACTTTCCTCTTTGTGAAGGTAAATTATCCAAATTGGTAACACCTTTCAATAAAGGATAATATAGCGACAACATGTATTCAGAGTCCAAATTATTGTCATTGCAGTAATGTAATAATGGTTCCGCACAGATGAGATGTAATGTATTTCCTTGAAAGAAATTTAATAATAATTCGTTCTCCACCATCATCAAAATGTTTCCATAATTTTCAAATGTAACTTGTTCTGTTTGTAAGACTTGAAATGGATTACCAGAAAAGTTATAATCATAGAAGTCGGAGAACACGAATCCTAATGGTTTATAGAGATTAATTTCGGTAATATTAAATGAAACAATATCGCTATAATAATATTCGTTCTTATAAGGGACATTTTGAGTATTCTTCTCTTCAAAACCACAATTCATCAAGATTTGACCGAAATGACGTCCGAATAATTTGTTTTTTCCTTTGTTTGTAACTTGTTGATAGAATTGTCTTGGTTCTATATGTTTTTCTACATCCCGATAAAAGAGGTACATTTCTTCCAATGCTAGATTTTTCTGATTCATGACATGTAATATCTTCTTTTTAATGTTTCGAATACTGTCATCTTGTGAAATCAATGCATTGACCTGGATGATTTTTGTGTTCTCCAGCTTGAATTTATTCAATTCTATATCCCTAAACAATTCTTCGTGGCGTATTTGTTCTTCAGTGCCAGTGAAAACATAAACTGTATCGGGATTTCCTTGTTGATTATATAAGATAACTCTTTTGTAAAAATTAGATTGTTTCATATATACATTAAAGCTATAAAAATAAGAGTGATAATACTAGTGCTAGATATCTATTGCATATATCACAGTTTATATATGTAATATCATTTGACAGCACCAAAAATTATTAGTCGTAGTAAGGGCTGTCAGTGATTGTCATTCCACAATATTCTTGCGGACTGTCACTGTAATCTTTTGGTTGATGTATATTGGCTTTCTTAGCATTTTCAAGTAAGAATTTGAAATTATCCCAGAATTCAGTCTTGTGTCCGACTGATAATGTCATGACGTGAGCCAATTCATGGATTGCCACAAAGGTAAGAGTATGTTCGTCAATAAGATCATTGTTATTTTGTTTCTTCTTGTTTAAACAAAATGCGATTTTTTCACCTTTATTTTCACTATAAGCGGTAAATTTACTAGTAGGTAGAGTTTCTTTAATAACAGTTTTGTCAAATCCTTTGAGTAATCGTTGTACGTTCTCCTTCTCTCCGTGATGTTGTCCCATGTAATCCACTAATTCCTTGCATTTTGCAGTGACTTTAGCTAACAAATCGGCAGCTTCATCGAGACGTTTACGCTCACGAACGCAATATTTGTTACCATCTACACTGGATACAATGCATTTCAAATCAAATTCAGAATTATCAAGGTAAATAAAAGCACAAGCAATAAGGACACCAAAAAATAAAATGTAAGTCAATGTATCTTCCATATAAGATATTTGTAGAAAATCATAATGGATAAGTTTCTATTACGATTTGCAAAGAACGAGTATTGTATATGACAGGAACATGCTTAACATAAAGGTTTTCTTGAAGTATCGGCTTCAATAGTACTGTTGTTCCAAGGACATTGAAGGGTTTTTTCAATGATAGGGTCAGCGCGAAGTTGTTGATTGGCATTTCTTAATGATTGTCCGATGGTACCCATGTTGGCACCTGCGGTAAGAAGATCAGGGGCTTGGATATTTTTTTTGATGTCACCAGTGAAATCGGAGAAGTTGTCATTTACATCTTTTGGTAATAAGTCAGCTGGTGCAGCGGTATCTTTTTTTTCTGCTTTTGGCATTTCAGGCATTGGGGATTCCATTGCTTGTTCTGGCTCTTCTGGCATTTCTGGCATTTCCATTTCACCTTCCATGTTGTCTTGGATAAGGTCTTTTTGGAAACCATAAGAATAAAGGGCAAATCCTAAAATTGCAATGACAAGAATTATCATGATACGTTGATTAGTGAAGAATTGGGAAAATCCTTTGAGTGCTTTTAACATTATATATATGTTGTGGATAAATTTTTTTATAGTGATTTGTTCTAAACGTTTTCGTCATTTTCACTATCAGAATCATCGATATCATCCAGCATATAGGTATTCTTAATTTTTTGAGCTTCTAAATAAGATGCGATGGATAATTCTTTTGCTAATTTGGCCTTTTTACGGGCATCGCGATACATTTTATAGTAAACATCCTTTCTTTCCACAATTTCAATTGCATCATCTTCTGGAATATTATCCATTTCAAAGTTGATTTCTTGTAATCCAGTATTGTTTGCTACATTATCCTCAACGCCTTTCACTAAATCTGTCATAGTATCGTTGTTTTCTAAAGGTTTGGATACGTCTATACCTTGAGAGTCATCTGTGCCTACATTTTCTTCATCTTCCAATGGTGGATTGATAAAATCTTTTTCGGAAGAACGGATATCTTCCTCAATCGTTGTAGGACTTTCTAAAGTATTCACACTTTCATTCATATCAGCATCAATATCAGCATCAATATCGGCATCAATATCAGCATCAACATCAGCATCAACATCAGCAATCATTTCATTCTGTACCTCATCATTTGTTTGTTCTGGAACATCTTCAATAGTAGGGGCATCATTTGATTGTTCTAAAGTTTGTTGTATTGGTAATTGTTGAGAACTTTCTTCTGTATTTGCTACATTTTCTCTATTTGAAGGTCGGATAAGGCATTTTGAAAAGAGGTCAACGTGTTCCATTTTCATCATTTGTTTGATTTCAATGACAATTTGGAAACTTCGTGAAGAGCATTTAATACCTTTGATTTCTAAAATATTCATGATGGTAGAATTTTCATTAATGTCCTCAAATTCAACCTTATTTTCTTTTTCATCAAAAATTTGCAATTGAGGTTTACCTAAAACACTGTATATATCGGAGCGCACTAAATAGTATTTACCTGACTTGAAAATCTTGACAGGAGATGTAAAATAATTTTCTATATCTGTAATTTCTAAATCACCTTCGAACCATTTTTCGCGATTATTGTAGATTTGTGTGTGACAGAAAGATTCTAAATTTTCCAACCACTGGATGAATTCAAGATTATCTTGGCTAAACATTAAATCCACAAAGCATCTACGATTGGCATTGATGATACCCTGACGAGTTCCACACTTTGGAGGCTGAATATACATAGGTGTACCATTCATCAAGAATTTGATAAAATAAGAACCTCCAGCTTTAGCAATTGGGTCACATAATGTTATTTTTTCAAAATTAAAACCTTGGTTTGGCTCAAATATTTGTTCCATAATATATTGTGAGCCCATTTTTCCTAGATATATACAACGCACTGGCGAGACACTCAATGTGTATATGCGTTCATTTTCAAATGAAATAATATGGTCTAAAGATATGTCAAGTATCAAAGAATCATTCATTCAGTTTTTTCAAGATGAGAATACAAAGAGCAGTATAAAAGCAATATGTCGTCCAATAGGACACACAATTTATGAAGAGATGTTTATTTATATTGTCATTTTCAGTATCTATAACATGCTATTATTCATTTTAATTATGGTAATTCTTATTTTATTGCTAAATCTGACAAGGAATTTGAAAATATCTAAAGATGCAATCAATGTCGTCGTTTGAATGACATTAAAAAAACATATTGATTCTATATAATTTTATAAATGTCGGGTGAAAATGCTCTCACAGCAAATAATATTCAACAAAAGATACAGCAATGGCTCGAAATTGATAGACAAATGAAAATAATACAAGACCAACAAAAGAGATTGAGAGAACACAAATACCGTTTGAATGAAGATATATACAAATTTATGGAGTCTACTAATAACGACAAAATACGGATCAACAACGAAACATTAGGAATATATAAGAAAAAGGAATATTCGCCATTAACATTTAATTACATACAGGAAACCCTAAGTAAAATATGTAGTAAACCAGAAACCGTACAACATATTATTAAAACATTGAAAGACAACCGAAACATAAAAATTTATAATGATATTCGTAGAGGATGATGCAAAAAATGAATACGTATTATATAAAGTATATAAATGGAATACACAGAAAACACAGAAAACACAGAAAACACAGACTACACACACTACATTCAAAACGGTGGTATTGGATTAAATCTGCCAAAATTAACTCATCTTAAGTGCCCGATGGGATTATGCGTACAACCTGTAAAGTTATATCCTCATACAGAATTTAGAACAGGTGACGACCGCGAACCTCGTGTAATAAACATCAATTTTTTGGATCAATTAATGGAAGGTGTAGGAGGAAATATCACAGATGATTTGAAGAAAGTAACCAGAGTCAGATTTTCTATGAAATCCAGACCACATACTTCCAATAATCGCACAAAAAGACAACATAAATAAGTGATATGTGAGAAGTTCTTACAACAGATATACATCATAGGTAATGTATATCTATTGACTCTTGCCAGCAGTCAAAAAGCTTGAATATATTTAAGACAAAATCAAACTGACAGTGAATAATGCTTGTAATATACTAATCGTTTTAGAGATATTAGTGATTGGATAGATATCTCCGAAACCTAATAAACAACCAGTAGAAATAGAAAAATAAAAACGATTGAATAATTGTTGCATCATATTAGGAGTGATTTGCTGTGGGTCTAACTCAAATTCTTTGATATCTTGTTTAACATCTTCTGTTTTTTCCTCGATTGCATTTTCTTTTTGTTGTTTCTTTGCCTCTTTTTCAGTAAAGTCCATATTGGTATCATTTTTCCAAGATTCAATTGATGGTAAGTCAATGTAGAATGACTCTGATAATGGGTTCTCCATTGTTCCTACTTTTTCTTGTACTTCCTTTTTAATCAATTCTTGTTTGATAGTCTCTTGAATCTTATTAAGACCACTAAAATGGCTATCATCCAATAAAAAGTATATTAAACTGAATACAATACAACTGAATAATAACATACGTATTTTATCGCTTATTTTCAATAGACCGAACATATTTAACTTATTTAACATATTTAACATATTTAACATATTTATAAATTAGATAAATATTTTATTATTTACTCGTGTTTGGACCATTTATTGTAATTGAATGAGTTGATGTTTAAGTATTTGTCTTTATTTTCCATCCAGTAGTCGATATCTTCTTGCATCTTCTTATCCTCTGCTGATAATGGTATAGTTGGACCGGCGTTGGATAGACGAGATTTATCGTTATCACTGGCGACTGGTTTTGTACCGAAACAATTGACACCAAATTTCAAGTTAGGATTACCCATGTAACCACCATTAACACCAGGGCGACCGCAATTATTTTTGTGTCTTTCACTGGATTGTAACTTTTGCCATGTTTGTTTTTGTGTTGGAAAGAAGGCCATTTGATTTGCAGACCAACCATAATTACACCATTCAGCTCCTTTGTTGTATGCGTCTTCAATTTGATCGTAAGTGGCTAATTCAGCTCCATATGCTTTACAAATAGCTTGAGCTTCTTGATAATTGTACTTATTATTACCAACATTAAATACCTCTCGTTTATCTACTGGCACAGGTGTTGGTTCTGGTTCAGGTTGCGAGCGTTTGATGTTAATATTAAATAGGCTAGAAAAGTCGTCTAATATATTTACACCAAATACTAAATCAAAGAATTTTACAACAATAATTACAAACAACAATAACCATGCGATACTTTCAGTAATGAATATTAATCCAGGTTTTTGACCCAATCTCATTGGAATACGTAATACATAGATAACAAGATAGAAAATGAAGATAAATGCAGTTTGAATCAATATTGAATATTCGTCTTCAATGTATCTTTTTATTTCTAATGCACGGTCTTCCAAATATTCGTCTTTTTTACTATCTTCAATGGAGAAATAGAAGTAAATAATATAACCAATAACAAATAGAGTTAAGATTATGTCAATAATGCGACTAAACCTTGATGCAAAACTCTCTGTTTCACCACTACCTCTGAAATAAAATCCAAGAATAAAATAAGTGACGAAGTATACTGCTAAAAATAAAAGGAACAAAGACATATTACTGCTGTTGAAAATATCATCACTTGAATATTCTTTGATAGGAGCAGGTGGAACCTCTACTGGTGGTTGTTCTTCAGTAGATGCTGGAGGAGTAGATGCTGGAGGAGTAGATGCTGGAGGAGTAGATGCTGGAGGAGTAGATGCTGGAGGAGTAGATGCTGGAGGGTCAGATGCTGGAGGATTAGATGCTGGAGGATTAGATGCTGGAGGAGTAGATGCTGGAGGGTCAGATGATGGAGGATTAGTTGTAGAAGTCATATATTATAACATATTATTTTTTTCGGTAGAATAGACAGTATGCCTTATCGCTTACCAACTGTGCTGTTTTTTCGACTTTCATTACTTGAGAATCATTGTAAAAGAACCATTTTCCTTGAGCGTTCTTTGAAAAACATGTGTAATGACCTCCTGAAACATTACCGGAATGATTACAAACACCAAAACAATCATATAATGCCTTATTTGGACCAGTTCCAATTGAATCAATTGAAAAATCTTCTATAGGAAAGTCTATAACCTGTTGTAGCTTACGGTTGCGGTGATTAAATCTCTTTAAAACAATAATTAATATTTTTGGAAATCTCCAAATTCGAGTATCTTTCAATACACTGTGACGTTTCTTTGTTTTGTCATTATACCATGAATTATCACCCTCTAAGAGTTCTTTTTCACCATACCATTGGATACAAGTGTCTAAAGATGTAGCAATTTCCTTTCCATTGGCTATAGGTAGGAATAATGTAGTGAATACTTGAGGGCATTGAGATAGCATTTCATTTGTTTTTGCGTCCATAATACGTGTAATACTGACCCCTTGGAACAGCTCATTCACCTCCGAATACTCTTTGGCATAGACATCCTGTAAATATTTCCCACAAAAAGCATATTTTTCGTCTGTACTTACACTTGCTTTGACTTTACGAGAATATGTTTCGTGTATACAATTTAGAAAGAACATGAGGAATTCAGAAATATCGTTTTGGGCCCATCCAGTAAATACCTCTACTTTCAATGATTTCGCTGCGGTTTGAATACCTTGAATGAACTTGGTCGGTTTCACAATGCCATTACCACTCCACATTACATTTCTCAAGTCATTCCATTCTTTTGTTAATTGGGTATGAGAATCTATTTTCTTGACAGCGGCATTATCCAATACCACATGTAATTCATATATATTATTGATAATCTGTATGCAACTATTGATGAAGCACGTATTTCCGAGATTACATAGTCCAACAATTTTACAATTGTGATATTTATCCATTAATTTGATAATTATATAAATATATCTTTATATTAGTAGTATGGATCAGTCTTATATTGACTCAATAAGAAGATTATTAGAAGATAATATTGAAACAAATCAACCTCGCACTACCCAACCTAGTCGTATGCGCCACTATCCTCTTTACGAATATGCAAATGTAAACCGACAAAATAGAACAAGAGTAGGAACAGGACAATCAAACGTGGAGGTCTTACATTCATTGCTTCAAGGATATAACATAAATATGCAGCATTACCAAGAGAATTTTTTACATTTGATGACTGTTCTTATAAGAGAAATGCGTGAAGGTAACGAGAGAAGAAGTCGTCGTATGCAACAGCGTCAAGCAGCGGAATCAAGAATGCATTTTGAATTCATTCCCACAAATATGAATACCTTTTTCCAAAATGTCGTCGTTGCACCAACAGACGAAGAGATTAATAATGCGACTTCCATCATGACATATAACACAGAGGAGCCATTGAATTTCACGTCGTGTCCGATTACAATAGATAATTTTGAAGATGGAGAACAAGTGGCCGTGTTAAATCATTGCGGACACGCATTCCGTGAAGACGCCCTACGTAATTGGTTTCGCACAAGTGTGAGATGTCCTGTATGTCGCCATGATATCCGCACTAGTACTCCGCGAAACGCTCAAACCATGAATGCTCCATCATCACCGACCACTGCACCACTTCAACCTCACTCCACACCAATAGTATCGCAACCTACATCTCCAAGAGAACAATCTTACAACAACGTTACCGAAGATTCAAATGATGATTTATACGGAGGACAACCGTTATCCAGAACGAATTCCCACACCACACAGAGTATCCAAAACATTATCGAACAAACTATGAATGCATTACAAGCACAATTGCCGAATGGAGCAGGACATATTATTTCGATGGATATTCCAGTACAGTTTGATGTATCATTCCAAGAACAAAATGGAGATAACGAGAGAAGAGAAGTGGATTCCGATGATGATACTTAATTATTATTTTTGTGACTGAATGCTACATTTTTGACTACGTAGATAAAAAATATAGTAAGAATATGGCTAAGGATTTGTAATAATTATTGTAAAGATGTTTTAAAGGGGGCAAGTGTAAAAGCGCTGCCGAACTACATCCGAGTCATAAACGATTCAATAGAATGATTGCTTTCCAATGCAAATGCTTTCGTTTGCTGTTTATCAATGATTTTCAAGAACTTATCAAATAATAACGTTTTCACTTTTGCAGACGCTATTTTTTCCCGTTCTTTCATGACGGCTTCCAAATCATCCGGATACTTCTCGTATAGCTTTTGGATTTCAAGTCTATACTTCTTAATCGCAGCTTGTTTCTTTTGTAGCGTCCATATTTCCTCCACTGCCAAACTAAATAATTGTTGTAAAGGTTTCATCAATTGATTTGTAATGTAATGTGCGTAATCGATATTCAAATTATTCGCAATGATGTACTCCGGAGTTTCAATCTTGTTACCAGTAAGTGCCTTACGGTCTTTATTTGGTATGAATAGGTATTTGATTCTATCTCCAGGTTTTGGTTTATTTCCAGGATCACGTTTTCCAATTCGGTCTGATAAGACCCAATGACCGATTTGTTGTGGGTTTTTATAATCACTCTTCAAAGCACGCGTAATGGATAGTTTTTCCATAGGAACATTACCATCAATCAGCCTTTGTAAGGAATCATTCAAATAATGTATCGCATTTTCTACGTTTTGTTGCTGCATTAAGATGTTGATTATCTCTCCATAAGTGTCTTTCAAATAATCACATGAATCTCTTCGTTTCAAAGACAATCCCATATATTTCAAATATCCATTGGTCGGCTCATCTTCATAGAGAATTCCGACATAACGTTTTTTGGATAACAAGATAAATGGCATTAATGTCTTCTCATATTCCAAACACATCGGTGGCTTTAAGAACTGAGAGCATAACTCCCCGGCTTCCTTTGCCAACTCAATGGTAATCTCCAATGCCTTTTCTCCACGAATCGGTTGTCCGGTTTGATGGTCTTGGAGGTTGAATGTAAAGAATACAGAATCAGTATTATGAACGATCATGTTACCTACACCTGCCGCAAAGTGGTGATTGTCTGTGGTTAAGTCATATACATAATCATCGTAATCAATCTCGTCTAGTTTCTTAATAGCATTAATATTCTTGCGTTGACAACTTTTGGTGGCAGTTATGCGATAAATATCTGGTTTATCCGTTCTAGTATTAATAGATGTTTTATAACCCAAACTATTCGCCAACCAACAAATGTGTGCTGCACTAATTTGACTTTTTTGATCTACACGAGTATTTCCATTTTTATCCTTATCACCATCGGCATCATACAGTCCTTCCCAAAATGCTTGACGAAGTTCAAAACTGCCATTAAGAATATAACTCGGAATAATTTTGTTTTTATCGGAATACATAAGATTTCTAAAATTTTTAACTATATCTTTTTTATTTGTGTTTGTATTTTTATTTATATTAAATGATAATTTGTAAACGTTAGAACTATTAATTGTATCATATACTTTCCATTCAAATTCAGGAAATACTTCCTCACATAGTTGTTTATATTTATTTATGAATTCAAGTGATTTGTTATTTAAAGCCCATGATGATTTGTCACCAGAAGGACAATTGTAATTACCACAACTTCCATCACCAAAGAAGAACCCCAATATCTTCGCTTTCTTTAATTCAATGTCCTTATCACAATTTCCAATATCAGTTGTCTTGATATCGTCATACTGAAGAGTACGATGCATTAATTCTGTACCTATATTGACATCTTTTGGAGATATCTCTTGCCCTTCCTTAGTCACTAATGAGTGGTCGTCTGTTACATCGACTACACCAGTATGAGTAAGTACCCGTAGCATCTTTTTATGTGATGCTAATTTATGGCGTATAATGCGATGTAATTTCGTCCAACCTTTATCGGTCCAAGATTCAATATCCAGATGAGATAATTCGCAGTATTCTTTGGTTTGTTTGTTTGGTTCTGTAGATTGTACCCAATGGTCGTTTCCATAGATATTTCCTAGTTTTTCAACGGTCATTATTTCCATATTGCCATTGACGCGAACATACATAGGGGTATATTTTGCAACACTATCTCCATAAACATACTCTGCTTTACTTAATACAAGACCATGATTCGCTGTTTCGCAGATACGATGACCGTAAACTTTCTCAATAATCAATCGTCCATAAATAATCATCATTCTTCCTGTAGCTGTGGTTGATGCTGCCACATCCTTCTCATAGAAAGTGGATGTACGAGCACCACATTGGCCGTAAAGAGAGTTCGCTGTAACTTTGTACCCTAATTGACGCTTATCCAATATGTTTTGCATGAACGGGTCCTTCTCATTTTTTGCTTTCTTACGAGTATCTTTACGAGCTTTTAATAACTCTTCCAAGATAGATGGCATGATAGATTTTTCACCATTCGGTAATTGCGCCCATCTACAAGTTTTTTTGCCAATTTTGACTTTTTCTGCTTTGGCTTTGGGTTTACCAGCTGGACGTCGGTAATCATATACATCAAAGTCTATATTAATATACTCATAACCAGGGAGATTGTCATAAATATAATTCCCTGAACTATCCATTTCTCCAGTTTGCTCTTCCAACTCACCTTCCAAGTTATACGTTTTCGTCCACACCTTACTATCATGTGAATAATTCTGACTTATCATAGACGAAGGATATAATGAGCTGTAATCCACACAAGCAACCGGATTATCCATATACATCGAACATTTTGGAGGTAAGACAATGGCGCCTTCATAACCGCTATCAGAGGTCTTCTTCTCTAAATCAGGCATAAGTGTATTTTTTTCACGACATTTCTTAGCCACATAACTCGTTAATTTGATTCCTTGTCCGCGGAAAACGAGGAAACTTATTGGAACACTGCAAATATTTGACATCTCTACGTATCCTGTAATTACATCAATCTTAGTCATCAAATGATGGACTAGGTTACAATCCTGAATACAGTATTTAGCGACCTTTGCACGGTCACTGGCATCACCATTTGTCAATTTGAATATATCTTGAGGTGTCACATCATCTTTGGCAACACCCCATTTTATTTTTTTATTTTCTTCAAAATGATGATTACCATCAATGACAATAACGTTATATGTTTTTCCTTTGAACTCTTTTTGAACGATATCCTTAACAATGAATTTCTGACCGTCCTTGTAATAATCCACTGTAAATGTAACTAATTCAATGCGAATGTAATCATCTTTATGAAGACCTGCAAGATTGGAACTATATAATTCACAAATTTCATTTCCATTTTCATCAATAAGATTATTCACATGTTTGATACTATCGCTGATGTAAGAACTGGCAACATCATCCAATTTATAGGACGACAAATTGAAATCACGACGGAAATAAGCATACATATCTATTTGCAGGCGTCCAGGGATGTCATAAAACTTGAGGTCGTATTCTCCACTGGCAATAACAAGTTGTTTATTTTCAATTGCGTCAAAGTCTAATACGCCATTACTATCGATTTTCCCACATACATCACGCAAAGGAATCTGAAGTTCTTCATTGAGAGTTTGAGAACGAGCTAATCTGAGGAAATCCATCGTACATTGGGTTTCTTGTGCTCTACGGAACATAAATTCATAATCAAAACCAAATATATTGTAACCAATGATGATATCAGGGTCTTCTTTACATATCATTTGGGTCCATTTCTTCAGTAAATCCCTTTCGGAAGATGCTATTTCGATTTCTGCACCCGGAACATCATTACAAGTTCCATTGACAAGGCAGTGGTTTTTATAAGGTTCTTTTTCTCCATAACGAAGGAATGTGGAGCCAATGAAAGTAACTTCATCTCCTTTCAAATCCGGAAAGATAGATGTCAATGCAATATCCAAAGCAATTATTTTGTCATCTCTTGATTTGGAAGTATCCAATAGATACTCTAACATAGTGCCTTTTTTGACTTTTTTTGTCACACTTTCACTTTTTGTTTTATCTTTGAATATTTCATTTTGTGGGGCATATTCTCCTCCACCATGTTCCTTGTCATCATCATCATTTGTAAATTTTTCTGCGTTCTTTACCATATACTCTTTACGAACATCCCATTTGGTGGATTTGATTTGTGTAATATCTTCTTGTAAATAGGTATCAAGTATTTTATTGATACTCGCCTGAGATACCTTTTCTTTTGGATATACTAGGTCCACTCCTTCGAATTTCTTTAGTCCGAATCCAGCATAAATAATTCTGTAAAATAGTTTCTTAGCCTTATCAGGCGAAATACCACATTGACCTTGTAAATTAAATATATCAACCATATTCATTGCCAATTTTTTATAAGATTTCAAAGGTAATGGGAAATCGCCATGGCTACTACTAGCTTCTATATCAAAACTACATATCTTGAAAGGTGTTGCGGTCTCTTTTTTTGGTAATGGAACGATATTTCTATGGGAGCATTGAAATACATGCGTACACGCAGATGTTGTACTTTCCTTCACTGGATCACAATTCACCTTAATCCATCCAGAAGGACTGATTGTCTTAACATGGAAGAAACGAAGCAATGGCGGAATACCACTTTCATAAAGTTGATATTTGGTCGTGTCAAAATTTTCAGAAGCTTTGTAGAATTTAGATGTGCCCCATAATTGTCGGACACGATTGAAGGCTTGCATATTGTGAAATGTTAATTTAACAAATTTACTCTTTTTGCCCGCAGTAAAGCCATATAATTGATTCATTTCTACAATTTTACCATCAATTGGGATATTTTTTGTCTCATTTTTAATATTTTGTATGAATTCACTCATTGTCTTGTTGGTAAAATTAGAAGGGACTTTCACGAAGAAGAACGGTTGGTAATCAGCAACTTCGATTTGACATGTTTCTCCTTTCTCATTTATACCATACATGATAATGGTATATTTAATAGCATTTACTTTCCACACATTCTTTTCACGAAAGTCAAACAAACGAAATTCATTGGCTTTTTTTGTTTTGGTTGTTTTGGTTGTTTTTGATTTTGCTTTGGATGTGTTGGATGTATTGGATAATGCTTTATTCGATTCAACTACAGGCTCAACTACAGGCTCAACTACAGGTTCTGTGATTGGTTCTACTACAGACTCAACTACAGGCTCTGCGGCAGGTTCTGTTATTGGTTCTTCTACTACCGCCTCTACGACAGGTTCTGTGATTGGTTCTACTACAGACTCAACTACAGGCTCAACTACAGGCTCAACTACAGGTTCTACAATCGGTTCCATTATCTGTGCTGACTCTGATTCCGTCTCTGCTGAGACATTTGAATTTTTTTTCTTAATTATTTTATAACTTTTCTTTTTAACTGGCATATTCTGTTTATTGAATAAAAACTGTATGATATATTTAATTCAATTTTTTCATTAAATACATCATTAAAAAACTTCTATTTATTTGCGAGATTTACGCGTTGAAGATTTTTTGGAGGTTTTGGAGGTTTTGGAGGTTTTGGAGCTTTTTGAGCTTTTTTTGGAAGGTTTCTTGGAAGTCTTTTTGGAAGTCTTTTTGGAAGGTTTTTTTGCATTTTTAGCAGGGAGTGGTGTTTTACGATATTTTTTTACCATTGGTTTTTCACTGGCATCAAAAAATTGTGACATGGAGTCAACATCACGCATACCATTGTAGTAGTCAATTTTTCCATTATTAATTTTAAATAATGTAGGGTATCCTTGTATCTCTAATTGGTTGTCACCGTGAATCATATTACTTAATTCATTAATTTTATGGTGTTTGTCGTAATCACCATCTTCAATTTCAACTACTTTGCAATTAGAACCTATTTTGTTTTTCATTTTTTCCCAATGTGGCATTAATGAATGACAGTGAGGACACCAACGAGCATATACTAATCCAGCTATTTTCATTTTTTATATATTATTAATATATATTAATGAACCATACTAAAATATTTTTCACTTCATTTTTGATTATTATATTCATATTGGGTGCGATTGTTACAGGTACATTTGACGATTTATCTTATACATATGCACCAAAAAGCACACAACTCAAAATGAAAGAATTCTTTTCCTCAAATACAAGTTGTCCGAATATGTTGGTAAGAAAAGATGGTATGTTAATGCTATATAATACAAACAAACCAGTTGTAGACGGTATAAATCCAATGAAATTCTTGACAATGGACGATTATATTAAACATTTAGAAACACAACGCGCAAGTAATATCATATGTCCGGTATTATTCTTACAACATGAAAATGACGCACAAGGAAGGGATATATATCGTGCTCGCCCTAGTCCATTCGATATGCAAGGTGGTCTTCCTCCAATTGATACAGTATACATTCAAGACGAAAACTCACGATTTGTTAAAATGATGGATGCCAGTCGCGATGACCCTAAATTCAACCAAAGTCCATATCATTCATTTGACGCTCACGGACAACATGTCGGTCAAGTTACTGAAGTGGATAAATTACATCAATCCACCATGAACGAACCAGTAAGTAAGAACCCGATGGATACAAATTGGGGCGGTGTCACCTACACACAACAGGCTGTTGAAAAAGGACATTATGAAGACCGTGAAGTTACGAAACCAATATTGTATCAACCTCGTGGGATATTAGTAAAAGGAGTTCATAAAGAACATGGAGGTCCAAGTGATATCTACTAGGCTTGTGTATTGGTTGTGGATATGGTTGTGGATTTGGTTGTGGATTTGGTTGTGGATTCCGACACAGTCTTTGGTGTCACTAAATATACCTTCAAGTTCTCAATAATGGTCTTACTAATTTTACGAGTTTTTCCATTGGAGGTTATAGTTAAATTATCTAGTAAGGTAGAGTCCGCTTGAATTTTCCTTAAAAAAGAAGGAAAATCTTCGTAATTTTGCAAGATTGCTTTTGCAATATTAGAGCTAATTCCAGGAATCTGACAAAGCATAATATGTCCTATGTTCTCCGCATTAATATTTTGTTTCTTCTGTGACTTGACTACATTAACATAGTCAGTGGATGAAATAGGTGTTGATTGTGTTGAGGGTGTTGAGGGTGTTGAGGGTGTTGAGG
>Ga0181565_10001169_pt1 | contig 20031 bp, 20 predicted proteins | sample 101ome_16_FD_129661 | JGI IMG/M metagenome (GOLD analysis project Ga0181565, IMG submission 129661) | Coastal salt marsh microbial communities from the Groves Creek Marsh, Skidaway Island, Georgia - 101401AT metaG (megahit assembly) | ecosystem: Environmental > Aquatic > Marine > Intertidal... | reverse complement strand
GTTAATTAGAAAGCCAAAGTGCTTATCTGTAGGTTCAAGTGGTATAACAAAATCTAGAGTGCCTTTTTCTCCTTTTAAAGAAAATAGAAAAGGAGCTTTAATATTTTTTAAGACCTGCTCGATGCTTAGCTGTTGTAACTGGTTCGACTTCAGGTGAATTCTGTCCAATTCATATTTATTTCTTGGGTAATAGAGGTGGTTTAGTTTATCAATATTTTTTTGTTCAAAAATATCTAAATACTTAAGCAACAAATGTGCAGATGCTTTAGCGTCATCAAGAGCTCGGTGGGCTTTTCCGTGATCAATATTAAAAATTTTTGCCATGTATGTCAGGTTAGAGCTTAGAAGATTTGGAATGAGAAACTTGGTCATTAGGTTGGTACAAATGCTTTTGTTTTGAAGTTCAGGTTTTCCTAGACGGTTTAAGACTGAATTAAAAAAAGGCACGTCGAATGATGTGTTATGTGCAACTAAAATTTTGTCACCCATCATCTCTAAAATTTCTTCGATAACATCTTCGATTACTGGAGCGTTTTCTACATCTTTATCACTTATTGACGTTAGCTTCTGAATAAAATCTGGAATTTTTTGTTTTGGATTAATAAGATAGTTTTTTTGCTTTTTTATCGTTTTGTTTTTTATAACAACTAACCCGATTTCAATAATGCCATCTTTTGTATGATTTCCTCCAGTTGTTTCTAAGTCGAACACACAAAATTCTAATTCTTCTAATTTAACTTTTTTAGTCGTCATTACTGGCTCCTTCAGACATTCGCCTGAAATATTTTGATTTTTATAAGCGAGATATTGTTTTTGTTAAAATTTCACAGAAGGCATTTATTGATTTATTTGCTTCGTGCTTAATATCCTCATGATTTAATTTCACTTTTATAATTCCTGCAGCCATATTTGTAATGCAAGAAATACCAGCTACTTTGAGTCCCATATGATTTGCAGCTATTGCCTCAAAAACAGTACTCATTCCAACCATGTCGGCACCAAGTATGCGAAGCATATTTATTTCTGCAGGGGTTTCGTATGAAGGGCCCATCATTGCTGCGTAAACACCGTTTTCTAATGGGTACTCAATTTCATTGGCACTTGCTTGAATAATGTCAGAAAGGTCTTTGTTGTAAGTGAACGTCATGTCAGGAAATCTTGGCCCAAAGTCATCGATATTTTTTCCGATGAGGGGATTTTTGCCAGTCAGGTTAATGTGATCGTTAATTTTGACTAGCTGGCCTGGTTTAAAGTTAGCATTTATTCCCCCTGCTGCATTAGTTAAGATCAAGCTTTCTGCACCTAGGTATTTTAAAAGCCTTACCGAGTAAACGACATCATCAAGTTCATAACCTTCATAAGCATGAATTCGCCCTTGAAATACTGCACATGACGTTCCACCTATATTTCCGATAATCAATCGGCCTTTATGACCTGCAACGGCAGTAGCATTGAAGTGGGGAATATCCGAGTAGTTGATCACAATCGGGTTTTCGATGGTATCACCGAACTTGCCTAAACCAGAGCCAAGAATAACACCAACTTTTGGTTTTTGTTTTGTTAAGTTTTGAATGAATGAAACGGATTCATTTAGTTTATTAATCACTTCTTGCTCCAAAAGGAAGATTTTTTATAAATAAGTGGATTGTTTTTTATTTTTGATGAAGAGCTATCAATAACGATTAATTCCTCAATGAAGAGATGCTTTAGTTTAGGAAGCACATTCTTATATTTCAAATCATAGTGTATGGTGACAAGTGCTTCTCCCTTATTGACTTTGTCTCCAACCTTTTTATGAAAATAAAATCCAGCTCCTAAGTTTATTTTATCAGTTTTAATTTTTCGTCCTCCGCCTATTTGAATACATGCGAGACCGATCTGCTTATTTTTCATCTCTGATATATAGCCAGACTTTTGTGCCTTTATAACTAGTTTTTTTTCTGCCGTTGGCAGTAGTTTATAGTTTTTTACAAATGATGAATCACCTTTTTGATACTCAATTGTTTCAATAAACTTTTCTAATGCTGCTCCTGATGAAACTAAGTCCTCAGCCAGTTCTCGAGCTTTTTTAAATGAGTTTGCTTGACCGCCAATATGGATCATCGCCGCTGCTAAATCCAAGCTTAATTCGGTTAAGTCTTTTGGCCCCTTACCTTTAAGGACCTCTATACATTCAATTAATTCGATTGAATGTCCGACGGCATTGCCAAGAGGTTGTGACATGTCAGTCAAAAATACATACCCATTCTTACCAAAATTAAGCGCCGTGTTTTTTAAGCTCTCGGCCAGAGCCACAGCGTCTGATTTTTTTGCCATAAAGGCGCCGTTTCCAGTTTTAATATCTAGAACAAGCCCGTTAATACCCTCTGCTAGTTTTTTACTCATGATTGAAGCAGTAATTAATGGGATAGACTCAACTGTTGCTGTTACATCTCTTAGTGCATAAATTTTTCTATCTGCTGGTGCTATTTGCTTTGTTTGACCCCCAAAAACACATCCAACTTTTTTGATTTGTTTTACAAAGGGACCAGCATTGATTGCTGTCTTTATGCCTTTTATCGCGTCAAGCTTGTCAAGCGTGCCACCGGTATGACCTAATCCTCGTCCGCTAATCATTGGAACAAGCACTCCCGCAGCAGCGGCAATAGGGGCAATAATAAATGAAGTTTTGTCACCCACTCCTCCGGTAGAGTGCTTATCAACGACTCCTTTAGGAGCGATGGAGAGAATATCGCCGCTATATAACATTGCCTCTGTTAAGTAGGCTGTCTCTTTTTTATTCATATTTGATAAAAATGTGGCCATTAGAAATGAAGACATTTGGTAGTCTGGAATTGTTCCATTAGTGTAACCGTTTATAATGAAGAATATTTCGTCTTTTCCGAGAGATTTTCCATCCCTTTTCTTTTGTAAAATTTCGTACACATTTAAATCACTCAAGTTCTGTTCCTCGTTTTTATCCTGTTATTTCTTTTCAAATGACCTGCAGAAGTTTTAAAATCATTATGATCTTGTTTTTTTATATGGTCAAAAAATGACATAATCAACTTACAACAGGGGCAAGCTAATGTACTTAAGAAAAATATTCATCGTCATTTTTTCATTTCAACTTTTGATGTCAGTTGTAAATGCTGCAGAACTGAATGACTCAAAGCTATTAGAAGACTCTGTAACTGATATGTATACTGTTGCCGGAGCTGGGCTTGGTGGGGCGGTGTTAGGATTGTCAACATTGAGCTTTGTGGAGGAGCCTGGCGATCATCTAAAAAATATTTTAGTCGGTGCAGCGCTTGGTGTCATGGGAGGGGTTGCTTTTGTTGGATATAGCACCGCTAACAAAGGGCGTGAAATTTATTATGAGGGTGGAGTAATTAATAGAAATAACAAGCATTTTTCGACAAGAAATAGAGTTTCTTGGCACAAAAAGGAATTAGGCAAAGTTAGTTATACAGAAAAAAAAGAAGTTCCTTTCTTTTTTTGGGCATCTCCATTCTAGATTATTTTTTCAATAATCTAGATCCTCTTTGACATCATGGGTAACAACCGCTACTAGCTTATAAACACTAGAAATTTCTTAACTTGGAGTTTATTTTGGAACGATTTATTTCTTTAATTGGTCTTTTGTCGATGGTCCTAATTGCTTATCTAATTAGTGAAGATCGAAAAAAGATAAATTGGCGTACAATTATTTCAGGATTACTTCTTCAAGTGTTTTTTGGCTTTTTGATTTTGAAGACAGGTCTTGGCCGTGGCGTTTTTGAAGGAGCGCGGGAGTTTTTTGCGGGAATTTTAAATTTTACCAATGAAGGCTCTAACTTTGTGTTCGGCTCATTGAACGATGTTTCCAAAGTCGGATTTGTTTTTGCCACAATGGTTCTACCAACTATTATTTTTATGTCTTCTTTAATGAGTGTTTTGTATCACATTGGTCTTATGCAAATCATTATCTCTGCAACTGCAAAAGTAATGGTTAAAATTATGGGGACAAGTGGTGCCGAGTCTCTTGCTGCTGCAGCAAATATTTTTGCTGGACAGACTGAAGCACCATTGGTTGTTAAGCCTTTTATTCATAAAATGACACGCTCTGAGCTAATGTCCTTGATGACTGGTGGGATGGCAACCGTTGCTGGTGGTGTTCTTGCTGCTTACGTTGGCTTAGGAATTGATGCAGGTCATTTACTTGCTGCTTCTGTTATGTCTGCGCCAGCGGCCCTTGTGTGTGCGAAATTAATTGTTCCCGAAAGAGAAGCTTCTCTTACACAAGGTAGCATCAAAATGACTTATGAGAAAAACTCCGCAAATGTTATTGATGCGGCTGCCTTCGGAGCTGGAGAAGGCTTGAAGCTGGCCTTAAATGTAGGGGCGATGTTACTTGCTTTTATCGCGTTGATCGCCATGTTAAATGGAATGCTTGGTGCTGTTGGTGGTTGGTTCAATTATCCTCAACTTTCTCTCGAGCTGGTAACAGGATACCTATTTGCCCCTATTGCGTGGCTACTTGGTGTTCCTTGGTCGGAGGCTTTTCAGGTAGGGGTTTTACTTGGAAAGAAGCTTGTAATTAATGAATTCGTTGCGTATCTTGATCTACAAAAACAATTAACAACGTTATCTGAGAGATCTGTTATTATTTCAACTTACGCTCTTTGTGGGTTTGCGAACTTTTCTTCAATTGCAATTCAATTGGGGGGAATTGGAACCATCGCACCGGAGAGAAGAAAAGATCTAGCTCAGCTAGGGATCAAGTGTCTGGTTGGCGGAACCCTTGCTTGTCTAATGACAGCTGCAATTGCCGGAATTTTTGTATAACGTTTAGAGGAATCACTGCATGTCCAAAGAACTTTTAATAAGTAAAACTCTCAACGAGTGTAGAGCTGCCCTCGTGGAGAATGGAGAAATTATTGATTTTCTCATGGACCGAATAGATCCAGCAAAAAAAGTTCGCCCAAGAGTTGGAAATATCTACAAGGGAAAAGTAATTAGAGTGTTGCCGGGGATGCAAAGTGCATTTGTGGATATTGGTGCTGATAAAGCAGCATTTTTGTACGTAGATGACGCTCATATTCCAAGTTTAGAGGAACAAAGAGCTTATGCAGATCAATTGAAAAAGCAGCAAGAATCCGAAAATCAAAAAGAAAAAATTGGTGAAGTGATACCAGATGAGCTGAGCACATTGTCTGAAACGGTAGACATGAAGTTTAGAAGCGAAAAACCAATTGAATCCTTTCTTAAAGAAGGTGATGAAATACTTGTTCAAGTTGCAAAAGAGTCCATATCAACAAAAGGTCCTCGTGTAACGAGACATATCACTTTGGCTGGAAGGTATGTTGTCTTTATGCCATTTATTGAGCACACAGGGGTTTCTAGGCGTATCGAGAATGAAGCAGAAAGAGAACGATTAAAAGATCTGTTGGATTCAATCCGTCCCGATGGGATTGGTGTTATTGCACGGACGGTTGCAGAAGGACAGTCTCATAATATTTTAAAGAGTGACTTTAAAATTTTGACAAAGATCTGGAAAGAGCTTCAAAAAAACGTCAAAAAAATGAAGGCACCTAAGCTTTGTTATGAAGACCTACCATTTGTTCATCAAGTTTTGCGAGATATTACAGATGAGAAGGTTGATAGAATTGTTGCAGATGATAAAAGCGTCTTGAGAGAAGTTGAAAAGTTTGCCACTAAATATTTGCCCGCAATGAAGGGGAAAGCTCAAATACATGATGGTGATATACCATTGTTTGAGCGATATGGGATTGATCTAGAGCTGGAGCGCGGTATTTCAAATAAGGTATATCTTCGTTCTGGAGGTTCTCTAAATATTGATCAAACAGAAGCACTTGTTTCAATTGATGTTAACACTGGAAAGTTTGTCGGGCGAAAAAACCTTGAAGACACAATTTTGAAAACTAATTTAGAAGCGGTTAAGGAAATCGCTTATCAGATTAGACTTCGTAATTGTGGGGGTATTATCATCATTGATTTTATTGATATGGAAAAAGAGGAGCACAGAGACCTTGTGTACCAATCTCTTTTGGAAGCCTTAAAAAAAGATCGATCCAAGACTAATGTATTGCCCATTTCTGGACTCGGGTTAGTGGAAATGACTCGAAAAAGAACTAGAGATACGTTGACTAGACTTCTTTGTTCTCCCTGTCCTTATTGCGAGGGAACTGGCCAAGTGAAGTCAGTAGCTACAGTATCGGCAGAAGTGATTCGAGAGCTTTTTAAGGTTCTTTCTAAAGGGGCTTCTGAGGCAATTGCAATATATGCCCACCCTGAGGTAACTGCACACTTGTGTAATGAAGATATTGATATAATGCGTCACGTAGAAGGGAGTTATGGTAAGTCTCTAATAATACGATCTGAGAATAATTATCATGTTGAGCAATTTGAAATTTTTCCGCAAGACTAAAAAATCTTAAAAAATTATGTGAAATTATATACTTGATCCCTTTTCAGTAGGGGGGATCAGTGTTATTGAATCAAGGTCATTAGACTTTATAAATCTCGCTTTTTGCATGGGGCATTAAGCTGTTAAATCCAGGAGGTTTTAAATGATTTATGAATTATGTTATCTGGTTAATTCTGACGCAACTGAAGCAGAATTAACAAAGGTGAGCGAAGTAATTAACTCATCTGTTAAGGATTTTGCGGGAGAGATTGTTCTTGAGGACAACTGGGGTGTAAAAACTCTGGCTCAGCCAACTTCTTCTGGAAAAACGAGAGCGAATTTTCAGTATGTAATTTTCAAAACTGAAAATGCTGACTTGAACAAAGAAATTTTGAGACGTCTTAAAATTTCTGATCACGTATTGAAGTACGGTGTATTTAGTCTAGGTGAAGATAGCCAAGCTGCTGACATCTTAAAGAACTTCAAAACTCCTTTTTCTAAAAAATTCAATGGTTCTATCACTGATACAGACGATGAAGAATCAGAGGGTGGAAAGAAAAGATTTTCACGTGGAAAAGCTTGTTGGTTTACAGCTAGACAACTTAAGTCTGACTGGAAAGATCCTCAAACTTACTCATGGCTTGTTAATGAATTTGGAAAAATTTTACCAGCTAGAGTTAGTGGCGTAAGTCGTAAGCACCAAAGGTATGTTACAACTGCAATTAAAAGAGCAAGAAACCTAGGTGTATTAAGTCATATTTCTAACAAGACATTGGAATAAGATTAAGCCATGTCGACAGCAGTAGAAACAAAACAACAAACTCAGCAGTCACCAATCCAATCGATAGGTAAATTGGTTGCACTTTGCGCGTTTGCCGCAATGATGTCCACGTTTGGGCCATTTGCACTAGTTGCCCCAGCGGCAATTGCGTTGGCATTCATTCATTTTGGTGTTGGGCGAGTTAGTTTGGCTGTTTTACTAATGTCTATTGGGTTGTATTTCCTGGTTGGGCAAAATATGAACGCATTGGGAAGCATATCGACCTTTCTCTATTCAGCTGTCGTTGGATTTGTGATTGATCGTTTTATTGCTTACAAAGTTCATCCTGTTAAGGGCGTTCTCTTTGGCGGTATTGCATTTTACCTTGGTGTAATTGTTATTGCCTCGATTGGATTGATGATTAATGGCTTAAGTTTCACTGAGCTTGTTAATAGCCAAGTCAGTGTATTCATTAATCAGATGAAGCAATCTCCTGAGTATAATCAGATTATTTCTGCAGGAGGAGAGCAGGCGAGAGAGTTAAGAAGTTTAGTTAATTCTCCTAGCTCCTTGGTTGAGCAAGTCATCAATTGGATGCCTTCGGTTGCATTCATTGGTATCTTCTTAAGCCTTTGGGCAAGTTTTTATTTTGTGCTCAGAAATTCACTCGCGTGGAGATCACACCGGAAATATCCATTTGGTTTATTGCATTTAACTTTTTTCAAACTACCATTCTGGTTAGTTTATCCGCTAATTTTGGCGTTATCATTTTCAATTGTTGGGGACAGCATTGAAGGCTTTGACTTCAGTGTGATTGGATTCAATATGCTTTATTCTCTTGGAGCACTTTATTTCTTTCAGGGGTTTGGAGTTGTGTATGATTATTTAACGGTCAAAGGCTATCGTGGGTTCTTTAAAAGTTTAATGATTACTCTTGCTGTTGTGTTTATGTGGAGAGTCGTAGTGCTTATTGGGGTACTCGATCTTTGGGTAAACTTTAGAAAATTTTATGTAAAAAAAATTGAAGGAGATAAAAAATGAAAGTTGTACTACTTGAAAAGGTAAAGTCAGTAGGAAACGTCGGTGAAATCGTTAACGTTTCAGCTGGCCATGCTAGAAATTTTCTTATCCCAGGCGGTTTTGCTGTTGCTGCCGATGAGGGATCAGAGAAGGCGATGTCACATCATCAAAAAATGTTAAAAAGAAAAATTGAAGAAGAAAAAGCAGCTGCGACATCTGTTCAAGGTAAACTTGATGGAATCGTTGTTGAGTTTGTTAAAAAAGTTGGCTTGAATGGTAAACTTTTCGGTTCAATTACGTCCACTGAGCTTGCTGCTGAGCTAGCGACAAAGGGATTTGAAGTTGAGAGACGTCAATTAACAATTGAAACTCCAATTAAAGGAATTGGCACTTTTAATATTAAGGCACATCTATTCCAAGGTGTAGATGCTAATTTTCAGGTAAAAGTAGCAATGGACCCAGCTCAAGCTGAAGAGTTAAAAGCAAAACAACTTGCTGCGCAAAAAAGAGCTGAAAAGAAAAAGTTAGAAGCTGCTCAACAAGAAAATGCAGAAGAAGCTCCTCAAACTGAGGAAGGGGCAATGAATGAGGAAGTGAACAAAGTTCTTCGTTCTTAATTGTTAATCAAGAATTATTGATTTAGAATGAGCCTCCCGTAGGATAACCCGCGGGAGGCTTTTTTTATGGGGAAGATTATGTCTCAACACAATCAAGAGCTACCACATGATTTATTGGCCGAAAAATCCTTAATCGGATCATTGTTAATCGATGGCCAGTCCTACGACGATATTGTTGACCTCAATCTTAAAAAAGAAGATTTCTATCATCCAAAGTATGGAAACATTTTTAATTGTTTAAAGGATCTAGCTGACAGTAATCGGCCAATCGATTACGTTACAGTTTGTAGTCGCTTAACTGAACTTGGGTTAATTGAGGCCGTTGGTGGTACTAGTTTTGTTAACGAAATCATTGAAGATCAGGCAAGCTCTGTTAACTTATATCATTATGCTAAAACAGTTAAAGATAAATCTTCGATGAGAGATATTATCAGAACTGCCTACAAAGTAGCCGAGACTGGACACTCTTTTTCTGGTGGGATTGAGGAATATGTTAAAGAAGTTGAAAAGAGTTTTTTTAATTTAACTAATGATGCAAAAACAGGAAAGATGGCCAAGCTTAATAGTTGTCTTAAGGTAAATCTTAAAGAACTTGAAGATACCTCTAGAGGCGCAGGTGAGCTTTCTGGTTTGAGCACTAGCTTTCCTGAGTTAGATAAGTATCTACTTGGAATGCAGGCTGGGCAACTTATTATTCTTGCGGCAAGACCAGGGATGGGAAAAACTTCATTGGCACTGAATATTGGAACTCGTAGCTGTAAGGCGACTAAGTTACCCGTTGCTATATTCTCACTGGAAATGCTTGATGCTGAATTAAGTATGAGGATTTTATCTGCTGAGGCTAAAGTAGATTCTAAGCGATTGAGAACAAAAAACTTTTTAGATACAGACCTTCGAAATATAGGACATGCAGTTCAAAACCTTTCAAACTTACCGATTTATATTAATGATAATGGAGGTATGACTGTTCCAGATATTCTGTCAAATTGTCGAAAAATTAAAGCAGAGAGTGGATTAGGTTTAATTATTATTGATTACCTTCAGCTAATGAGATCTCATACGAATAATCCTTCCAGAGAGCAGCAAATTTCAGAAATATCTAGAGGGTTAAAAAGTATGGCGAAAGAGCTTCAATGTCCCGTTGTTGCTTTATCTCAGTTAAATAGATCAGTTGAATCAAGACCCGACAAGAGACCTAATACAGCGGACCTTCGAGAATCAGGTGCAATTGAGCAAGATGCTGACTGCGTTTTAATGGTGTATCGGGATGACTTTTATAATAAAGACTCCAAAGAGCCGGGGATTGCAGAAGTCATTGTTGCTAAAAACCGTGCTGGAGAAACTGGAACCGCAAAGCTTGCATGGGTTGGAGCTCACACGAGTTTTGAAAATCTTTCTCCAAGAGCAGACGCTGATTCATAAGTCATGATGATTGTTTAAAATTTTGATCTTCTATTAACTAGCGAATTATTTTTATGTCAGATGAAATTTTTACGATTCTTCCATATGGCAAAGAAAAAAGGTTTTTAAAACTATCATGTCCTAAGCTTGCTTACTTATATTTCTCAGATCATCGTATTAATTTACTTTCGGGAGAAAGGGAAAATTATTCTGTTACTCATTATCTCGATATGCTTGATCGTAAAAATCTTCAGATGTCGAAATCGGAGTTTGAGGTTCATCACCTAACTTATGAGTTATCAGATTTAATTTTATTAAATTCTCCTCGCCATTTAGCCGGTATTCCTCTCGCTATAGAGATTGTGTATACCAAAAAAGATGATTTTAATTTCTCAGGTAAAAAAGCAAATCCTATTAAACTTAATCAAGTCAGATTTCCTGAAAAAAACCTATATAAAAAAAAATTTACTCAAGGTTATAAAGAGCTTCTTAATGGCAATAGCTATCAGTTTAACTTAACAGATAGATATGAATATGAGTTTGAGGATGTTTCTCTAGATAAAGTTATTAATGCCTTTGGCTCTCTTGGAAAAAAACTTGGGCAGTTTGCTCACTTAACTTATATTTCTACTCTCGAAAAAATTATTTTTAGTAATTCTCCAGAGTGTTTGTTTCAATTAAAAAAAAGAGGAGATGAGCTAGAGTGTGTAACAAATCCAATCAAAGGAACAACTAAAAGAAATTCGACAGTTTCAATAGCAGAGCAATGGAGTCAATTAAAGAGAGATCAGAAAAATCAAGCAGAGCTATATATGATTATTGATCTGTTAAGAAATGACCTTAGTTCAATTGAGAAGCCTCGATCAAAAGTGATAAGAAAAAAAGCTCTTGTGCTTGTTCCTGGTTTAATTCATCAAATGGGGATCATTTCTGTATCCCTGTCCGCAAAAGTAAGCATTGGAAAAATAATCAGATCATTGTTTCCTGGTGGGAGCATTACTGGTGCTCCAAAGCAGAGTACTTATAATATTTTAAAAAAAATAGAACGCTCTCATCGGGGGCACTATACGGGATCAACTCTTTTGATCATGCAGGGGAGAGCAGATTGCTCTATAAATATTAGAACAGCTGAAATTGATTTAGCTCGGAGAAAATTACTTTATGGTGCAGGCGGCGGGGTCACTCTTTTGAGCACCTTTGAAGAAGAATATAAAGAGATGGGTGATAAGTTGGAGAGCTTTATTTCTACTTTTTTTAAAAGCTAAAAAAAACTTACAAAGAGATAACTATCGTCAAGTGAGTTTGACATTCATTTTTTATGCTAGATATCATTTCTTTATGCTTAGGGATAAGCTCGGTTGAAGAAGGAATTTTGACCTATCGTAGGAGATGATCGATGAACTTGGAAAAAGAGAGTACGAAAACAGCTGAAAATGTTTTTACTTCAAATATACCTGGTGACGAAGAGGGGATTTCACTTGAACAAATTGCTCTGTTAACTGATTTTCCTGAGGACTTTATTAAAAAAGAGTTATTAATTGATGGCCAAGAGATCTCGATGAAAGAATTTAGGCTTAAGGTTTTAGAGTACCTAGAAAAGACCATCCAGTTTGAAAAATAAAAAACAAAAATGATTTAGTTTTTTTGAATCTTTAATTTCAGTCCCTTTATGAGAGGCATTTTATGCCACTTATATTCCATGTAAGTATCTAATTTTTAAATCTTAGAAATATAATTCCGATAAGTTAAAAAATGTAAAACCATTATCTGGGGATTATATGGATATTGCAACAGTTGCTGGGCTTGTCTTGGTCGTTGTGGCCATCGTTGGCTCAATTTTATCAGGTGGAGATATTACTTCTTTTATCGACGTACCATCGTTACTTGTTGTTGGTTTAGGTGTCATCGGTGGAACCTTGATTAAGTGGCCCATGGAGGTCGTCGCTAAACTCGTTAACGTAATTATGAAAGCGATTTTTTTCACACCTGCAGACCCAAAACAAACAATTGAGGAAATAGGAGGTCTTGCAGAAACTGCGAGAAGAGAATCTGTTTTTGCTTTAGAGAAAGTGGAGGTAGATGACCCATTCTTAAAAAAGGCAATGACGTTGGCTGCGGATAATAGACCTCCTGAAGTAATCAAAAGTATTTTGCAATTAGAAATTGATGCACTAGAGGATCGCCATGCTGTTGGAATAGACGTTCTTGATGGAATTGGTGCTGATGGGCCTGCATTTGGAATGATTGGAACGTTAATTGGTCTGGTAATCATGCTTCAAAACTTATCAGATCAGGCTGCTATTGGTCCCGCAATGGCCGTTGCTCTTTTAACTACTTTTTATGGTGCAGTTCTTGCGAATGCCTTTGCTCTTCCACTTAAAAATAAGGTCTCGTACAGGTCTTCAAGAGAAATTCTAAAAATGAATATTATCATCTCTGGAACTCTAGGAATTGTTGCCGGAGAAAATCCAAGATTGATTAAAGAAAAGCTTTCTGCATTCCTTCCTCCATCAGAAAGGGTGACAGAAGAAGAGGCTGCATAGATAAGGAGTATTTATGGCCGACGATAATGCTGCAGTTGCTGAAGACTGTCCGAAGTGTGAAAAGTGTAAACCGGGGTTACCGGCATGGATGGCCACATTTTCAGACTTGGTGACATTGCTGTTAACCTTTTTCGTTTTACTTTTATCATTTGCAAAAACAGAAAGTGCTAAATACGAGGCAGCTCTTGGATCGATCAGAAATGCCTTTGGTGGTAATGTCTTGAAAAAAGGTGAAGTTGTTCAACTGGGAAGATCTGCAGACAATCAACCAACAATGGTTGAAAGTCAGTCTCCAGTAAAGCCATTTCCCGTTGAATTTCTAACCACTGAAGGAATGCTTAACAAACATGAGATAAACCGAGAGTCTACAGAAACTTTAAACTTGATGAAGCAAGATTTAGAAACCACAGGCCTCGCAGATAACGTAAATGTTTTTGAGGAAAAGGAAGGCATTAAAGTCGAGTTAAAAGATAAAATTTACTTTAAGCCTGGAAGCACATCAATTAGAGAAATATCAATTGAGGTCGTTGAAAAGCTCGTTAAAATTCTAAATGAGAGAAATTGGGTTATCTTTATTAAAGGTCATAGTTCAATTAACGAGAAGTCAAACCTACCAGGGGTTGATACATATATGCTCTCCTCGATGCGTGCGATGGCGGTAATGAAGGCATTAAATTCCAAAGGTGTAGACGCAAAAAGAATGACTGTTATAAGCTATGGTGATACTAGAGCATTAAATATTTCTAACCAAAGTAAAGTTAGTAATGATGAGTTATCAAGACGAGTTGAAATAATGATTCGAAAAAGAGACCTGGAGGTACCAGGGCATAAAGTGGATGCATACTAATTATCAAAATATTTTGCTTTGTGCACTGGAAGATTGTGAGAGTTTATCTATCTTTTTATCTCAACTTTGTATTTCAAAAAATAAACAAAAATTGTTTATTAAAAATAAAAAATATCTAAGAAAAAAAATTATTAAAAAAGACGTTTTAGAAATACCAATCGATCTACTAAACATAAATATGGTGTGGCCTAAATACACCGGAGATAAAGTCATAAAAATAGTGGACAATCATCTATTTCTAGCACTGAGTAAGCCAGCAAGAGTTCACTCTTTACCGTTACGATATAATGAATCAAATAACCTAATTAGCTTTGTTCGTGAACAAGAAAAAAGTGCTGAAGTTTTTTCTATTAATAAAGATACTTATGAAAAAGGATTATTATATCGATTAGATTATGAAACCTCTGGACTAATTTTATTGGCCAGAAACAAGTTATTTTATGAAGCATTTAGAACAAGTTTAGAGAAAAAGAAATTCTATCTTGCCGTCGTTGAAGGAGAAATTGAAAATGATTTTAGCTATGCTCATCATATTGGTTACTCTGGTGAAAAAGGGGCAGTTGGACGAGTCTCAAATGAAGCCCTTAAAAATTCGCATTTGGAGGGGAAGAAAATAATATATGATAAAGAAAAAAATCTATCCCTTGTCGTTATTAAATTAATAGAAGGGAAAAGACACCAAATTCGAATACAGTTATCACATGAAGGGCATCCAATTGTTGGAGACCCTATATATGGAAATCACGGTGCAAAAAGAATGTACTTACATTCATTTTGTTACCAATTTTTATACTTAAATAAAGAATATAAAATAGTAGATAATAATTTTCATGGACTAGAAATTATCTTTAACACTAACAGAGTTTTTCAAATGGCCGATGAGGCCATCCTGAGTTTTTAATGTTCTCATTTTTGATAATGCCATCCCACTAACCACTCCATCAGCTTGTCCCTGTCCAGTTTGGATACTAATTTTTACCCATGAAAGTCGTTCTAAATTATCACTCGGAGAGTTTTTTGAAATAAATGATAACTGATTGGCCATTTCTCTATAAACAAAAGATTTTATACTAATTCCCATCTCTTTAGTTGGAGTAGATTTAATTTTAACTACCAGCGTGTCTGTTCGGTCGGCAAAATGTCCATCACAACTAATAATCCAGTTTGGTGGAATAACTTTTTTCAACTTAACGACAACTGCCGTGCACGAAGCTGCTGAAAACACCTTTCTTCTTTTTTCAAAGTATCCACTTTTATTTAACTGGAATAAAAAAATAATGAAAAACAAGATTCCAATTGATAGGATAGGTTTTTTGATAAAGTAGTTAAACATAATGGTTATTATCTATTAGTTAAGGGTAAAAATCATTAAGAAAAACGAGTGAACTAATGAAAAATAAGTTTTTTTTAATTTCTTTTTTACCTGCAATTGCTTACTGGTACTTAGAGGAAAATTATCCAATAAAGATTGCTGTTATGGGTGGTCTGGCGCTATCTATTTTAGAAATCTCTTTTGAAAAAATATTTTTAAAGCATATTCATAAAATATCTTGGGCGAATTTTTTTCTCATATTTTTTCTTGGAGGTTTGTCTCTTTTTGGAGATGAAGGAAAATGGTTTAAAATGCAACCTGCTATTACAGGAGTTGCTATTGGCCTTGGGTTAATTATATTGCGTTTAAGGGGGAAAAGTTTTTTTGCAGAAATGATTAAAGAGATGAATTCAGAGCAAAATCCTCCAGAGTGGATATTGCAAATTTTAGAACTTCATACTGGCGTCTTTTTTGGTTTATATGGAATTTGGATGTTTTACGTTGTTTTCTTTCTATCTACTGACCAGTGGCTTTTTTTTAAAACAATAGGCTTTTATTTGTGCTTTTTAGGTTTCTTTGTGATTGAACTTATTTTTCTTCGATGGAAAATAAAAAATATGCATAAACGGCAAATGAAACAAGAAATCTTAAGGCGAACCCTTAGTCGTTAAGTGGTATAGCTTTCTATCATTTACTCTTCTATTATTTTTCTTGCCGTTTCAAGGGAGTTTAGAAAATTTTGGAGGGTTTCTTTTGCAAATTTATTATATCGAAACATATCTCTAAAAAGAGTGTTGGAGTCATTTTGAACTGTTTCTAGGATTCGAAGTAATCTACGATATCCCTTTGTATCTATTTCCTGATCGGTGGCACCAAATTCGAGAAGGCCTTTTCCTATGAAGTGTGAAAGTAACAATGAACTGCTCATTTGTTTGTCATGTTCACTCGCACTTGTTGTGACAATTTTAATCCCGTGATTTTGAAAGTAGTTAACAATTTCATTTAATCTTTCGTGCTCAATTCTCTCAGGGCAAAGGACTAGTTTTGTTCCAAATAGAGTATCTTTTACACTATCTGGGCCAAACATTGGGTGAGTTCCAAGAATTTGGACATCATTTGGGAGTAGTGCTTTCATCTGCTCAATTGGCCATTCTTTAACTGAGCATGTGTCGAGAACAAGCGTGTTTTTGGATAAAAATGGAGATACTTCCTTAATCGTTTCAGGCATTGCTGAAATGGGGACACATAGAATAACTGTTTTACATTCCTTAATTTTATCTAGTTCAGATGTCGTTTTCTTTTCATCCAATATGATTAAATTAAAATCTCTTTCAAGGTATTTTGATAATAATTTACCGAGCCTTCCGTGGCCAATGAGTGCAACTTTCATTTTTTACTTTCTCGCTTTAAAAAAATTATTTAATCGATCCATTGCTTCATTCAATTCATTTAAGTTAACCGTAAATGCAATTCGAATGTGTCCAGGTTTACCAAATGCGTCTCCAGGTAAAACAGCAACTTTTGTTTTTTTTAGAATTTCCTCGCATAACTCAATTGAACTTTCGTTTGGTTTTAATATTGCTTCCACATTTGGAAATAGATAAAAGGCGCCATCAGGTTTTACGCATGGAAGCGTGCTAGAGATTTTTTCATAACAAAGATCTCTTCGTTGTTTAAACATATTTGATTGTTGTTCAATTTCTTTTGAAGAAATATTAAGTGCTTCAATTGCTCCGTATTGGACAAATGTGCAATTGTTGCCAGTCAGGTGACCTTGAAGTTTTACTAAGGCAAGTGAAACTTCCTTTGGAGCAATTGAGTAACCGATGCGATGTCCTGTCATTGCGTAAGTTTTTGAGAAAGTTTTAGTGGTAATTGTTTTGGAAAAGAAGCGGGAGTCTATATGGGAGAAGGAGGAATACTCACTTTTATTATAAATAAGGCCATCATAGGCTTCATCTGCGATAACATAAAAATTGTGTTCGACAGCAAGGTTGCCAATTTCTTTTAATAATTTTTTCTTATAAACGACGCCTGTTGGATTGGATGGGTTGTTAATAATGATACCTTTCGTTTTTGAGGAGATTTTGGCTTTTATCTTTGAGATATCTGGTTGGAGGTTTTTATCAAGCTCAACAATGATAGGCACGCCTCCTGCAAGCTTAACTGACTCCGGAAAACTGATCCAAAAAGGAGACAAAATGATGATTTCATCATTTGGGTCGCAAATGGTTTGAAAAATATTATATAAAGATTGCTTAGATCCATTTGAGACAACGATATTTTCTATACCTAATTTAAGTGGAGAGGTTTGGTTTTCAAATTCAATAATTCTCTCACGAAGAGCAGTTTCCCCGGCCACTAAAGAATATCGGACCTTACCATCCGCCATCGCTTTTGTTATTGCTTGTGCAATATTTGGTTTGGGTAAAAAATCAGGTTCACCAATGTGAAGACCAATGATACTTTCACCCTTTGCTCTAAGTGTGGCAATTTCACCAGCCAGTTTGACACTGGCTGACTCGCTAATACTCGAAATCCTTTTCGATAACATTTTTTTTTCCTGTTAATTTTCTTGGTCAAAAATCTTAGCTTGAATGTTAACAGAGTCTGAGTGTATGTGGGTAAAGATTTTTTCAATCAACTCTTCTGAAACGCCTTGAGATTTTGCTCGTTCAATCCGAAGTTTCATTAATTCATCCATTCTAGATTGTTGAAATATTGTGACATTTTCTTCTTTTTTAAGTTCACCAATTTGTTTAGAAACTTCAGTTCGACTTTTTAATAGCTCAATTAATTCATCATCAATTCTGTCTATTTTTGCTCGTAAAAACTCCAGCTGGTTTTCATAACTTTTATTATGCGATGACTCATGTTTAATTATTAATTGAGTAATGATTTCTTTTAAATGTGTTGGAGTTACTTGTTGTGATGAATCACTTAGGGCTTTATCTGGAGTTGGATGAGTCTCAATCATCAAGCCATCAAAGTTGAGATCCATTGCATATTGTGAAACTTTTTTAATTAAATCTCGCTGTCCTGTGATGTGACTTGGGTCACAAATGACTGGAAGTTCTGGGTGAAGTCGCTTTAACTCCATTGGCACATGCCACATTGGCAGGTTTCTATAAATGCCATGCTCTATTCCGGAGAAGCCACGGTGGATCGCGCCAAGTTGGTTGATTCCTGCTTTTTCTAAACGCTCAATACCACCTAGCCAGAGGGACAACTCTGCGTTGATTGGGTTTTTTACTAAGACTGGCACATTTTCGCCTTTTAGTGCATTTGCAATTTCCTGCATTGCAAAAGGAGAGGCAGTTGTGCGAGCTCCAATCCACAAAAGGTCAATTCCGTGCTCTAAGCAAGACTCTACATGGGACGGCATTGCGACTTCACATGAAACAGGGAGTCCATACGTTTGTTTTACTTCTTGGAGCCATTTAAGTGCTTCTACTCCAACGCCTTCAAATGAGTTTGGTCTCGTTCGTGGTTTCCAAATACCAGCTCTAAAATATGAACATGTATTTTGTTCTTTTAAAGCTTTTGCTGTTTCTAAGACTTGTTCTCTCGTTTCAGCGCTACATGGGCCGGTGATGAAAACTGGTCCATTATGCTCATGAAAATTAAATGGTGATAGTAAGTTCATTACAGAGTCCCTCCAAGAGAATCGGTTATTTCAATAATCTTGTCTTTTATTTCAGGTTCGCTTAGAGAATGTCCTGAGTTTTGCATGATATATAATTGAGCTTTTGGTAGTTGCTTTTTTAAGTCCCATGCAGACTCAACTGGGCAAACCACATCGTATCTTCCATGAACAATCCAAGTTGGCAGCTGAGCTATTTTATGAGCATTTTCTAAGATCCAATTATCGGTTTCAAAAAAACCGTTATTTATAAAATAGTGGCATTCAATTCTTGCGAAAGCTTGAGCAAATTGATCTTCGTCAAAAGAGTTCATTAACTCTGGTGATTGAGTTAATTTAGAAGTTGATGCTTCCCAAACTGACCAAGCTCTTGCTGCTTTTATCTTTAATTCCTCATTATCACTAGTCAGGATTTCATAGTAAGCACTGACGAAGTCTTGGCGCTTTTCAGGAGCAATCGGGGAGATATATTTTTCCCAGGCATCAGGATAAAGTCTGCTGGCACCTTCTTGGTAAAACCATTGAATTTCTTTTTTGCGTAGTAAAAAAATTCCTCGAAGAATCAGTCCCAAACATTTTTCGGGATGGGTAATACTATAGGTGAGAGAGAGAGTGGAGCCCCAACTTCCTCCGAAGACATACCATTTATTAATATTTAAATGATGTCGAATTTTTTCAATGTCATTGACGAGGTCCCAAGTTGTATTTTCTCTTAGCTCAGCAAAAGGAAGGCTTTTTCCACAACCTCTTTGGTCAAATAAAATAATTCGCCATTTTTTTGGATCAAAATAACGCCGATAGTCCTCTGCGCAGCCACCACCAGGGCCACCATGAAGAAAAATAACAGGTTTTCCTTCAGGATTACCAACCTCTTCCACATAGATAGAGTGAAGTTCTGAAACTTCTAATTGAAAATAATTATACGGTAATATTTCTGGATATAAATCACGCATTTTGCCTCTCCTCATTCTATGCTCACTATAGATAATATCGTGCGTCTTTTCTAGGTTAAACTAGCTTGCGAAGTTGAATTATTTAGGACAATTATAGCTCTGATTTAGCCTTACAGTAAGACTCTTTGGCTGCTTCCAGAATAAAATTTCCAACCGGGTGAGTTAGACCAAGTTTAATTGCTGCTTGATCGGGTGATGAGTCACCCATTAAAACGATCGTATTTTCTTCTTCTCCCTCAACTGGTGGAGAGGAACAACCTACGGCATTGCCTACGTTTTCTTTATAAGTTTTAAGGAACGCGTTTAAGTTTGCTCCTGCCAGGGCAATTTTCTTATCTAAAAATTTAGCTTCACAGGTAACTTCAGTTTGGGACTGGCATATATCTCCCTTGTCACAGCTGGCAAGGCGATAAGCAAGGCCCCATAAAAAATTTCCAAAATCACGGTAGTTAAATACCTTCCCATCGTAAATGTATAATGTGTGTCGTTTTCCCGAAACCCTGTTTCCTGAAGAGAAGTCCATAGCCGCTCCTGCATGGCTATTCGC
>Ga0181565_10001161_pt1 | contig 20121 bp, 19 predicted proteins | sample 101ome_16_FD_129661 | JGI IMG/M metagenome (GOLD analysis project Ga0181565, IMG submission 129661) | Coastal salt marsh microbial communities from the Groves Creek Marsh, Skidaway Island, Georgia - 101401AT metaG (megahit assembly) | ecosystem: Environmental > Aquatic > Marine > Intertidal... | reverse complement strand
TCCGTTGTTTGATATCATCCAATGCCGTTCGCGGTTTAAGGATCAGGGACGAATACTCACAGCGCCGCTGTCGATGAGAAAATAGACGACCACCGTCAGGATTGCGGCAATGACGGTTGATACGCCGGCCTTCGTCCACAGCCGGGGCTTCATGGGCGCGCTGGGAACGTTCCCGACCTCGACCTCCTCGCCCGCTTCGTGATACGAGCGCGCACCGACGGGCAGACTCATGAAAAACACCAGCCACCAGACGATCACAAACACGAGTACTGCGGAAAACCACGTCATATTCTAGACCCTCACCACATGCACATCCGTAACCGGGCGCTTGCCGATACTTTCGCGCAACGCCCGACGGACCGCAATGCGGGCCGCTTCGGCGACGGCGGCATCGTCCCGGCGTTCGGACGGCTTCAGATCATTGACCGCGTCCACGACCGTATCGACCGCGTCTTCCCAGGTGTCGCCTTCCGCCTCTTCGTCCAGCACGCCCTGGACGGTCAGCTGCGGATCGCCCAGCAGATTGCCCTTGCCGTCCATGACAACCGTCGCGACGGCGGCGCCGTTGAAGCGGATACGGTTGCGTTCACGGATCACCGTGCCGTCGACCGGTACCAGACGGCGGCCGTCGACCGCCAGTCGTCCCGTCGTCACGTGATCGACCACTTCCGTGCCCGATTTCGACAACGCGATCATGGTGCCGTTCTCGGCAATCTGCGTGTGCGGGATCTGGCACTTCTCCGCAAGGCGTTTGTGTTCCTGCAGATGACGAAGTTCTCCGTGGATCGGCACCAGAATCTGCGGGCGAATCCACCGATACATGTCCATCAGCTCCTTGCGCCCGGGATGACCTGACACATGTACGAATCCATCCTGTTCTGTAATCACGTTTACGCCGAGCCGGGCGAGCTGGTTCTGGATTTTGCCGATGGCGATTTCGTTGCCGGGAATTTCCCGCGATGAAAAGATCACCGTGTCGCCCGGTTCGAACGACACGTTGGGGTGCGACCCGGATGCGATACGCGCCAGCGCCGAACGCGGCTCGCCCTGCGATCCCGTTACCCCCATCAATACCTTTCCGGGCGGAATAAACCCGATTTCGCGCTCCGGCACGAAAGGCTCTATGTCGCTCAGATAGCCGCATTCCTGCGCGATATCCACGCTTCGCCACAGCGACCGCCCGACCAGCGTCGGATGACGTCCGGTTTCTACCGCCGCCTTGTTGATGGTCGCGACCCGCGCCACATTGCTTGCGAAGCTCGCCACCGCAACACGGCCTTTGCAGGTGCGGATGATCTCGATCAGGCTTTTACGTAATGCTGCTTCCGAACCGGCTTCGCCATCGACGAACACGTTCGTCGAATCGCAGACCAGCGCCATCACGCCTTCGTCGCCGAGCTTACGCAGCGCGACTTCGTCTGTGACCCGGCCAACCAGCGGCTTGGGATCGATCTTCCAGTCCGTGGCATGGACGATGGTGCCTGCCCCGGTCCGGATGGCCAGGATATTGGCCTCGGGCACCGAATGGGCCGCCGGGACTAGATCGACCGCGAACGGGCCGACATCCACCCCGCCGGCAACCGGGATTTCGGTCAGGTCCACCTGATCCAGCAGGTTGCTGTCTTCCAGCTTCCGGCGCAGCAGCCCGCAGGCAAAGGGGGTGGCGTAGACAGGACAACGAATTTTGCGCCACAGATAGGGAATTGCGCCGAGATGGTCTTCATGCGCATGGGTGACCACGAGGCCCGACAGACGATCCAGCTGGTCAAGCACGAAGGCGGGATCGGGGGTCATGACGTCGACACCCGGCGTGGTGTCATCGCCGAACGCGATGCCCATGTCGATCATCAGCCAGTGACCGTCATAGCCGTAAAGGCTCATGTTCATGCCGATTTCGCCGGCCCCGCCAAGCGGGACGAACACCACTTCGTCCGTACTCATCCGGCGTTCCGGGCGTGAATGCTGACCAGACCGCGCAGCGTCAGATTCCGATCGACCTTCTCAATCGCGTCGGTCGCAGGATCGAACATCGGCGCCAGACCGCCGGTCGCGACCACCCGCAGATCCTCGCCATATTCTTCGCGGATGCGCGCGACCAGGCCTTCGATCAGACCGACATAACCCCAGTAGATGCCCGACTGCATCGCCGGCGTGGTGTGCTTCCCTATCACCGATGGCGGCCGTGCGACCGAAACCTTCGGCAGCATTGCCGCTGCGCGGTGCAGCGCTTCGACCGACAGGTTGATGCCCGGTGCGATGACGCCTCCGACATAATCGCCGTCGGCGTTGATGACATCGAATGTTGTCGCGGTCCCGAAGTCGAGAATGATCAGCGGCCCGCCGTATTCCTCGTGCGCGGCAACGGCATTGACGAGGCGGTCGGCGCCGACGGCTTCGGGCGTATCGACAAGCGCCCTGATGCCGAGTTCCACGCCCGCATCCCCCACCACCAGGGGCTCAACATGAAAATAGTTGCGGCAAAGTCCTTTCAGGCTGAACAACGTGTCCGGCACCACCGTGGCGATGATTGCCGCGTCCACGTCTTCCGGATGAAGCTTCGCCAGCGCCATCAGCTGAAGCAGCCAGACGCCGTATTCGTCCGCCGTCTGCCGGTTGTCGTTGGCCCGACGCCAGACACCGCGCTGTTTTCCGCCCTCGTAAAGGGCGAAGACGATGTTGGTGTTCCCGGAATCGATCGTCAGCAGCATTCAGTCAGTCCGTTGCGGAAAAAAGACGTCCCCGGCGGCGATCGCACATCGCTCGCCATCCGCATCCACCAGAATCAGCGCGCCTTCTTCGTCGAGTCCCTCGAAACGGCCCTCGATCCGGTCGCTCCCCGTGGATGCGGCGATGGTATCGCCGATCCCGTGCGCCGACGCAAGCCAGACGGCCCTCAACGCATCGAACCCGCCGGCCAGCCAGAGCCGGTACCAGCGGTCGAAATGCCGGCACAGCGGCTCCAACGCCGATTTCGGCGTGATCTCGCCGCCATACACGGCCCCGAGACTGGTCGCGGGGAATGTGACCTCCTCATCCGGCGGCGCCTGCGCGAGATTGATGCCGATGCCCACAGCAAATCCTCCGCCCGCTCCGGCTTCGATCAATATTCCGGATATTTTTCGTCCGTCGCACAATACGTCGTTCGGCCACTTAAGTGCGAACGTCGCCGTCGGCGCCAGTTCGGACACCGTGTCCAGCACTGCCAATCCGGCAACGAACGCCAGCTGGCCGGCGGGACGGCCAGCCGACGGCTGGACGCAAATCGTCAGGTACAGATTGCCCGGTGGCGACTGCCAGATCCGGTTTCTGCGTCCCCTTCCCGCAGTCTGGCTTTCCGCCACAATCACCCGCCCGTGCGGACATCCTGCGCGCAACGCCTCCGCATTGGTGCCGTCCAGCTCATCGAATGTCCGAAGATCGTAGCCCTGGGGCAGAGACACCCCCTGCGCCAAAGGGGACAAATGCGTCTAACCCGCGGCGAAGAGTACAGCCGCAGCCTGCCCCGCCCCATCCACGATCGGCGAGGGAAAGATAAAGAACAGCAACGTAAACAAACCCGCAATCGTCATTATGACGCCGATTTCACGCCCGGCGCTGCGATCGAAGGCATCGGCCGGTTCGTCGAAATACATGATCTTGATGATCCGGAGATAATAAAACGCGCCAATCACGCTGGTCAGAACGCCGATGATGGCGAGGATATAAAGCCCCTCGTTCACCGCCGCCATGAAAACGTACAGTTTGCCGAAGAACCCGGCCAACGGCGGAATGCCGGCCATGGAGAACATGAACACTGCCATCGCCGCCGCCATCATGGGATGATTGCGCGCAAGCCCGGCGAGATCGTCAACCCCTTCAGCCAGCACGCCCTGACGGCGCATAGACAACACGCAACAGAACGTGCCGACGTTCATCGCGAGATAGATCGCCATGTACACACCGATCCCGCGAATGCCTTCTTCCGAACCGGCGGCAAGCCCGACCAGCGCATAACCGACATGACCGATGGAGCTGTACGCCAGCAGGCGCTTGATGTTGGTCTGCCAGATTGCGGCCAGGGCGCCAAGCAGCATCGAGGCGATGGAGATAAACACGATGATCTGCTGCCACTGGGCGAACAGTTCGCCGAACGGCCCGATCATGGTGCGGACAAGCAGCGCGATGGCGGCGATCTTGGGAGCGACGGCAAAGAAAGCCGTCACCGGCGTCGGCGCGCCTTCGTAGACATCCGGCGTCCACATGTGGAACGGCACCGCCGAAACCTTGAACGCCAGCCCCGCCAGAAGGAACACAAGACCGACGATGACGCCGACGCCCGGATCTGCGCTCGGTCCGGTGAACAGCGACGCCAGCGCTTCGAAACGCGTGGTGCCTGCAAAGCCGTAAATCATCGACGCGCCGTATAACAGCATGCCGGAGGACAGCGCGCCGAGAACGAAGTATTTCAGCCCCGCCTCGGAGGATTTCGTGGAATCGCGACGGAAGGCAGCGATAACGTAAAGCGCGAGGCTCTGAAGTTCGAGCCCGACATAGAGCGAAATCAGATCGTTCGCCGACACCATCAGGAGCATGCCAAGGCTGGCGAACAGGATGAGTACCGGAAATTCGAAACGCTCGATTTCCTCGCGCGCGTTGTAATTCATAGACATGATGACGGCGAGCGCGGAGCCGAGCAGCACCAGCCATTTCATGAAGCGCGCGAATTGATCGACAATGAACTGGCCGCGGAAGGCCGATTCCGCACTTTCTGGCAGCAACGACATGATCACGCCGGTCACGACCAGCGCCAGAACCGCCAGCCACGAACAGCTCCCGGTCGATTTATCGCCACGGAATACACCGTACATCAGCAGAGCCATCGCCATCAGCGCCAGGCAGAGTTCCGGCAGGACGGGATATATATCGGCCGTGGTCACCATATCGGTCATGCGTCTAGTTCCCCGCCAAGGTGACTGATTGCAGCGCGTTCATCGCCACCTTGTGCTGTTCGATCAGATTCGCGATGGAGGCGTCCATCACTTCGAGGAACGGCGCCGGCCAAACGCCCATCCAGATCGTTACAACGATCAACGGCGCGAAGATGGCGATTTCGCGGGGATTGAGATCGAGGATCGATTTAAGATCCTCTTTCTCCAGCTTCCCGAAGATCACCCTGCGATAGAGATACAGCATGTAGGCTGCGCCGAGGATAATGCCCGTGGTCGCCAGCGCCGCGACCCAGGTATTGGCCTCGAACGCCCCCACCAGAATGAGGAATTCGCCAACGAAACCGCTGGTGCCCGGCAACCCGACGGAAGCCAGCATGAAAACCATGAAGACCAGCGCGTATTTTGGCATGCGTTCGACCAGCCCGCCATAACGCGCGATCTCCCGCGTGTGGATTCGGTCGTAAATCACGCCGACGCACAGGAACAGCGCGCCGGAGACGAAACCGTGACTGAGCATCTGCACAACAGCGCCCTGTACGCCCTGATGGGTCAAGGTGAAGATGCCAATGGTCACGAAGCCCATATGGGCGACCGATGAATAGGCGATCAGCTTTTTCATGTCTTCCTGAGCGAGCGCGACGAGGGACGTGTAGATCACCGCGACGATCGACAGCGTGTAGATCAGCGGCGTGAAGTACTCGGTCGCGTAAGGCAGCATGGGTACCGAGAAGCGCAGGAACCCGTATGCACCCATTTTCAACAGTACCCCGGCCAGAATAACCGAACCTGCCGTCGGCGCCTCGACATGGGCATCGGGCAGCCAGGTATGAACGGGCCACATCGGCACCTTAACGGCAAAACTGGCGAAGAATGCGAGCCAGAGCCAGAGCTGCATGCGCGGATCGATCATCGCTTCGAGAAGTACCGGGATGTCCGTCGTCTCAGTCTCGAAATAGATCGCCAGGATCGCGATCAGCATCAGGACCGAACCGGTCAGGGTGTACAGGAAGAACTTGAACGCCGCGTAGACCCGACGTCCCCCGCCCCAGATTCCGATGATCAGGAACATCGGGATCAGCACCGCTTCGAAGAAGATGTAGAACAGCACGAAGTCCAGCGCGCAGAACATCCCGATCATCAGGGTTTCCAGGACCAGAAACGCGATCATGTACTCCTTGACCCGGTTCTTGATCGCTTCCCAGCTCGCCAGAATGCAAAGCGGCGTCAGGAACGTGGACAGCAGGACGAAGAAGACCGAGATCCCGTCCACGCCCATGTGATAATTGATACCGAAGGACGGGATCCAGGCGATCTTCTCGACGAACTGGAAATCGGCCGTCGAATTGTCGAACCCGATCCACAGAAAGATCGACACGATGAACGTCGCAATGGACGTCCATAGCGCCGTGGCACGGGCGTTGCGGGCGACTGTCTCGTCATCGCCCCTGATCAGCAGGATGGCCAGCGCACCGATGGTGGGCAGGAACGTAACCAGGGAAAGAATGGGCCAGCTATAGGACATCGATCACTTCCCCGACCCGGTCAGCAGATACCACGTCACGATGCCCGCCACACCGATCAGCATCGCAAAGGCATAGTGGTAGACATAGCCCGACTGTATCGATGCGACTTTCTGCGCCAGGTACCTGGCCGCCGCGGCAACGCCGTCGGGGCCCAGACCGTCGATCACGGCGCCGTCGCCGTCCTTCCACAGATTGCGGCCCAACCGGTGCGCCGGACGCACGAACAGGAAATCGTAGAGTTCGTCGAAGTACCATTTGTTCAGCAGGAACTTGTATGTACCCTGGAACCGCGCAGCCAGCTTGCCGGGCAGGTCGCGGTTCATCATGTAGGCGTAATAGGCGGCCAGAATGCCCACCACCGCCACAACGATGGGCAGCAGTTTCACCCAGGTCGGTACATGGTGCGCCGCCTCGATCGGATCGGTGCCGGGCAGCACGAAGATCGAGTCGCCCCAGAAGCTCTTCATACTGTCGCCGACGAAATACTCGTAGCCGAGATACCCCGAGAACAGCGCCCCGAACGCCAGCACCAGCAGCGGCACGATCATAACCTTGGGCGATTCATGAACATGCGCCAGCGTCTTCTCGTCGGCACGGCTTTCGCCATGGAAAGTCATGATGATCAGACGCCAGGAATAGAACGCGGTCAGGATCGCGGCGATGATGCCGAACCAGAAAGCGTACATGCCGGCCGTGGTATGGGCGCCGAACGCGGCCTCCAGCACGATGTCCTTGGAATAGAACCCGGCGAAGAACGGCAGACCCGCCAGCGCCAGACTGCCGATCCACATCAGCGTGTAGGTCACGGGGATCATTTTCCAGATTCCACCCATCCGGCGCATGTCCTGCTCGGACGACATGGCGTGGATGACCGATCCGGCGCCGAGGAACAGCAGCGCCTTGAAGAAAGCATGCGTCGTCAGGTGGAAGATACCCGCGGAATAGGCCGAGACGCCGCAGGCGAAGAACATGTAGCCGAGCTGACTGCACGTCGAATAGGCGATCACGCGCTTGATGTCGGTCTGGGTCAATGCCACGGTCGCGGCGAACAGACAGGTCGTGGCGCCGACAATGGTCACCAGCGTCAGAGCATCGGGCGCGTATTCGAACAGCGGCGACAGGCGCGCGACCATGAACACGCCGGCCGTGACCATGGTGGCGGCGTGGATCAGCGCGGAAACCGGCGTCGGACCTTCCATCGCGTCGGGCAGCCAGGTGTGAAGACCGAGCTGCGCCGATTTCCCCATCGCGCCGATGAACAGCAGGATACACAGCGTCGTCATCGCATGCGCTTCGAAGCCGAGGAACTGGACCGTCGCCTCCGCCTTACCGGGTGCGGCGGCGAAAATCGTCTCGAAGCTGATGGAATTGAACATCAGGAACACGCCCATGATGCCCAGCGCGAACCCGAAATCGCCAACCCTGTTGACGACAAAAGCCTTGATGGCCGCGGCGTTCGCTTCGGGTTTTTCGTACCAGAACCCGATCAGCAGATAGGAACACAGCCCCACGCCTTCCCAACCGAAGAACATCTGCAGCAGGTTGTCCGCCGTCACCAGCATCAGCATGAAGAAGGTGAAGAAGCTGAGATACGACATGAACCGCGGAATATGCGGATCGTGGCTCATATAGCCGATTGAATAGACATGAACCATCGACGAGACGACGGTCACGACGAAGACCATCACGGCGGTCAGCGTATCGAAGCGCAGAGTCCAGTTGACCTCGAACGAGCCGGAACTGATCCACGAGAACAGCTCGATCGTCTGCGGATTGCCGCCAAGACCGACCTCGGCCAGGATGACGCAGCCGAGCACCGCCGACAGCAGCATGCAGCCGCTGGTGACGATCTGGGCGCCCCGGTTGCCGAGCCAGCGACCGCCGAACCCGGCGAGAATGGCGCCGATCAGCGGCAGGAATATGGCGAGCGCGTACATCCGGCCTCTAGCCCTTCATCAGGTTGATGTCTTCGACCGCGATGGATCCGCGGTTTCGGAAGTAAACAACGATCACGGCAAGCCCGATGGCGGCTTCCGCCGCCGCGATGGCCAGGACCAGCAGCGCGAACACCTGGCCGGCCAGATCGTTGAGATGGATCGAGAACGCTACCAGATTGATGTTCACCGCGAGCAGGATCAGCTCTACCGACATCAGGATGATGATCACGTTCTTCCGGTTGAGGAATATCCCGAAAACGCCCAGCGTGAACAGGATCGCCGCAACGGTGAGATAATGCGACAGGCCGATTTCCATCATGTCAGACCCCGCTTCCCGGTTCGACGTGGCGGATTTCGACGGATTCTTCCTGGGTCCGCGCCACCTGGGCCGAGATCTTCTGACGCTTCACGCCGTCGCGCGACCGCAGCGTCAGCACGATAGCGCCTATCATCGCGATCAGCAGAATCAGACCGGCAGCCTGGAACAGATAGATGTAGTCCGTGTAAAGCACCTGACCGATGGCATGGGTGTTCGTGACCTCTGTCGCCGCCGGCGTCGGGGCTGCGGCCCGGCTGGCGGTATCCGGGGCAACCACCCAGCTACCCAGGACCAGCACCAGCTCGGCGAGGAGCACCAGCCCCACCAGCGCACCGATCGGCAGGTATTGCAGGAACCCCTGACGCAGTTCCACGAAATTGATGTCGAGCATCATGACCACGAACAGGAACAGCACGGCGACGGCGCCGACATAGACAATCACCAGGATCATGGCGATGAATTCCGCGCCCATCAGCACGAACAATGCGGCCGCGTTGAAAAAAGCGAGTATCAGGAAAAGCACCGAATGCACCGGATTGCGCGCCGAAATGACCATGACGGCAGCGGCGACGGTTACAGCCGCGAACGCGTAGAAGGATATGGCCTGAAGGATCATCCCGCGGGCCTCACCGATACGGTGCGTCTGCCGACAGACGCTGGGCGAGGTGGCCTTCCCACCGTTCGCCGTTATCGAGAAGTTTATCCTTGTTGTACATCAACTCCTCGCGGGTTTCGGTCGCGAATTCGAAATTGGGTCCTTCGACGATGGCATCGACCGGGCAGGCTTCCTCGCAGAATCCGCAATAGATGCATTTCGTCATATCGATGTCGTAACGCGTCGTGCGGCGGCTGCCGTCGGCGCGGGGCTCGGCCTCGATCGTGATTGCCTGGGCCGGACAAATCGCTTCGCACAGCTTGCAGGCGATGCAGCGTTCTTCTCCGTTCGGATACCGGCGGAGTGCGTGTTCGCCCCGAAAGCGTGGGCTGAGCGGCCCCTTTTCGAACGGATAATTCACCGTCACCTTGGGTTTGAACATGTATTTCAGGGTCAGCGCCATGCCCGAAACCAGTTCGGTCAGCAACAGCGCGCGCGAAGATCTTTTTATAAACGACATGCGATCATCCCCTCCCTAGGCCCCGGGTCCGGGCAGCCAGTCGAACGCAATCAGCGCGCCCGCCGTGACGGCGACCCAAAGCAGTGAAAACGGGAGAAATACTTTCCAGCCGAGACGCATCAGCTGATCGTAACGATAGCGCGGGAACGTCGCCCGCACCCAGAGAAACACGAACAGACACAATGCGATCTTCAGCGCGAACCAGATGATCCCGGGGATCCAGGTGAACGGTTCGATATCGAACGGCGGCAACCACCCGCCCAGGAACAGCACCGCGGTCATGCCGCTCATCAGGATCATGTTGGCGTATTCGCCGAGGAAGAACAGCGCGAAGGTCATCGACGAATATTCGACGTTGTACCCGGCGACCAGTTCGGCTTCCGCTTCCGGCAGATCGAAGGGGTGCCGGTTGGTCTCCGCCAGTGCGGAAATGAAAAAGATGATGAACATCGGGAACAGCGGCAGCCAGTACCAGGACCAGAACCCTCCGCCCTGCTGCGCCATGACGATATCGGTCAGGTTCAGCGAACCGACGCACATCAACACGGTGATGATGACGAAACCGATGGCGACTTCGTAAGACACCATCTGGGCGGCCGATCGCAGTGCGCCGAGGAAAGCGTATTTCGAGTTGCTCGCCCAACCGGCCATGATGATGCCGTACACGCCGAGCGACGAGATCGCGAACAGGTACAGTATGCCGACATTGATGTCGGCCAGAACCCAGCCCGCGTCGAACGGGATCACCGCCCAGGCGACAAGCGCCAGGATAAACGTCAGCATGGGCGCCAGGATGAACACCACCCGGTTGGCGCCCGACGGAATCACGGTTTCCTTGACCAGCAGTTTCAACCCGTCCGCGACCGGCTGGAACAGGCCGAACGGGCCGACGACGTTCGGCCCCTTGCGCAGCTGCATCGCGGCGATGACCTTTCGCTCGGCGAGCGTCAGATACGCCACCGCGCCCATGATCGGCACGATGATCAGCAAAATCTGCCCGACGATGATGAAGCCGGGCCAGAGATATCCGTCCCAGAAACTAGCCATCGGTGCCCGTTTTCTCCCCGTTCCTGACGAAGGTCTCCGTGCACGCGGCCATGGTTTCGGACGCGCGGCTGATCGGATCGGTCATGTAAAAATTGCGGATCGGGCTTTCGAACGGCGCGTTGTCCATCTCGCCAGCCGTCCCGTAATCGCGCCAGGATGACGGCGCCAGCGTATCGATCTCGGCCAGTGCCGGGGCGGTCTTCGCCATATGGGCCCGCAGTTCGAGAATATTGTTGTAAGGCAGCGTTTTGCCCAGCACGTCGGACAGCGCCCGCAGGATCGCCCAGTCTTCGCGCGCGTCGCCCGGCGGGAAGGTCGCGCGGCGACCGCGCTGCACCCGACCTTCCGTATTGGCATAGGTGCCGTCTTTTTCGGTATAAGCCGCGCCCGGCAGGATCACGTCGGCCGCATGCGCGCCGGCATCGCCGTGATGGCCCTGATAAATGACGAAGGCATTGGCCAGTTTCGAGGTGTCTATTTCATCGGCGCCCAGCAGGTAGACGACCTCTATCTCGCCTGCGGCCGCACCATCCAGGATACCGGCGACATCGCGCCCGCCTTCGCCCGGCACCAGGCCGAGATCGAGACCGGCGACACGGGCCGCCGCCGTGTGAAGAATGTTGAACCCGTTCCAGTCGGCGGACACCATGCCTGTGTTACCAGCTATCTGACGGGCCGCCGCCATAACAGCCGCGCCGTCGGCTCGGGCCAGGGCGCCCTGCCCCAGGATCAGCATCGGTCGTTCGGCGGCCTTCAGAATTTCGCAGAACGCGTGGCTGCCGTCGGCAATTTCCTTCAGGGTCTGCGGTCCGGCGCCGAGATGTTCGGCGCGATACGTCAGGTTCACGTTTTCGCCAACAACGCCGACCTTGAATCCGCCCGCGCCGGCGCGCTTGCGGAGCCGCGCATTGATGATCGGTGCCTCAAGGCGCGGGTTGGATCCAACGATCAGGCAGGCATCTGCATCTTCGATGCCGGCGATTGTCGTATTGAACACGTACCCCGTCCGCGTACCCGCTTCGAGCTTCGCTCCGTCCTGGCGGCAGTCGATATTGGGGGAGCCCAGACCGTCCATCAGACCTTTCAGCGCCGCCATGGATTCCGCGTCGCACAGATCGCCGGCGATGGCCGCGATCTTGCTGCCGTCCATCCCCCGCAACTTGCCGCCGATGACATCCAGGGCTTCGTGCCAGGTCGCGGGCTGCAGCTTACCGTCTTTCCGGACGTAAGGCCTGTCGAGACGCTGTTTCGCCAAGCCGTCGCAGGCATAGCGCGTCTTGTCGGAAATCCATTCCTCGTTCACGTCTTCATTCAGCATCGGCAGGATGCGCATGACCTCGCGCCCGCGGCTGTCGACGCGGATATTGCTGCCGACCGCATCCATCACGTCGACGGATTCGGTCTTGGTCAGCTCCCAGGGCCGCGCCTCGAACGCGTAGGGTTTGGACGTCAGCGCGCCGACCGGGCACAGATCGATGATATTGGCGGACAGTTCCGACGAAATCGCGGCCTCGACATAGGTGCCGACTTCCATGTTCTCGCCGCGTCCAGTCGCCCCCAGCACCTCGACGCCCGCAACCTCGGTCGAAAACCGGATGCAGCGCGTGCAGTGGATGCAGCGGGTCATGTGCGTTTCGACCAGCGGGCCGAGATTCTTGTCGGCGACCGCGCGTTTGTTCTCGGAAAACCGCGAATGATCGAACCCGTAGGCCATCGCCTGGTCCTGCAAGTCGCACTCGCCGCCCTGATCGCAGATCGGACAGTCCAGCGGATGGTTGATCAGAAGAAATTCCATCACGCCGTTGCGGGCCTTCTTCACCGTCTCGGTGTTGGTGCGTATCACCATGCCCTCGCCGACGGGCATCGCGCAGGACGCGACCGGCTTCGGCGCCTTTTCCATTTCGACCAGACACATGCGGCAATTGCCGGCTATGGACAGGCGTTCATGATAGCAGAACCGCGGAATTTCAACGCCGGCTTCCTCGCAGGCCTGCAGGACGGTGATGCCGTCCGCGACCTCGATTTCAGTGCCGTCTATAGTGAGCTTTGCCATGTTTTCGCGCGCTCCCCTCAGGCCGCCGTCTTCGAACGCCGCGACTTGATGCGGTCTTCGATTTCGTCGCGGAAATGGCGGATCACGCCCTGCACCGGCCATGCCGCCGCGTCGCCCAGCGCACAGATCGTGTGGCCTTCGATCTCGTAGGACACGTCGAGAAGCATGTCGATCTCCTCGATCTCGGCATCGCCGGTGACCAGCCGTTCCATCACGCGCCACATCCAGCCGGTGCCTTCGCGGCACGGCGTGCACTGGCCGCAGCTTTCATGCTTGTAGAATTTCGACAGCCGCGCGATCGCCGCGATGATGTCGGTCGACTGGTCCATGACAATGACCGCGGCGGTGCCGAGCCCGGATTTCACTTCGCGCAGGGAATCGAAATCCATCAGAATGTCGTCGCAGATATTTTTCGGCAGGCACGGAACGGACGATCCGCCGGGAATAATCGCCTTCAGATTGTCCCAGCCGCCGCGCACGCCGCCGGCGTGTCTGTCGATCAGCTCCTTCAGCGGGATGCTCATCTCTTCTTCGACATTGCAGGGATTGTTCACATGGCCGGAAATGCAGAACACCTTGGTGCCGGTGTTGTTTTCGCGGCCGAACCCCGCGAACCACGTAGCACCCCGCCGGCAGATCGTCGGCGACACTGCGATGGTCTCGACGTTGTTGATCGTGGTCGGACACCCGTAAAGCCCGGTGTTCGCCGGGAACGGCGGCTTGATCCGGGGCTGGCCCTTCTTGCCTTCCAGGCTTTCCAGCAGCGCCGTTTCCTCGCCGCAGATATAGGCGCCGGCGCCGCGATGCACGTAGACATCGAAATCGTAGCCGGAGCCGCAGGCGTTTTTGCCGATCAGGCCCGCGTCGTAAGCCTGCTGCACGGCCGCATCGAGGATGGCGGCTTCGTTGTAGAATTCGCCGCGTACGTAAATATAGGCGGCGTCGGCCCCCATGGCGAAACCGGCCACCAGGCAGCCTTCGACCAGCTTGTGCGGATCGTGGCGCATGATGTCCCGGTCCTTGCAGGTGCCGGGCTCGGATTCGTCGGCATTGACCACAAGGTAATGCGGCTTGCCGGTCGGTTCCTTCGGCATGAAGGACCATTTGAGACCCGCCGGGAAGCCCGCGCCACCGCGCCCGCGCAGGCCGGATTCCTTCATCTCGTCGATGATCCAGTCGCGTCCCTTGGCAAGGATATCCTTGGTACCGTCCCAGTCGCCACGCATCTTCGCGGCTTCGAGACCCCAGTCCTGCAGGCCGTAGAGATTGGTGAAAATGCGGTCTTTATCCTGCAGCATGCCGCTAGTCCCCTGCCCCGGTCAGCGTCGTCTGTCCGCTTGCGGGCGCCGATGTCTGACGGTCGATCATTGTCCCCGGTTCGGGCTTTTCGCCCTTGCGGAACGCCTGGATCAGCTTGCGCGCGCTGTCGGGATCCACGTCTTCGTAATAGTCGTCGTCGATCCAGATGATCGGCGCGTTGACGCAGGCGCCCAGGCATTCGAACTCGCCCAGCGAAAAGACGCCGTCGTCCGACGTCTGGCCGACCTTACAACCTAGTTCGTCTTCGCAGGCGGCGACGATATCGGTGCTGCCGCGCAGCCAACAGGGCGTGGTGGTGCAGACGCGCAGCTCGTGCTTGCCGCGCGGCGTGTCGTGATACATCTCGTAGAACGAGACGACCTCGTAGACCCGGATCGGCGCCATATCCAGCATGTCGGCGATATGATCCATCGCCGCACGCGGCAGCCAGCCGCCGCACTGGCGCTGGGCGATGTCCAGAAGCGGCAGCACCGCGCTGGCCTTGCGGTCTTCCGGATACTTGGCGAGGTGCTTGTTCACCAGCGCCGCGTTATCGGCATCGAACGCAAATGTCTCGGGCTGTTCGCTCACCGGTCGATCTCCCCGAACACGATATCCATGGATCCGACAATCGCCACCATGTCGGCCAGCATGTGGCCTTTGGACAGGTAATCGGTTGCCTGCAGGAAGGCGAAGCCCGGGGCGCGGATTTTGCAACGATAGGGCTTGTTGGTACCGTCGGCGACCAGATACACGCCGAATTCGCCCTTGGGCGCTTCGACGGCGGTGTAGGTTTCGCCCGCCGGCACGTGATAACCCTCGGTATAAAGCTTGAAATGATGGATCAACGCCTCCATCGACTGCTTCATCTCGCCCCGGCGCGGCGGCGCGATCTTGTTGTCCGTCGTGCGGACAGGGCCGCCAGGCATTTCGTCGACACACTGTTTCATAATCCGCAGACTCTGGCGCATTTCCTCGACCCGGACGAGATAACGGTCGAAGCAGTCGCCGTTCTTGCCGACCGGGATGTCGAAATCCACGCGGTCGTATACATCGTAGGGCTGCGACTTGCGCAGATCCCATGGCACGCCGCTGCCTCGCAGCATCGGCCCCGAAAATCCCCAGTCGAGCGCTTCGTCCTTGCTGACGATTCCCACATCGACGGTGCGCTGGCGAAAGATACGGTTTTCCGTCAACAGGGATTCGATGTCGTCGATGATCGCCGGGAAGGTCTCGCAGAACTCGGCGACGTCTTCCAGCAGGCCTGCCGGCAGATCGCGATGCACCCCGCCAGGACGGAAATATGCCGAATGCAAACGCGCACCCGACACGCGTTCATAGAATTCCATCAGTTTTTCGCGTTCCTCGAAACCCCACAGCAGCGGCGTCATCGCGCCGACATCCAGCGCGAACGCACTGATGTTGAGGATATGATTGAGGATGCGCGTGATCTCGCTGAACAGGACGCGAATGTATTGACCGCGCAGCGGCACCGTGATGTTCGCCAGCTTTTCGACGGCCAGCGCATAGGTGTGTTCCTGACACATGGGCGAGACGTAATCGAGCCGGTCGAAATACGGCACCGCCTGCAGATAGGTCTTGTATTCGATCAGCTTTTCGGTGCCGCGGTGCAACAGGCCGATATGAGGGTCGCAGCGCTCGACGATCTCACCGTCCATCTCAACCACAAGCCGCAGCACGCCATGCGCCGCCGGATGCTGCGGGCCGAAATTCATCGTCAGATTCTTGATCTCGGTTTCGGCCATCAGTCGGCTTTCTCCGCGGCGTCTTCCCCGGCCTTTTCATCGCCCGGAAGAATGTACTCGGCCCCTTCCCACGGGCTCATGAAATCGAAGCTGCGGAAATCCTGGGTCAGCGTTACGGGTTCGTAGACGACTCGCTTTTGCTCCTCGTCGTAACGGACTTCAACATATCCGGTCAGCGGGAAATCCTTGCGCAGCGGATGTCCTTCGAAGCCGTAATCGGTCAGCATCCGCCGCAGATCCGGGTGGTCGGTGAAAAACACGCCGAACATGTCCCATACTTCGCGTTCGAACCACCCGGCCGCGCTGAACAGCGGCACCACCGAAGGCACCGGCGTGTTCTCGTCCGTTGATGCCTTTACGCGAATTCGCTGATTGTGCGACAGGCTGAGCAGGTTGTAGACGATCTCGAAGCGCTCCTCGCGTTCCGGATAGTCGGCCGCGGTGACGTCGATCAGCACCTTGAACTGACAATTGGAATCGTCCCGCAGCAGTTTCATCACCGCCGAAAGATTGTCACGGGTCGTTACGATCGCCAGCTCGCCCAGCGCGATCTCCCACGACAGAACCGCATCGCCGGCCTTGCCCGCGATGTAGTCCCCCAGATCGTTAAGCGTATCGCTCATTCGCCAGTCCGGTCCGCCTGTCTATCGCACGATGGTGCTGGTACGGCGGATTTTCTTCTGCAACTGCAGAATGCCGTACAGCAATGCTTCCGCGGTCGGCGGGCAACCCGGCACGTATACATCCACCGGAACGATCCGGTCGCATCCGCGCACCACCGAGTAGGAATAATGATAGTAGCCGCCGCCGTTGGCACAGCTTCCCATGGAGATCACCCAGCGCGGCTCCGCCATCTGGTCGTAGACCTTGCGCAGGGCCGGCGCCATCTTGTTGGTCAGCGTGCCGGCCACGATCATGACGTCGGACTGGCGCGGGCTGGGCCGGAAAACGACGCCGAACCGGTCGAGGTCATAGCGGCTGGCCGCCGTGTGCATCATTTCGACCGCGCAACAGGCAAGCCCGAAGGTCATCGGCCAAAGAGATCCCGACTGGGCCCAGGACACCAGCTTATCCATCTGGGCGACGACAAAGCCCTTGTCGCTCAGCTCGTCCGTCACGTGCCCCAGGATCAGATCCTGCTGCGCGCCGGGCTTGAGCGGTGCGTCTACTCCCATTCGAGCGCGCCTTTCTTCCATTCGTAGATGAAACCGATTGTGAGCACGCCGAGGAACGCCATCATCGACCAGAAACCAAACACGCCGATTTCGGAAAGCGAAATCGCCCACGGGAACAGGAAGGCGATTTCCAGATCGAAGATGATGAACAGAATCGCAACCAGATAAAACCGGACGTCGAACTGCCCACGCGCATCGTCGAACGCATCGAAACCGCATTCGTAGGCGGAAATCTTTTCGGGATCGGGTTTCTGCCGGGCAATAATGTACGACGCCCCCAGCGCGGCTATTGCCATACCCGTCGCAATCCCGAGAAAAATCAGGATCGGCAGATATTCGCTCAACATGTCCTGCATAAGACAGCCCCAGATTGGACCCGCGGCGCACGGCCCCGGCGAGAATTCGAGCAAAGTTAACCGTTTAGGTTAACTAGCGGTTAACGCGGCTTCCCCGATGACCGGTTAACCGTCGCTTTATAAGATTAATACTATTGGATTTCAAAGGTTTTGGGCCGAATCGGGCTACTTTGCCACGCCGGGCGATTGAGAACGGATTTTAGCAAAACAGGAGCGGCCCCGGCAGGCCGCTCCCGTCTTCGTTACATTCGTGGCTAGCGTCAGGCGTCGCGGTTTTCGATCAGTTCCAGCAGCTTGGGCGGCGACATCGGGAGCGACTGGGGCCGCACACCGATGGCATCGCCGATCGCATTGCCGATCGCGGCCATTGTCGGCACCACCGGCACTTCGCCGACGCCGCGCAGGCCGAACGGATGGCGCGGATTCGGCACTTCGACGATCACGGTATCGATCATCGGCACGTCCGACGTCACCGGCATGCGGTAGTCCAGGAACCCCGCGTTCTGGAGACGGCCATCCTCACCATAGACGTATTCCTCGTTCAGCGCCCAGCCGATGCCCTGGACCGCGCCGCCCTGATACTGACCTTCGACCTGCAGCGGATGGATCGCCTTACCGGCATCCTCCACCACGGTGTAGCGCGTTACGTCGCAGCGGCCGGTTTCCTCATCGACTTTCACATCGACGATGTGGAGGCCGAAACCCGGCCCGGCGCCGGTGACGTTCATCGATGCACTGGCCGTCACGGCCCCGTGCGACATGGTCGTCTGCTTGGTGATGTCGGCGATCGACAGCGGTTCGAACTCGCCGACATTCGCACTGGCGGGCCGGCATTCGCCGTTCTCGTAAATGACCGCGTCTTCAGGCACGTCCCAGATTTCGGCCGCACGCTTGATGAACTGGTCGATGCACTGGCGCGCGTTGTCGACCACGGTCATGCCGACCGAATAGGTTGTCCGGCTGCCCGCCGTCACGCGGTTGAAACCGAGAGAGTTGGTGTCCGCCATCGTGATGCGAACCTTGTCGGTGGAAATACCGAGTTCTTCCGCCGCCATCATGGCGATGGAGATACGCGACCCGGCGACATCCGCCGTGCCCGTGATGATCGTCACCGATCCGTCCGGCGCGATGTTCATCGACGTCGACGTCTCGCCGCCCCGGTTGAACCAGAACCCGGACGCAACGCCCCGGCCTTCGCCTTCCCTGACGGGCGATTGGTAATGATCGCACGCCTTGGCCGCTTCCAGTGTTTCCACGAAACCAATCGGCCCCAGGGTCTCTCCGTAGATCGTGGTGTAGCCCTCGGTCGCCGCGTTTTTAAGCCGCAGATCGATGGGATCCATACCTATTTTCTTAGCAAGCTCTTCGATGACGCCCTCGACGCCGAACACGATCTGCGGCACGCAGGGCGCGCGGAACGAATTCACCTTGGGCCGGTTGGACACCACCTCGAAGGATTCGATGTAGACGTTTTCGAGGTTGTAGCGCGTGAACATGGCGTTCGGCGCGTTGAAGTACATCGAGCCGGTAAAGATGCCGGTCTGGAAAATCAGCTCGCCCTGGGCGGCGGTGATCTTGCCGTCCTTGGTGACGCCCATCTTGATCTTGTAGCTCGTCCCCGAAACCGGCCCCGTGCCGCGGAACACTTCACTGCGGCTGAGCACCATCTTCACCGGACGGGACGCTTTCTTGGAAAGCTGAATCGCAAGCGGCTCCGGATAGAACCCGGTCTTTCCGCCGAACCCGCCGCCCAGTTCGGACTGCTGCACGTTGATTTTCGACGCATCGATCTTGAGGATCGCGGACAGCCGGTCGCGGTAGACGAACGGCGCCTGGGTGCTGCACCACAGCTCGACCTGGCCGTCTTCGGAATATTCGGCCACGCAGCCCTGCGGTTCGATATAGCCCTGATGCATGGGTTTGGAATCGAATTCGCGCTCGACGATCACATCGGCTTCGGCGAAGCCTTTTTCGATGTCACCCATCTGGCTGACCATGCGTTCGGTCACGTTGGTCGGTTTGTCGCTGGGCTCATCCAGACCCTTGGTCCGGATATAATCGTGCAGGATCGGCGCGTCGGGCTTCATCGCATCGACGGGATCGATCACATGCGGCAGCACCTCATAGTCCACTTTGATCAGCTTCAGCGCGCGCTTAGCGACCGCGTCGCTGGTCGCGGCAACAGCGGCCACGGGATGCCCGTCGAACAGCGCTTTTTCGCGTGCCATGGCAGTCCGCGTCATGTCGCCCGCGACGGAGCCCGGATCGATATCCGGAAAATCGTCCCGCGTGATCACGGCTTTTACCCCGGGCAGCGCCTCGGCCGCGCTGGTGTCGATCGACTTGATGATCGCATGCGCATGCGGGCTGCGCAGCGTACGACCGTACAGCATGCCGGGCAGGAAGACGTCGGCCCCGAACTTGGCGCGGCCGGTCACCTTGTCTAGGCCGTCATGTTTTACCGGGTTGCTGCCGACGATCTTGAGGTCGCGCTGCGGATCGAATTTCGAATCTTCGAGAATGGTCGCCATATCAAGCTCCTCTCATTTCTTCCGCCGCCGCCATGACGGAGCGGACGATTTTGTCATAACCGGTGCAACGGC
>Ga0181565_10001159_pt1 | contig 20128 bp, 18 predicted proteins | sample 101ome_16_FD_129661 | JGI IMG/M metagenome (GOLD analysis project Ga0181565, IMG submission 129661) | Coastal salt marsh microbial communities from the Groves Creek Marsh, Skidaway Island, Georgia - 101401AT metaG (megahit assembly) | ecosystem: Environmental > Aquatic > Marine > Intertidal... | reverse complement strand
CCATCAGCCGCAGATATGCAGAAATTATCACAGCAATTTAACTCTGGTTCAGGCGGAAATCTGCTTGGCGGAATGAATCCCTTCGGAGGCAAGGGTGGCCTGCCTGGTCTAGGCCAGCCTTCAAAGAAAAAATAACGACGTGAATTATTAACCATCTTGTTCTGGTGCTTTTATTAAGTGCCGGCACAAAAGAAAAAAGGAAAAAAAGATGGCATTGAAAATCAGATTATCTCGTGGCGGTTCAAAAAAGCGTCCATTTTACAGAATCGTTGTTGCAGAAGCATCTGCACCTCGCGACGGTCGCTATGTTGAACGTCTTGGTCACTATAATCCAATGGTAGCAAAAGATGATGAAAGTCGTCTGATCGTAAATGGCGAGAGAGTGAGCTACTGGCTAGGGCAGGGCGCAAAGGCCACAGAAAGAGTGCAAAAGCTGTTATCTACAGTTGAACTTATGGAACCTGTGAAAATGCGTGAACAGCCGATTAAGGCTGCTTTTGGTAAAAAGCGCGCTGATCGTGAAGAAGAAGCCGCCGCTGCTGCTGCTGAAGCTGCTGAAGCTGCTGCAGCACAGGAAGCGCCAGCCGAAGAAGCGCCAGCAGACGATGCACCGGCCGAAGAAGCTGTTGCAGAACAGGAAGCGCCAGCCGAAGAAGCTGTTGCAGAAGAAGCACCTGCTGAAGAAGAAAAGGCCTAATTTTTCTGTCTTAGGATGGCACTGTCATGGGGCATCAGACAACACATTCAGCGATAGAACAGGAAACTGTTCTTCTAGGCGTTGTTGTCTCTGCTCATGGCATTAAAGGGCAGTTCAAGGTAAAGCCATTTACCGCAGAGCCTCTGTCCATAGCATCCTATGGCGAGGTGGAAATGGAATCAGGCCAGAAGCTGGTATTGCAGGCAAAATCCATCGCAAAAGGGCTGGTATTATGTGCCAGCCCGCAAATTACCAGCCGCGAAGCCGCAGAACAGCTTAAAGGCATGTCATTTTCGGTATCACGATCCGAATTGCCAGCACCAGCAGCAGATGAGCTTTATCATGCAGATATTCTGGGCATGCAGGTAGTTTCGCCTGACGGCACTGCATTGGGTGAAATCATCGGACTGCATAATTTTGGAGCTGGAGATATTCTGGAAATCAGACAGGCAGATGCAAAAACAACTTCATTTCTGCCATTTTATGCGCCTTTTCTGATAGCGCTGGAACTGGAGGCAGGACGAATCATTATCGATAGCCAGTCTGTCTAGGGATAAAAAGAAGGAGGCATTCATGATACAGCAAGATCATCCGCAATGGTCTGCCTCTGTGCTGACATTGTTTCCTGAAATGTTTCCCGGTCCACTTGGCCATTCGCTTGCAGGGCGCGCACTTGAACGCGGCATCTGGTCTCTGGAGTGTTTTCAGATACGTGATTTTGCAACTGGCAAGCATAAAGATGTTGACGGGCCTGCCTGTGGCGGGGGTGTTGGGCTGGTAATGCGGGCAGATGTGATGGGGGCCGCCATTGACCATGTGCTGGCACAATATGACGAACGTCCTGTGCTGTTATATCCTAGCCCGCGCGGCAAAGCGGTAAGCCAGTCATTTTTGCGGGAAATGGCAGAACAGCGCGCAGCTTTGTTTGTATGCGGGCGCTATGAAGGGCTAGACCAGCGTGTCATTGACCATTACCAGCTAATTGAAATATCGGTCGGTGATTATGTGCTGTCAGGGGGCGAGCTTGCCGCTTTGACAATTATGGATGGGGTGGTCAGACTGCTAGATGGGGTAATGGGAAATCCCGAAGGCCATCTGTCAGATAGTTTTGAAAATGGGCTTTTGGAGCATTCTCACTATACGCTTCCACGAGATTGGAAGGGGCAGGAAGTACCAGAAATATTGCTATCGGGACACCATCAGCAGATAGCAAAATACAAATATCAGCAGTCATGTGATATCACCCGCGATCGCCGACCTGATTTATGGCATGCGCATGAAGCAAAGAAACAGGCAAAGAAACATGCAAAGAGTGACGATAAATATTGACATGCGAGCGTTTTTGTTGTTTTAGTGGCGCTCAGTTTTTATGGAGACATTACAATGAATATTCTGGACAGTATCGGACAAAAGCAAATTGACGCTGCATTAGCAGAGCGCCCAATTCCAGAATTTGGACCAGGTGATACATTGAAAATCAATGTAAAGGTGGTCGAAGGTACGCGTGAACGTATTCAGGCGTTTGAAGGCGTTTGCATCGGACGTAGTAATCGTGGCATCAGCTCATCATTTACCGTGCGTAAAATTTCATATGGTGAAGGGGTAGAGCGGGTGTTTCCACTATATTCACCCCGCATTCAGAATATTGAGGTAATGCGGCGCGGTGCGGTTCGTCGTGCAAAGCTGTATTATCTTCGTGGACGTACCGGTAAAGCAGCACGTATTGCCGAAAAAACTGTGCGCCCATCAGCTAAATCTTAATTCGCATTATCACCGCCATAATGAACAGATAAGCTGGCTGTGGCGGGTAACTGCCACAGCCTTTAATGTCTGGATTGAAGGGTGGTTGGAACAAAGGGGGATATTATGTCAGCACCAAAGACACTTTTTGATAAAATCTGGGCAGCGCATCTGGTGCATAAATCAGATGATGGCGCAGGACTAATTTACATTGATAGACATCTTGTGCATGAAGTAACAAGCCCGCAGGCTTTTGAAGGGCTTAGAAATGCAGGGCGTTCTGTACATTCGCCAGAACGCACATTGGCGGTGGCTGACCATAACGTGCCTACCACTGACCGCTCTGGCGGTATCGAAGATGATGAAAGCAGAATTCAGGTAGAAGCATTAGAGGCAAATGCCGCAGAATTCGGTGTGCCCTATTTCGGTATGAATGATGTACGTCAGGGCATTGTGCATGTGATAGGCCCCGAACAGGGCTTTACCCAGCCGGGCATGACCATTGTGTGTGGTGATTCGCATACCGCAACGCATGGCGCATTTGGCGCGCTTGCTTTTGGTATTGGTACATCTGAAGTTGAGCATGTGCTGGCAACCCAAACCCTTATCCAGCAACCTGCTAAAAATATGCGGATAACCGTATCTGGCGAGATCGCTCCCGATGTTACAGCCAAAGATATCATTCTGGCCATTATCGGAAAGATAGGTACAGCAGGCGGCACAGGTCACGTGATTGAATTTGCCGGTGATGCGATTACAAATCTGTCTATGGAAGGCCGCATGACTGTCTGTAATATGGCAATTGAAGCTGGCGCGCGTGCAGGCATGATTGCGCCTGACGATAAAACCTTTGACTATCTGAAGGGCCGTCCAATGGCACCATCTGGCGAACATTGGGAAAAGGCCGTGTCTTGGTGGCGTAGCCTGCCATCAGATGCTGGCGCAAAATACGACACTGAAGTAATAGTTGAAGCCGCAGATATTGTGCCAACTGTGACATGGGGCACAAGCCCTGAAGATGCGTTGCCAATTACCGCAAATGTGCCTGACCCAAAAAAAATTACCGATCCTGCACGACAGGCAAAGACTGAACGTGCGCTTAGCTATATGGGGCTGGATGCAGGCATGAAACTAACCGATATTAAGATTGATACTGTCTTTATCGGTTCCTGTACAAATAGCCGCATCGAAGATTTGCGCGCCGCCGCCGAAATCGCCAAAGGCCGGACAGTCAAACAGGGTGTGCGGGCAATGGTGGTGCCAGGTTCGGGTCTGGTAAAACAACAGGCAGAAGAAGAAGGTCTGGACAAGATTTTTGAAGCGGCAGGCTTTGAATGGAGAGAGCCCGGCTGTTCAATGTGTCTGGCGATGAATGCAGACCGTCTAGCACCAGGCGAGCGGGCGGCTTCAACCTCAAACCGGAATTTTGAGGGCAGACAGGGCAAGGGCGGAAGAACCCATCTGGTAAGCCCGCAAATGGCAGTTGCCGCTGCTTTAACAGGTCATCTTAGCGATGTCCGCGATTTGCGTAACGCATAAAAGCGCGTAAATTTTCACGCACTGGCTGAGGAAGAAAGACATGAAAAAATTTGATAAGCTTACTGGCATTGCCGCCCCTCTGGATATTTTGAATATCGATACAGATATGATCATCCCTAAACAGTTCCTGAAGACCATCAAACGTTCAGGGCTGGGTGTAAATCTGTTTAGCGAGATGAGATATACAGATGATGGTGCAGAGAATCCTGATTTTGTGCTGAATAAGCCAGCCTACCGTCAGGCAGAAATTCTTGTTGCCGGTGATAATTTCGGGTGCGGGTCAAGCCGTGAACATGCCCCATGGGCGCTACTTGATTATGGCGTCAGATGTGTGATCTCGACCAGCTTTGCAGATATTTTCTATAATAACTGCTTTAAGAATGGCATTCTGCCTATCAAGGTGAGTGCGGCAGACAGAGACGCGCTGATGGCAGATGCCGCAGATGCGGAAAATCCGGAACTGCATATTGATCTGGTGAACCAGATTATCAAACGCCCAAATGGTGCCAATGTCAGCTTTGAAATTGATCCGTTCAGAAAGCAATGTCTGCTTGAAGGGCTGGATGATATTGGTCTTACCCTTGAAAAGCAGGAAAATATTGCGTCTTTTGAAAAAAGCCGTGCATCGGATATGCCCTGGCTTTAGATAGACCTGTTTTTCAGGACAGATGCGGCATATTTGTGCATATGCCAGCCTAACGAAATAGTAAGGAGCAGGGAAAATGGCATCCAATAGAAAAGTCATGGTGTTGCCCGGTGATGGTATCGGGGTTGAAGTGATGGCCGCCAATCTGAAGGTGATTGACTGGCTGGCAAAACACAAATCGCTTGATTTTGATATCTCTGAAGACAAGGTAGGGGGTGCTGCCTATGATGCCTATGGCACGCCGCTTCGCGATGAAACACTGGCAGATGCTGTTGCGTCAGATGCAGTATTATTTGGCGCGGTAGGTGGCCCACAATATGATGAGCTGGATTTTTCCCTGAAACCAGAGCGTGGTTTGCTGGCGTTGCGCAAGGAAATGGATCTATTCGCCAATTTGCGTCCGGCGATTGTATTTGATGCGCTGGTAAGTGCTTCTACATTGAAGCCTGAAATTGTGTCAGGCCTGAATATCATGATTCTGCGCGAGCTATGTGGTGGTTCGTATTTTGCCGAACCGCGCGGCATTGATACGCTGGCTGATGGCACACGCAAAGGCTATGATACTAACGCCTATTCAACAGGTGAGATTCAGCGTATTGGCCGCGTGGCTTTTGATCTAGCTAGAAAGCGGAACGGGTCTGTTACCTCTGTTGAAAAATCAAATGTGATGCATTCTGGCATTCTCTGGCGAGACGAGATGACCAAACTGCATCAGGCAGAAGGTCAGGATATAACGCTGTCCCATATGTATGCAGATAATTGCGCAATGCAGCTTGTTCGCCATCCAAAACAGTTTGATGTGATCGTAACAGATAATCTATTTGGTGATTTACTGTCTGACTGTGCGGCCATGCTGACAGGCTCGTTGGGCATGTTGCCATCAGCCTCGCTTGGTGCGCCTGACCCTGATACAGGTCTGCCAAAGGCGATGTATGAACCTGTGCATGGCTCAGCCCCTGATATTGCTGGCAAAGATCTGGCCAACCCGCTTGCCCAGTTCCTGAGCTTTGCGATGATGTTACGCTATTCCTTTGGTCAGGCTGAAGAGGCTGATCTGGTGGAAGCAGCGGTGGCAGATGCGCTTGCATCTGGCAAGCGCACTGGCGATATCATGGCAGCTGATTGCGAGCAGGTAGGCACAGCCGGTATGACACAGGCAGTTCTGGATGCAATGGACAGGCGCGCACGCTAGCAATTAGCAGCTTTGTCTTTTTTGTCAAATTAAGGAGTAAGTTTATGGGAGTTCGTGTTGCCGTTGCCGGCGCTACAGGTGCGGTTGGCAGAGAGATGTTGCGGACATTGGCAGAACGCCAATTTCCCTGTGATGAAGTATTTGCCCTTGCTTCTGCCAAGTCAGCAGGCAAAGAGCTATCTTATGGTGATGACAAGATTGTAAAGGTGCAGACGCTTGATAAATTTGATTTCTCGCAGGCAGATATTGCGCTTTTTTCAGCAGGTGGTGATACCTCAAAGGCAATCGCACCAAAAGCTGGTGATGCTGGCTGTATCGTGATTGATAATTCATCTGCTTTCCGGATGGATGAAGATGTGCCACTGATTGTACCAGAAGTTAATCCGGATGCCGCTGCCGCCTGTCTGAAAGCAAATGGCGGACGGAACATCATTGCCAACCCGAACTGCTCAACTGCCCAGCTGGTTGTTGCACTTAAGCCTCTGCATGACAAATATTGCGTCAAGCGTGTTCTGGTTTCAACCTATCAGGCAACGTCAGGCGCTGGTGCGGCTGGTATGGACGAGCTGTTCAACCAGACAAAGGGTGTGTTTGTGCATGATGAAGTCAAGCCGGAAAAATTTACCAAGCAGATTGCCTTTAATGCCATTCCGCATATTGATGTGTTCATGGATGACGGTTTTACCAAAGAAGAATGGAAAATGACCGCCGAGACCAAGAAAATTCTTGATCCAAAGATTGAACTTGCCGCTCATTGCGTCCGGATACCGGTATTTATCGGCCATAGCGAGGCTGTGTTTATTGAAACAGAAAAGCCGATAGATGAAGCACAGGCTCGTGAATTATTGCGTGATGCACCAGGTGTTAGTGTCATTGATCATCGCGCAAATGAAGGCTATGTGACCCCTATTGAGGCGGCTGGTGAAGATGCTGTATTTATCAGCAGAATCCGCCGTGACCCAACAGTAAAAAACGGTCTTGTGTTCTGGTGTGTATCAGACAATCTTCGTAAAGGCGCGGCACTTAATTCAGTGCAGATTGCCGAACTTGTGCTTGAACAGGGCCTGTCTGGCCGCTAGCTAGCCAGTATTATGGCTGTTTGTGATGCCGCAACCAGTCTTTGACAGGCAGGGCGCGGCGGTCATCTGATAGGTGGGCACATTGTGTCACGGCCTCGCTTGCCAGATAAGAAGATTGATGCGCCGAATGGCCTGATAGCCGCGCCGACAGGTAATAGGCGGTATACATATCTCCACCGCCTGATATTCCTGAAAGCTCGCGTTTATGGCAATGTTCGGCCAAACCTTCATCTGAAATAATAATATCTGTCATCATCTCATCTTCTGGAATAGCGGTGACGATAATTGATGAAAGCCGGTGAGATGATTTAAGATGCCGGGCAGCTGCGATTACTTCCTGTTTGGTTTTGATGCGGGTGTCTGCCAGCATTTCAAGCTCAAAAAGATTGGGTGTCAGATGCTGGGCTAGGGGTAATAATTCTGAGCTCAGCGCGGCACTTAGCGCCGTGTCTACATATAGCTTGCCGCCATCCCCCATCACAGGGTCTAGGCAATATTCAAGACTCGGATTATCTGCTTTCATCTGCGTTATATGACGGGCCAAAATTGGCACCTGATCAGCATGTCCAAGATAACCTGTCTGGATAAAGCCAAGCGTTTTTGCCGCTTCAAGCTGAGAAAAATTTTCCAACAGCTTGTCAATTGTCTCAGCAGGGGTGACCGCGGCATACATCTTGCCAAAACCGGGATGTGCAGCCAGCCTGACCGTATCCAGCCTAAAGGCAGAAAGGCCGAAATGATCATATACCGCCATCGCCGCATCATTTCCAACAGCACCATAGATGACCCCAGACTGGATGGTCAAAATCGTCTTATTGCCAGAAATAGAAGAAACATTCATTGTCATTGTGCCAGTTTTTTACGAAAATCACCTAATCGCTTATAGTGATAAGATGTTTTAGCAGATATACTCAAGCAACTTTTGATGTTCTGTTATGCATAATATGAGACAAGCTGTTGAAGTGATTGAAGAACAGCGAAAAATAGGCTAGAGATATCAAGAAAGAAATATTTTATCTGCTGTTAAGGTTGTTCTGATTATGGCAAAAACACGCCCGCTTTCACCTCATCTGCAAATCTATAAATTGCCATTGCCTGCGTTGATGTCAATTACGCACCGTCTGACAGGCGTGGTGCTATCTTCAGGAACTGTATTGCTGGCCTTCTGGCTGGTGATGCTTGCTTCTGGTGAACAGGCATTTGCCACTGCCCAGATACTGGTGGCACATCCGCTAGCGATGGTGATATTGGCTGGCTATTCTGCGGCACTTTTTTATCATGGCTGTAATGGTGTTAGACATCTGTTCTGGGATATGGGCAAAGGGCTGAGCGTCGATTCTGTCTATCGCTCAGGAAAGCTTGCTATCGGATTGGCGATTATTCTGTTTGCTGGCTTCTGGTTCTGCCTTTTTTCTGGCATTAATCTGTAAAGGGGGGGCAGAAGATGGCGCATAAAGCAAATAGCATGAGAACACCACTTGGCAGGGTAAGAGGGCTCGGTGCTGCAAAATCTGGCTTGTCTCACTGGTGGCACCAGCGTCTTACAGCGATCGCCATGATACCATTAATCTGCTGGATGATCTGGCTGGTATTCAGCCTGTCAGGTGCTGATTATCAACAGGCAGTGTCGCTTATCAGCCACCCTGTAAATGCTACCATCATGATGCTATTTGTGGGGGTGGGATTCTGGCATGCCGCATTGGGGCTTCAGGTAGTTATCGAAGATTATGTTAGCGACGAGACAATCCGGATGGTGGCATTAATCATGGTTAAAATGCTGGCCATTTTGCTGGCAAGCCTGACCCTGTTCAGCATCTTGAAAATCGCATTATAGAAAGCTGGCTTCCCTTATCACCTCTGCCACCTATATAGTGTCTGAAGTGATATATTCATAAATGGTCATTATAAAGACAAAGGGTCTTTTATGATCGGTTGGAGAGTAAAGAAATGAGTGCATATGAGATTACAGACCATCATTATGATGTGATTGTGGTTGGCGCTGGAGGCGCCGGTTTGCGAGCAACTTTGGGCATGTCTACCTCAAATTTGCGGACTGCCTGTATTACTAAGGTATTTCCTACCCGCTCGCATACGGTAGCCGCGCAAGGCGGTATCGGGGCCGCTTTGAACAATATGGGCGAAGGTGATAACTGGCAATATCATATGTATGACACTGTCAAAGGCTCTGACTGGCTAGGTGATCAGGATGCGATTGAATATATGTGCCGCAATGCAATTCCGTCTGTAATTGAGCTTGAACATTATGGTGTGCCATTCTCGCGTACCGAAGAAGGTAATATTTATCAGCGTCCTTTTGGGGGGCATACGCTGAATTATGGCAAGGCGATTGCGCGTCGCGCCTGTGCGGCAGCAGACCGGACAGGTCATGCCATTCTGCATACACTCTACCAGCAATGTCTTCAGCATAAGGCAGAATTTTTTGTAGAATATTATGCCATTGATCTGATCATGGATGATGCTGGTAATTGTCAGGGCGTACTTGCGCTGGCAATGGAAGATGGCTCATTGCACCGGTTTCTTGGTCAGCGTACCGTGCTGGCAACAGGCGGATATGGTCGGGTCTATTTTTCATGTACCTCAGCACATACCTGTACAGGTGATGGCAATGCGATGGCCTTGCGTGCCGGATTGCCGCTTCAGGATATGGAATTTGTACAATTCCACCCTACCGGCATTTATGGCGCAGGTGTGCTGATTACCGAAGGCGCACGCGGTGAAGGCGGCTATCTGACCAACTCCGAAGGCGAACGCTTTATGGAAAGATATGCCCCAACGGCCAAAGATCTGGCTAGCCGCGATGTGGTAAGCCGTGCCATGACGATTGAAATTAACGAAGGTCGCGGCGTAGGGCCAAATAACGATCATATCATGTTGCATCTTGAACATATTGATGCCGCTACCTTACATGAAAGACTGCCGGGCATTACCGAGACAGCGCGGATTTTCTGTGGTGTGGATATTACCAAAGAGCCTATCCCTGTATTGCCAACTGTGCATTATAATATGGGCGGCATTCCAACCAATTATCATGGTGAAGTGCTATCGCCAACCGCAGATGATCCGAACAGGGTCGCAGGCGGGCTGATGGCGATTGGCGAGGCAGCTTGCGTGTCTGTGCATGGGGCAAACCGTCTTGGCACAAACTCGCTGCTTGATATTGTGGTGTTTGGACGTGCGGCAGCGCATCGGGCATCAGAAACAGTCACTTCTGGTGCGGCATTACCGCCACCAGATAAGCATTCAACAGATAAGGCGCTGGACCGGCTGGACAGAATGCGTCATGCCAAAGGCAAAGAGAAGGTGGGTGCAGTTCGTCTTGAAATGCAGCGCGCCATGCAGCAATATGCAGCGGTGTTCCGCTCTGGCAAGTCGCTGGATGAAGGCGTGAAAAAGATGGATGATATTGCTGGGATGTTGCCATCGGTTGGGATTGAAGACAGATCACTTGTCTGGAATACTGATCTGGTCGAAGCTTTAGAGCTTGAAAATCTGATGAGCCAGGCGCTGGTAACGGTGCGTTCGGCACAACAGCGCACAGAATCACGTGGCGCACATGCGCATGAAGATTTTCCAGACAGAGATGATGAAAACTGGATGAAACATACTGTGATGTGGCTGGATGAACATAATAAATCAACAGTTAATTATCGTGATGTAACCATGTCAACACTCACAAATGAAGTGCAGTCTATTCCGCCTGTAGCACGTGTCTATTAAGCTGTTGCATCGGGTAAGCTGTTGCATCGGGAAAATGTCAATATTCACGGCCATAGGCCAGAAGCAAATTTAAAGAATAAACATCGGGGGTCTGTTTAATGGCACAATTCACGCTACCAAGCCATTCAAAGGTTGAAAAGGGTGTGCATCATCCTGCGCCGTCAGGTGCAAAAAATACCAAAACCTTTGCGATTTATCGCTGGTCTCCGGATGATGAAGAAAATCCGCGTCTTGATACATTTGAAATTGATCTTGATGATTGTGGCCCGATGGTGCTTGATGCGCTGATCAAAATCAAAAATGAAATAGATTCCAGCCTGACTTTCAGACGTTCATGCCGTGAAGGCATTTGTGGTTCATGTTCGATGAATATTGATGGTGGTAACACGCTTGCCTGTCTTAAATCGATTGATGATGTCAAAGAAGATGTGGCAATTTACCCGCTTCCTCATATGCCTGTGGTAAAAGATCTGGTGCCTGATTTAACCCATGCCTATGCCCAGCTAACCTCTATCGAGCCATGGCTGAAAACCAAGACTATTGAACCAGAAGGCGCAGAGCGCAAACAGTCTGTTGAAGATAGAGACCAGCTAGATGGATTATGGGAATGTGTGCTGTGCTTTAGCTGTTCTACCTCCTGTCCGTCTTACTGGTGGAATGGAGATAGATATCTAGGCCCTGCTGTGTTGTTACAGGCCTATCGCTGGATTGTGGATAGCCGTGATGAATATACTGGCGAGCGTCTGGATAATCTGGAAGACCCGTTCAGACTATATCGCTGTCATACCATCATGAATTGCGCGAAAACATGTCCAAAAGGCCTGAATCCAGGCAAGGCCATTGCCGAGATCAAAAAGCTCATGGTTCAGCGGCAGGCCTAGATGGCCGCATCTGAGCAGTCAAAAGATGTTCTTAGCCGCTATCAGCAGCTGATTGCTACAGCCGCCTTATCGGCTGATTCTGGCCAGCATGCTGCGATTATTTCATTACAGCAATTAACGGACAGGCTGGCAGAAGCAGGCTATCTCAATGCTGGCAAGGCTGGGTTTAGGTCACGTCTTAACAGTCTATTTTCAAAACAGCATCACCAGCCACAGGGGCTGTATCTTCATGGCGGGGTAGGCAGGGGAAAAACCATGCTGATGGACCTGTTTCATGACAGTTTGCCATCAGGGGTAAGCCAGCGCTTTCATTTTCATGATTTTATGATGTCTGCACATGAGCTGATTGCCAGTGCCAGAAAGGCAGGCGCAAAGGATGCCATTGATATGGCCGCCAACCAGATGATCGCTGGTGGCCGTATCATCTGTTTTGATGAAATGGAGGTCAGGGATATTGCAGATGCGATGATCCTGAAACGGCTATTTGACAGCCTGTGGGCAAGAAAAATGGTGCTGGTAGCTACCTCAAATCGCCATCCGCGTTCGCTCTATTTGAATGGGCTTCACAGAGACCGGTTTGTGCCGTTTATCGATAGGCTGGAAGCAGTTAATTCTATTCAGAAAATAGATGATGGTATGGATTGGCGGCAACAGGCGCTAGATGGCATATCCACCTTGCATCATAGCAGTGATAAAAATATCGATCGCCATCTGGATGATATTTTTGCCACAGTGGCAGGACATAAAGAACAGCATGCAGAACAGATAATTGTGGCTGGCCGCCGCCTTAATTTTGACCGCATTTCAGGTGATATCGCAGATTGTAGCTTTGAGCAGCTATGCGCCCAGCCATTGGCAGCAGCAGATTATCTGGCCATTGCAGACAGATTTGCTGGTATCATTTTGCGCAATATTCCCCTGCTTGATGATCAGCTTCAAAATGAAGCGCGCCGCTTTATGTGGCTGGTCGATGCGTTATATGACAGAGGCAGATTTCTGATTGCCAGCGCAGCAGCCCCGATTGACCAGCTATATACTGGCCAGCAATGGGGATTTGAATTTTCCCGAACCAGCTCGCGGCTTACCCAGATGTCACATTTGGAACAACGGCTGGAACAACCAGAATAACAATGCTGAATTGCAGTTACATACTTGCGAATCTGCCTCGAATTAGGTAGGAAAGGTCATTATTTTTTTTCTGATAGCTGTGGCATTCAGATGGCTGGTGATTATGCCAGATAATGCGCGTTACAGGCTCAGATAAATCAGGGTGGAAACAGGATAAATTTTCAGGAGAGTTGAGATGGCACGTCACAAAATTGCACTTGTGGGCGCAGGTAATATTGGCGGAACACTGGCTATGCTAGCAGGGCTTAAAGAATTGGGCGATGTTAGCCTGTTTGACATTGCAGAAGGCATTCCGCAAGGCAAGGCTTTGGATATTGCGCAATCCTCTCCGATTGAAGGGTTTAATGCGGTTGTAGGTGGTGCAAACGGATATGAAGCGCTGGCTGGTGCAGATGTGGTGATTGTTACTGCCGGCGTAGCGCGCAAACCAGGCATGAGCCGTGACGATCTGGTGGGTATTAATACAAAGGTGATGACGCAAGTAGGCGAAGGCATCAAGAATAACTGCCCTAATGCGTTTGTGATTTGTATCACAAATCCGCTTGATGCGATGGTTGGTGTTCTGCAACGTGCTTCAGCTTTGCCAACATCACATGTTGTTGGTATGGCAGGGGTGCTTGACAGCGCACGTTTCAGATATTTTCTGGCAGAAGAATTTAACGTGTCTGTTCAGGATGTTACTGCCTTTGTGCTTGGCGGGCATGGTGATACGATGGTGCCGCTAACACGCTATTCTGCTGTTGCCGGTATTCCGGTGCCAGACCTGATTAAGATGGGCTGGTCAACCCAAGCAAAGATAGACGAAATTGTGCAGCGTACCCGTGATGGCGGTGCTGAAATTGTAGGCCTACTGAAAACAGGGTCTGCCTTTTATGCGCCGGCATCTTCTGCAATTGAAATGGCAGATGCCTATCTGAAAGACAAAAAGCGCCTATTGCCATGTGCTGCCTATGTTGATGGTGCCTATGGCCTGGATGGTCTGTATGTGGGTGTGCCTGTCATTATTGGTGCAGGTGGTGTTGAACGTATTGTCGAGATACAGCTTAATGAGGCTGAACAATCCATGTTTAACCATTCTGTTGATGCGGTAAAGGCGCTGAATGAAGTGGTAGAACGGGTCGAATAGGCCCGTTTTTTTGTGGTATTGTAACAGCCGCCAGAGTCTAATAAATTAGAGCGTAGGACAAGGACAGGGGAAGACAGGGTATGAATATTCATGAACATCAGGCAAAAGCACTGCTGAGGCAATATAATGTGAATGTGCCGCATGGCGTAGCTGCCTTTTCGGTGGCAGAAGCTGTGGAAGCTGCGAAATCAATCAGCACAGATGTAAAAGTTGTAAAGGCACAAATCCATGCTGGCGGCAGAGGCAAAGCAGGCGGCGTGAAAGTTGTCAAATCAGTTGCAGAAGTTGAAGCAGAAGCCACCCGTCTACTTGGCTCGGTGCTGGTAACTCACCAGACAGGGCCATCTGGCAAAGAAGTGCAACGCCTTTATATTGAAGAGGGCTGTGATATTGGCACAGAGCTATATCTGTCCATGCTGGTAGATAGGGCAAGCTCGCGCATTACCATTATTGCTTCGACCGAAGGCGGGATGGATATTGAAAAAGTAGCCGCAGAAACACCTGAAAAAATTGCTACCATTTCTATTGATCCGGCAACAGGCCTAAAACCGCATCATATCAGAGCGGTATCTCAGGCACTTAAGCTCGAAGCCCAGACAGCCAAGCAGGCTGGAATATTCCTGAAAGGGATTTATGAGGCTTTTTGCGGGCTAGACGCATCGCTGATTGAAATTAATCCGCTTGTTGTCACCTCAGCCGGCGATTTGCTGGCACTGGATGCAAAGATGGGCTTTGATGATAATGCGCTGTACCGTCAGCCAGAGGTGCTGGCATTGCGTGATTTAAGCGAAGAAGATGAAAGCGAAGTTAAAGCATCTGAGTTTGATCTGAACTATATCAAACTTGATGGCAGTATCGGCTGTATGGTCAATGGCGCCGGTCTGGCGATGGCCACGATGGATATTATCAAGCTAGAGGGGGCTGAGCCTGCCAATTTCCTGGATGTTGGCGGCGCGGCAACAACCGAAAAGGTAACAGAAGCATTCAAAATCATTCTGTCAGATGAAAATGTTGAAGGCATTCTGGTCAATATTTTCGGCGGCATTATGAGATGCGATGTGATTGCCGAAGGGGTAGTGACTGCCGCTCGTAATCTTGGGCTTACTAAGCCTCTGGTAGTGCGGCTAGAAGGTACAAATGTCGAAAAAGGCAAGGCCATTATGGCAGAATCTGGCTTGAAAATCATATCAGCCGATAATCTGGGGGATGCAGCAAAGAAAATTGTCGCTGCTGTAAAAGGAGAATAGTAATGGCTGTGCTAGTTGGTGAACATACACGTTTAATCTGTCAGGGTTTTACAGGTGCGCAAGGCACATTTCATAGCGAACAAGCAATCGCCTATGGTACCAATATGGTTGGCGGGGTAACACCCGGCAAGGGCGGGCAGACACATCTTGGCCTGCCAGTATTTGATTCTGTGGCGCAAGCAAAGGCGCAGACAGACGCAAATGCAACTGTTATCTATGTACCGCCGCCATTTGCCGCTGATTCTATTCTAGAAGCGATTGATGCAAAAATGCCTCTGATTGTCTGTATTACCGAAGGTATTCCGGTCAATGACATGGTTGAGGTAAAGCGTGCGCTATCTGCTTCGAATAGTCGGCTTATTGGCCCAAACTGTCCGGGTGTTATCACGCCCGGTGCTTGCAAAATCGGCATTATGCCCGGCCATATTCATCAGGTAGGTAAAGTCGGGATTGTATCGCGTTCAGGTACGCTGACTTACGAAGCAGTTGCACAGACAACAGCTGCCGGTTTGGGCCAGTCAACCTGTATTGGCATCGGGGGCGATCCTGTAAATGGCACGAACTTTATTGATTGTCTGGAAATGTTTCTTGCAGATGACCAGACAGAAGCAATTGTGATGATTGGCGAAATTGGTGGCTCTGCCGAAGAAGAAGCAGCCGCCTTTTATGCTGCCCAGCCGCATAAAAAACCAATTGCCGGCTTTATTGCCGGTCAGACAGCACCACCCGGCCGCCGCATGGGACATGCAGGCGCGATTGTAGCTGGTGGTTCAGGCGCGGCATCAGACAAGATTGCGGCAATGCAGAAATCAGGTTTTGTAATGGCAGAATCACCGTCCGGACTTGGGGATGCTGTTCTTCAGGCGATAGCAAAATCATCTTAAAACGCACAAATGAGATAGCTATAGGCTTGCCTGAGCAGGCAAGTTAAGGTGAAATAAGACAATGTTACTTTTGAGATTGACCCAAATACGGTTCTGAGGGGAGCGCAATCATGGATTCATCTTTGCTTTCAGGCGCTAATGCCACATTCATTGCCGAAATGCAGACTGCATGGCAACAAGACCCATCTTCGGTGCCGACTGAATGGGCAGAATGGTTTGAGATGTTTGGTGCCTTTACCGATACAGCAGAATATAAGCCAAGCTGGGGTAAAGAAGAGACCAAGATTGTCGGCGCGCATGATCCAGAAGCATCCATAAAGGCAGTTGCTCAGGGCATTGCCGGTAATCGCGATCTGATGGCAAGTGATGTCAGAAGTGCAACTTTGGACAGTTTGCGGGCGATTATGCTGATCAGAGCCTATCGTATCAGAGGCCATTTGCTGGCCAAGCTTGACCCGCTTGATTTGCTCGAAAAGGAAATTCATCCCGAACTTGATCCTGCTAGCTATGGCTTTACAGAAGAAGATTATGACCGGCCAATTTTCATCAATAATGTGCTTGGTCTAGAAACAGCCACATTGCATGAAATTCTGGATATTGTTACCCGCACCTATTGCTCGACCATCGGGGTTGAATTTATGCATATTCAGGATCCAGCACAAAAAGCCTGGATTCAGGAACGGATCGAAGCCATCGGCAACCGCACCGAATTTACCGATAGAGGCAAGGTGGCGATTTTTGAAAAGCTGGTAGCTGCCGAAAAGTTCGAGCAGTTTCTGCATAAAAAATATATTGGCACTAAACGTTTTGGTCTGGATGGTGGTGAAGCATTAATACCGGCCCTTGAACAAATCTTGAAGCGTGGCGGACAGATGGGGCTGACAGAGGTCGTGGTCGGCATGCCGCATAGAGGCAGGCTGAATGTACTTCATAATGTGATGGATAAGCCGTTCAGGGCAATCATTTCAGAATTTCTGGGCAATCCGTCAAATCCGGAAGAAGCAGGCGGTTCAGGTGATGTAAAATATCATATGGGCGCATCATCAGACCGACAATTTGATGATAATGACATTCACCTGAGCCTAGCGCCAAATCCGTCACATCTTGAAATTGTCGACCCTGTTGTTGTCGGGCGTGTCAGGGCAAAGCAGGATCAGATTAATGATCATGAAAGAACAAAGGTGCTTGGCGTGCTATTACATGGTGATGCCGCCTTTGCAGGTCAGGGCGTTGTGGCAGAAACCTTTGCCTTTTCTGCGTTACGTGGCTACCGGTCAGGTGGCACAATCCATATTATTGTGAATAACCAGATTGGCTTTACCACCAGCCCATCCTATTCACGATCATCACCCTATCCAACAGATGTGGCCAAGATGGTGATGTCTCCGATTTTCCATGTAAATGGTGATGATCCTGAAGCTGTTGTGCATGCCGCGCGTATCGCAGTTGAATTCCGGCAGACATTTGGCTGTGATGTTGTGCTGGATATTTTCTGCTATCGCCGCTTTGGTCATAATGAAGGGGATGAGCCATCATTCACCCAGCCATTAATGTATAAGCAGATAGGCCAGCAACAGACAACCCAGCAAAAATATGCTGCCCAGCTGATAGCAGAAGGTGTGCTAACAGCAGAAAAAGCTGCGTCAATTCTGGATAGTCAGGAAGCCTATTTCAATGCAGAATTTGAAGCTGGCATGACGTTTAAGCCAAACAAGGCAGACTGGCTGGAAGGTCAGTGGTCAGGCTTTACCAAAGCCTATGGTGACAAAAGACGTGGCGAGACAGCCGCAACAATGGATATGCTGAAAAAAATCGCTGGGGTGATTACCACCATTCCAGATCATATCACGCCTCATAGCAAGTTAAAGCGTGTTGTAGAGGGACGTCGCAAGGCCCTTGATTCTGGCCAGAATATTGACTGGGCAACCGCAGAACATCTGGCTTTTGGTTCTTTATTGCTAGAAGGCAAGAAAGTGCGCCTGTCTGGTCAGGATAGCTGTCGTGGTACCTTTAGCCAGCGTCATTCAGTATTTATCGATCAGGCATCTGAAACACGCTATATACCGCTATCTCATCTTTCAGATGGGCAGGCAGATTTCGAAGTAATTGACTCGCCCCTGTCAGAAGCGTCTGTGATGGGGTTTGAATATGGTTTTGCGATGGCTGAACCTAATGCTCTTGTGATGTGGGAAGCCCAGTTTGGCGATTTCGCTAATGGCGCACAGGTGGTCATTGACCAGTTTATCTGCTCAGGGGAAGCTAAATGGTTGCGGATGAACGGGCTGGTATTGCTGTTGCCGCATGGATATGAAGGTCAGGGACCTGAACATTCATCTGCGCGCCTTGAAAGATATCTTCAGCTATGTGCCGAAGATAATATGCAGGTGGTGAACTGTTCGACACCAGCCAATTATTTCCATGCGCTAAGACGCCAGCTTCATCGTGATTTCCGCAAGCCGCTGATCGTCATGACGCCAAAATCTTTATTGCGGCATAAATCATGTGTATCTGATTTATCTGAAATGGCAGAGGGCACCTGTTTCCACCGTATTCTTGACGAAATAGATAAAAAGATTGCCAACAAGCAGGTAAAGCGGGTGGTGATGTGTTCTGGTAAGGTTTATTATGATTTGCTGGAAGAACGCGATAGCAAGGCGATTGACGATGTAAAGATTATTCGTCTTGAGCAAATTTATCCATTCCCGCATAAAGCACTTGTAGAAATTCTGTCACAAATCAAAAAGGCAGAACTTGTCTGGTGTCAGGAAGAGCCTAAAAATATGGGAAGCTGGACATTTGTGCGTGACTATCTCGAAGCTGCAATGCAGGAAGCAGGGATGAGTACAAGCAGAGCCATCTATGCTGGCCGTAAAGAGGCTGCTTCGCCAGCCACAGGCTCAGCCGCGCGTCATAAACATGAACAAGAAGAACTGGTATCAGCTGCGCTGGCATCTGAAAAACAGGGAATTGCCGCCGAATAGGCAACATAACAGGATAAGGAAAAATTCATGAGCACAGAAATAAAAGTACCTGTTCTTGGTGAATCAGTCGTTGAAGCAACTGTCTCTCAATGGATGAAATCAAAGGGCGATGCTGTTCAGGCTGACGAGCCTATTGTTGAGCTGGAAACAGATAAGGTAACGCTTGAAGTGCCCTCACCTGTAGCTGGTGTGCTTGAAGATATTATTGCCGCCGAAGGCAGTACCGTTGGGGTAGATGCGTTGCTAGCGATTGTTGCAGAAGGCAAGGCCGCCTCCCAGCCAGCCTCCCAGCCTGCTAGCCAGACACCGAAAGCACCGGCACAGCCTGCACCTGCCGCACCCGCAACGCCCGCCCCTGCGCCAGCTGTTACTGCTAGTTCTGCTGCGGTTGATTCTTTATCACCTGCGGTGCGCAAGCTGGTTGAAGAACATCAGCTAAATCCGGCAGCCATTCGCGGCACGGGTAAAGATGGCCGGCTTACCAAAGCAGATGTCAAATCGGCGATTGAAAATGGACAGGCGCGCAACACTGCACCTGCAAGTGTAGCACCTGTTTCAGCGCCATCTATTGCCCGCTCAGATGATCCGCGTGAAGAACGTGTGCCCATGTCACGTCTGCGCCGTGTGATTGCATCACGTCTGAAAGACGCCCAGAACACAGCTGCCATGCTAACTACCTTTAACGAGGTAGATATGTCGGCGGTAATGGCCTTGCGGTCTGAATATAAGGACGAGTTCGAGAAAAATCATGGCGCGCGGCTTGGTTTTATGGGCTTTTTTGTGAAAGCGGTAATTACCGGACTAACAGAATTTCCAGCCGTCAATGCAGAAATTCATGGCGATGATATCATCTATAAGAATTTCTATAATATCGGCGTGGCAGTTGGCACGCCGCAAGGGCTGGTTGTGCCAGTGCTGAAAGATGCCCAGAATATGGGCCTTGCAGATATTGAAACAACCATTGGCGAATTTGGCCAGAAAGCAAGAGATGGCAAGCTTGGCCCTGCCGATATGGCAGGCGGCACCTTTACCATTTCAAATGGTGGCGTGTATGGCTCGCTAATGTCTACCCCTATTCTGAACCCGCCTCAAAGCGGCATTCTGGGGATGCATAAAATCCAGAAGCGGCCAGTTGCCATCGGCAATTCAGTTGAGATTAGACCGATGATGTATCTGGCACTATCATATGATCACAGAATTATCGATGGTCGGGAAGCTGTTTCCTTTTTGGTGAGGGTAAAGGAATCAAT
>Ga0181565_10001155_pt1 | contig 20177 bp, 17 predicted proteins | sample 101ome_16_FD_129661 | JGI IMG/M metagenome (GOLD analysis project Ga0181565, IMG submission 129661) | Coastal salt marsh microbial communities from the Groves Creek Marsh, Skidaway Island, Georgia - 101401AT metaG (megahit assembly) | ecosystem: Environmental > Aquatic > Marine > Intertidal... | reverse complement strand
TTGATTCCGGTTGAAATGAGCTTGAGCATGATCACTAATGCTGATGACGAAATACAGTTTATTGCGATTGCGCGTGATGTCAGTATTCGGGTGGAAACCGAAAAACAACTCCGTCAGGCCAAGGAAGATGCCGAGGCGGCCAGTCAGGCTAAAAGTCTGTTTCTGGCTAATATGAGCCATGAAATCAGAACGCCGCTGAATGCGATGATGGGGATGCTGGAGTTGGTCGGTAAAGACAGTCTGACTGATGCACAGAGTAACTTTTTAAACAAGGCTGCACTCGCTGCGCAGGCTTTATTACGTCTGATTAATGATCTTCTGGACTTCTCCAAAATCGAAGCCAATCAGTTGAGCTTTGAAAAAGTTGATTTCGAGCTATCAAAAGTTATCAAAGAAGTCAGTACGATACTCGGACACATGGCTGCGGAGAAAAATATAGACTGGAATTTCCAGATTGACCCCGCGATACCGAAACTGCTCAATGGCGATCCGCACCGTATCAGCCAGGTATTGATCAATCTGGTGACTAATGCGATTAAGTTTTCTCCGAATCAAGGTCAGATTCTGGTCACTGTAGAACTGGAGCAACGCACTGAGAAATCCTGTCGTTTACATTTCAGTGTTCAGGATCAGGGCATAGGCATTGGTGCCGAACAGAAAGCATTTATCTTCGACGCGTTCAAGCAGGCGGATGCGTCAACCACCCGCAAGTATGGCGGTACCGGACTGGGTCTTTCCATCAGTCGTAAGCTGGTGAACCTGATGAATGGAAAGATCTGGTTTGAAAGTGAACCCGGTGCAGGAGCGCTTTTTCACTTTACCCTGGTCTTGAACAAATCAAAATCCTTGCCGGCTGAAACAGTAAAGCTGGAAAATTTTGCAGAGGCAGATCTGGCGGCAATTCTTGATGCTCATAAAGTCCTGCTGGTTGAAGATAATGATATGAACCAGGAAATGATGCTGGCTTTACTGGAGCAATACAACATGCAGGTTGTGATTGCGGAAAATGGTCAGGTTGCGCTTGATAAGCTCGCTGATGAAACCTTTGATTTGGTGCTGATGGATTGTCAGATGCCGGTTATGGATGGTTTCGAGGCGACCCGCAAAATCCGCGCAGATGGCCGTTGGAAAGATTTGCCGATTATTGCCATGACCGCTAATGTTATGAAGGAAGACCGTGAACTGACTGTTGAGGCTGGTATGGATGATTTTCTCTGTAAACCTGTAGAGCCTGATAAGGTCTATGCCACACTCGCTTACTGGCTACAAAAGACCGCTGGTTAAAGATGAGGTAAAGCATGAACTCAAAATGGCTGAACTATTTATTACTGACGGTGGTTTTTGTCACCATGATACTTTCTGCCGGCTGTAATCAGGAAAAGGTGTTACGTGTTGGCACTAATACCTGGCCGGGTTATGAAACTTTGTATCTGGCCAGAGATCTTGAATTTTTTTCCGATCAGGAAATTAAAATGCAGGAGCTGCTGAGTGCCAGTGACGTGATGACGGCATTCAAGGAAGGATTGCTGGATGTTGCTGCTTTGACACTCGACGAAGCGCTTAGCCTGTTATCTGAAGGTGTTGCGCTGAAGGTTTTTCTGGTGATGGATATTTCTGCCGGGGCAGATGCAGTGGTTGCCCGCTCGGATATCAGTCTTGCAGAGCTAATGGGCAAAACCATCGGTCTGGAGCAGACGGCAGTCGGAGCGGTCATGCTGGATGGTATTTTGCAAAAAACCGGTCTGCAGCTTAGCGATATTCAAGTCAAACATATTACCCCGGACCAACATGTCAGTATGTTTAATGCCGGTGCAATTGATGCCGTCATTACCTTTGAGCCCAGAACCTCACAGTTACTCAAAGGTGATGCGAAGATATTATTTGACAGTAATGATATACCAGGCAGGATAGTCGACGTTCTGGTCGTTAAGCCGGAGATTATTGAGTCATCCAGAGGCAATCTGGTCAAATTGGTCAATGCTCAATTTAAAGCGTTGCAGATTCTGTCCTCGCAGCCGGAGCTTGCTGCTGCAAAAATGCGTTACCGTCTGGACGTTGCTGAAACTGAGGTCATGTCTTTATTCGAAGGCATGAAACTTCCTGATCGTAAAGAAAATCAGGCGATGTTTGCTGACAATGCCGCCGCACTGCAAAAAACCGCCAGTCATCTGGCAGATATTTTAAATCGTGCCAGTTTGATTGATTCAATTGTCAATACAGCCGAATTATTCGAACCAAGCCTGCTGGATGCGCATTGATTATGAGCAAAATTGATATGAGCAACATTAAATCAGTACGCTTGTCGTTCTGGTTGCCGTTGGTCAGTATCTCAGGCATGACCATTCTGTTAGTCATTTATTCGCTGTTAATGTGGTCGGCTAATCAGCGGGCGCTGTATGATCACACCCATGATTTTGTCAGCTTTATGATGTTTAACTTTCGTTCTACACAACAGGCTAATCTGTTACAGGGAAATGATGATGAGGTGCAAAGAAACCTGTCGACTATGGCGTTGCACAAACAGGTGGCTTTTGTTGGTCTGATTGATAACCATAATCGTTTGAAATTTTCCAGTCGCCTCGATTGGAAGTCGCGTGCCATTAGTGAAGTCTTTACTGATTTCCCTAAGCAGACCGCCGATGTCGCTTTGCAACAAGCCAATAACTTACATGTTTTTTTATCCGCTGATGATAATCAAATGCATGCTTTTCTGGCGTTGAAAATTCCCGGTTATCAGTTTCAGTTACGTTCAAAACAACGAGCGCTGATGTATTTGCGATACGACTTTTCCAAAGATAAACAGCTTATGCTGCAAGACCTGTTAATGGAAATATCCATCGTCTGGGGACTTGGTGTGATGCTGGTTATTTTGTTGACTATGCAATTTCAACGTTTTTTACTCAAACCTTTAAGCCGTCTGGAGCGTTATGCCAGGCAACTGGGAAGCGGTAATTATGAGCAACAGTTAACTGTATCGGGTGAGGGAGAACTGAAAAACCTGTTCCAGACTTTTGAAAAAATGCGCGGTGAGATTAAACAAAATCTGAATTTCCTGAGAGATTCACGCCATAATCTTGAGATACAGGTAGAGGAGCGAACCAGGGAGTTGTTGGAGGCTAAACAGGAGGCCGAGCAAGCTCGAATTGCTGCAGAAGATGCAAATCGCAGTAAATCAGAATTTCTTGCCAATATGAGTCACGAATTACGTACACCGATGAATGGCATTATCGGTATGACTAATCTGTTAAAAAATACCGAATTAAATCCTGATCAGGCAAAGAAATTAGAATCCACCAATCAATGCGCTATCGGTTTACTGGATATCCTCAATGATATTCTTGATTTTTCCAAAATTGAAGCCAACTGCATGGAACTGGATAATGTGGATTTTGATCTGAAAAAGAAATTCAAGCAGATTATCGAAATTGTTCAGTTCAAAGCCAGGGAAAAGAATATTCATCTCAGTTATAGCATTGCTGATGAGGTGCCGTTAAGACTACATGGTGATGTGCTCAGGCTGGGCCAGGTGTTACTGAATCTGGTGAATAACGCGGTTAAATTTACCGAAGCTAACGGTACGATCATTTTCGGTGTGCTGATGGAGTCACAGGAAGGCTCTACATACCGGTTAAAGTTTTTTGTTCAGGATGATGGTATTGGCATCCCCGAAGACAGTCTCGGGAAGCTCTTTGATGCCTTTACCCAGGTCGATAACTCTACCAGTCGAAATTATGGAGGTACCGGCCTGGGTCTGGCGATTTCCCGAAAACTGGTCAATCTGATGCATGGTGATATATGGGTGGAAAGCCGTGAAGGCGTTGGTTCCACTTTTTATTTTACGGTGCTGTTTACTGCGGCTCAATCTGCAGCTTCCGCTGCACAAAGTGAAAAGGACATTATTGATCTTAACCGCGAGTTACAAAAGCTTGCGGGGACGCGGCTGCTGCTGGTTGAGGATAATGAAATCAATCAGGAGCTGGTAGCGGAATTAATGCAGATAAAAGGCATAGAAGTCGATATTGCGGCTAACGGGGTAGAGGGTTTGCAACGGCTCAACACCGGTCACTACCATGGTGTGTTAATGGACTGTCAGATGCCTGTTATGGACGGTTATGAAGCAACCCGCGCTATTCGCAATATAGAGCGTTACCGGGATATGCCGATATTGGCGATGACAGCCAACACCATGCAGGGTGACCGGCAAAAAGTGCTGGATGCCGGTATGAACGATCACATTGCCAAACCGATTATTGTTGATGAAATGTTTAAAAGCCTTTTGTTATGGATAGATCCTGACAAAATTTACTAAGGCAAACTCAGCATGATGCAGAGACTGCTAGGCCAGTTTGTCATCAGCCACATGATATACCGGATCTTCTTTGATATTGACTTCAACCAGATCGCCGGCACGCTTGAGTAAATCTCTGCAATCCTGACTAAGATGTTTGATGTGCAGGTTTTTACCATGCCGCTGGTATCGTTCTGCCAAAGCATCAATAGCTTCGATACCCGAGTGGTCGGCAACACGGCTGTCATAAAAATCCACTTCAACGTCCTGCGGGTCATTAGCCGGGTCAAATAACTGATTAAAGGCATGAATCGAACCGAAGAATAAAGGGCCTTTCAGTTCATAGTGTTTGACACCATTTTCGTCGATATGCGAGGTTGCCTGCATTTGTTTGGCATGTTCCCAGGCAAATACCAGCGCTGAAACAATCACCCCGACTATCACAGCAATGGCCAGATCACTGATGACCGTAACAACGGCTACCAGAATGCCAACCAGGGTATCGGCAACGGGAATTTTGCCAAGTAAGCGAAAACTGGCCCATTCGAAAGTACCCAGCACCACAATAAACATGACTCCGACCAGCGCTGCGATAGGAATCATTTCGATCAGACTCGAAGCAAACAGAATAAACATCAGTAGAAACAGCGCCGCTGAAATACCGGATAGTCTGCCTTTGCCACCGGAGTTAATGTTGATCATCGACTGGCCAATCATGGCACAGCCGCCCATGCCACCGAAAAAGCCATTGACCGTATTGGCGACACCCTGACCCACGCATTCTTTGTTACCACGGCCACGGGTTTCAGTCAGTTCGTCAATCAATGTCAGGGTTAACAGAGATTCAATCAAGCCGACAGCCGCCAGGATAATTGCGTATGGCAGAATGATTTCAAGCGTTTCGAGTGTCAGAGGCACCATGGGCAGATGAAACTCTGGCAGGGTTCCTGAAATACTCGCATCGGCTTTGCCGGACATGTCGGCGAGTACGTCTTGCACAGTGCGGGTATCGAGGTCCAGACCGATCACCAGCAGGGTGACACTGACAATGGCAACCAGAGAAGCCGGTACAGCAGTGGTCAGTCTGGGTAGAAAATGAATGATCAGCATGGTTAGTACAACCAGTCCCAGCATAATCGCGAGATCAGTGTTTTGCAGCCAGCTCATGCCACCTTGAGCATCGCTTTGCTGGAAATGCTGTAACTGTGCCAGAAATATCACAATGGCCAGACCATTGACAAAACCCAGCATCACCGGGTGAGGCACCAGTCTGATAAATTTACCCAGTCGAAAAACGCCGGCCAGAATCTGAATGATGCCGGTTAAGACGATGGCGGCGAACAGGTATTCAACGCCATGTGAGCTGACCAGTGAAACCATGACCACGGCCATTGCGCCGGTTGCACCGGAAATCATGCCGGGGCGCCCGCCAATGATGGCGGTAATCAAGCCCATCATGAATGCCCCGTAGAGCCCGACGATGGGTTCGACGCCTGCGACAAAGGCAAAAGCTACCGCTTCCGGTACCAGTGCCAGAGCCACTGTCAGTCCGGAGAGAGTGTCATTTTTTACGCAGGCTTTGCCGGGGCAGGTGAGTTGAAACATAGTGATAGCCGTCAGGTCTGATACAAAAAAGCCGCGGAGTTTATCAGAGCTGAAGAATTAATGTTTTGATATCTCGCATAATGATTTGCTAATTAATAAAAAATTCATATCATATAAAAATATTTAATAAACCTTTCTGGAGAGCCACATGGCCATTGAACGTACTATTTCCATTATCAAACCTGATGCTGTTGCCAAAAATGTCATCGGTGAAATCTACAGCCGTTTTGAAAAAGCCGGTCTGAAGATTGTTGCGGCTAAAATGTTGCATCTCTCCCAGCAGCAGGCTGAGGGATTTTATGCGGTGCATAAGGAACGTCCCTTTTTTGGTGAGCTGGTCGCATTTATGACTTCCGGCCCGGTCATGGTGCAAGTACTCGAAGGTGAAAATGCGATTGCCACAAACCGTGAAGTGATGGGGGCTACTAATCCTAAAGATGCAGCCGCCGGCACTATTCGCGCTGATTTTGCTGAAAGCATTGATGAAAATGCGGTGCATGGTTCTGACGGCCCGGATACCGCGAAAGCGGAGATTGCCTATTTCTTTAACGACAACGAATTGTGTCCACGTACCCGCTAAAGATGCATCATCTGTTGCTAGTATGGATACAACAATCTAGTCGCCCAGATCATCGACATGTCACTTGAATCATCAGGAATTCTGGAATCTCTGCCAGCCATTCTGGAAGCTAGTAGTGAGGCAATTGCTTCACTCGACGCGGAAGGTCGGATTCGCGGCTTTAACTCGAGGTTTCAGCTGTTATTAGGTCTCGATGATGCAGAACTCAAAAAACATAACTTTGCCGATTTTTTTTCCAATGTCGACAATGAACGTTTCAACACCGATACACGAATCGACTTTCAGGTCGCACTTCTGAATCGTCCGGATGGTTCGTCATCCTGGGTGTTAGCCAAGATTATTCCGGTCGGAGCCAGGCAACTTGGTTATAAAACCCTTATTGTTCAGGAGCCTGAAGCGGTCAGACGTATCATCGACCGGCTCGATTATGTGGAAAACTATGATGCGCTGACAGACCTGTTAAACCGGCGCAAGGGACTGCTTGAGTTTGAACATATGCAACTCGGCGGAAGCAGTGGGGGTTGTTTTCTGGTCAATGTGCATCAGCTCTACGAAGATCAGCCTATGCATGATTTTCTGCGCCAGGTGGCAGCGCATTTTCGGGTGATTAATGCACCGGGTATTCTCAGCCGCTATTCGGAAACTGAAGTCTTGTTCGCCTACAGCTCCGAAACGCCACTGGAAATGAGTGTTTTCAACAAGTTGATTGATACCCTGCGCAATGACGATCTGCTGTCCGGGATTCCGATTGAGATGGCGCATTCTTCCTGGCTGGCCGGTACCTTGACGGTTAACAGTTTACTGGATGAACTCAAGGCCAGCATGATGCCGTTAAATTCGCCGGAATTAATCGACAGTCTGGCCAGAGACGCCTCTTCATCAACCAAAGCCTCTTTTATAAGCAAACTGTTTAATGCCCTGGAAAATCAGGAACTGGACTTTTATATCCAGCCTCAGGTGAGTTCTGTAACAGGTCAAACGATAGGCGGTGAATTGCTGGTACGCTGGATCAATCCCAAAGGCACGGTTATTCCGCCTTCACAATTTGTCGACTTTCTCGAAGAAGGTGAGTTTGCCTATCACTTTTACAAATGGTCGATTCAGAAAACCATTGATACGCTGAAACTGGTTAAACAGCGTACCGGTGACTGGTTACCGTTATCACTGAATCTGGCAACACCGCATCTGAATGATCGCGAGCTGATGGCCATGCTGGTGTCGATGGTGAAAAAACATGCCATTCCGGCAGGCGTGCTTGAAGTCGAGATTACCGAGCGCATTCTCGCTGACGATCCGGACAACGTTTTAGCTAATCTGGATTATCTGTCTGAAAATGGTATCAAAATCGCGATTGATGATTTTGGCACCGGTTATTCCAGTCTGTCTTATCTGCGGCGTTTTCCACTCGATCGTCTCAAGGTGGATCGGGTGTTTGTAACCAATCTGGAGTTTAACGAAGAGGATCGTTTAATCGCTAACTCGATTGTTTCGCTGGCACATGTTTTAGGTCTGGAGGTGATTGCAGAGGGCGTTGAAGAAGCTTTCCAACAGAAGTTTCTGCGTGGCATCGGCTGTGAGTTCTTTCAGGGTTACCTGACTGGTAAACCGATGTTGATAGCCGACTTCATTGAGCGCGTGACTCAGGAAATACCTTTGGCTGAGGATGATGATGAAAGTCGTGAAACAAGATCCCGTGATGAAGATGGTCTGAAACTGATCAAATGGAAAAAAAGTTTTTCTACAGACGTTGTCTCGGTTGACAACGAGCATCGTCTACTGGTTGATGCGTTAAATGACCTGACCGAAGCCTATAAAGCCGATCCTTCGCAGGTTGATGTTCTGGCAACGATTGATTTGCTGGCCAGTGAAGCCATCAAGCATTTTGATCATGAGGAGGATGTGATGTTTAACATCGGCTATCCGCGTTATCAGGTGCATCGGGAAAAACATAAATGGCTGGTAGCAGATATTGCCAAAAGACGTGCCGAGATTGCTGAAAATCCGGCAGCGGCTAACTTCAGGGAAATCCTGCATTATCTCAAGTACTGGTTGATGCGGCATATGATCAGTGAAGACACGCAGTTGCACCGTTACATCAATCGTCATCAGGATGAATTAAGCAGAGACTGATAAACCATGGCCGCAACCTATGCGGGCTATTTGAGGTTTTTGTGTTTTGAGAAAAACGCTGTATCAATCATATCGATAAACGCCTGCGCCTGAGGACTGAGGAATTTACCGCGTCTGACTACGACCCCATAAGATCGCTTCGGAATCCATTCATCCAGTGAATGGGTGAAGATGTCGGCGCATTGGGTGATACATAGCCCCGAGACGATGGATATGCCCATATCGAGTTCGACATAACGTTTAATGATTTCCCAGCCACCGGCTTCGAGAGCTACATCAAATTTAAGACCGTTCTGATTAAAGACCATTTCCAGCATGCGCCAGGTGGCAAGATGACGAGGCGGTAAAATCAGACCGTATTTGGCGATTTCTTCCAGTGATATTTTTTTCAGTTTGGATAGTGGATGGTTTTTTGAGGTAATTAATGTCGCACTGTAAAACAGCGAGGGCTGATAAATAATATCGTCAGGCACATCCAGCATCGAACCTATAGCCAGATCAGCCTCGTCAGCGCGTAACATCGACATACCATCGCGGCCGGTGACATTATGCAGTTTAACCTGTATGCCGGGATAGGCTTCGGTAAAGCGTTTGATGTATTCAGGCAAAATATACAAAGTCGTCGATTCACCTGCTGCGATATTCAGCACACCGTGATCAAGTCTGCCAAAGTGGGCATGAAAGCTTTCTTCCAGACCTTCGATACCATCTACCAGCGGTTGTGCAACCTGCAACAGCACCATGCCTTCAGGTGTCAAAGAGATATTCGGGCCGCGTCGTTCAAACACTGTGATATTCATTTCGCGTTCCAGCGCTTGAATTTGCAGGGTCACAGTGGGTTGACTCTGGAACAGGGCATCAGCGGCTTTGGAGATACTGCCGGTTTTGGCCGCCATGCAAAACGCCCGCAGTTGTTTCAAGCGATTTTGTTTGTAGTAAACCTGTCCATGCGCTTTGCCCATTTTTGAAGCCTTAAGTTTTTTTTGGTGATATTTAAAATACTATTAAAATATTAAATTAAATAAATTCAAGTAAATTTATTGATGCCATAGCTGTCAGGCCGCTAAATGCTATTTAAATTCCTTTTCTTACAGATTTTTTTGAATGCAGTAAGACGATGTCAGGGCAGGGTGTTTATTAGTTGATGTCTGCTATATTTATCGGATACTCATAAAACTTATGAATAATTTACCCCATCAATCAAACCACTTAACAATGAGGCTCAAATGACTACAGTCACTCTTCAAGGCAATTCTGTTGATATTATCGGTGATCTGCCAGCGGTTGGCAGCGCTGCACCGGATTTTAAACTGACCGCGGCGGATCTTGCCGATAAAACACTGGCTGACTATGCCGGTCGTAAAATCCTGATGAATATTGTGCCTAGTCTGGATACTCCGACCTGTGCTGTATCCACACGCAAATTCAATGAAAGCGCCGCGGCGATGGACAATGTCAGTTGTCTGGTGATCTCGGCTGACCTGCCGTTTGCTTCCAGCCGTTTTTGCTCAACCGAAGGTCTTGAAAACGTTGAGACCCTGTCTCTGATGAGAGACAAGTTCTTTGCCAAAGATTATGGCGTTCTGATTACCACTGGTGTGTTACAGGGACTGACAACCCGCGCCGTTGTTGTCATTGATGAAAACGGCCAGGTCACGTATACCCAACTGGTTCCCGAAATTGCCGATGAACCTGACTATGATGCAGCTCTGGCTGCCCTGAAGTAACGATATTTTTTAGCCAAGCTTTACGAATTGGAGAAGCAATGACAACTTACGTAATCCCTCTTGAAAAACTGGGTATGGATGATGTCCCGAGTGTCGGCGGTAAAAACGCTTCCTTGGGTGAGATGCTGCAGAACCTTGCACCACTGGGAGTTTCAGTGCCCGGTGGTTTTGCCACGACAGCCGATGCTTACCGAGAGTTTTTGGCCCAGGAGAGTCTCGATAAACGCATTGCTGAACGTCTGCATAATCTGGATGTTGATGATGTCAGTGCCTTGCAGGCTGCCGGTTCGGATATTCGTCGCTGGATCATGGAAGTATCTTTTCCTCCAGCGATGGAAGCGGCTATTGATGAAGCTTATGCACAACTGGAACAAAAATACGGCGATCAGGTCAGTTGGGCGGTGCGTTCTTCAGCGACAGCCGAAGATTTGCCTGATGCTTCTTTTGCCGGTCAGCAGGAAACCTTTCTGAATGTTGCCGGACTTGATCACATTAAAAAATCAATTCGGGAAGTATTCGCTTCTTTGTTTAATGATCGTGCGATTGCCTATCGTGACCATCAGGGCTTCGATCATGCCGAAGTCGCTTTGTCGGCCGGCATACAGAAGATGGTTCGTTCCGATATCGGTGCTGCCGGAGTCGCTTTCTCGCTGGATACCGAAAGTGGTTTTCGCGATGTTGTGTTTATCACGGGCAGTTACGGTTTAGGTGAGACTGTGGTGCAGGGTGCTGTCAACCCGGATGAATTTTACGTGCATAAAGCTACGCTGGAAGCTGGCCGGCCTGCGGTACTGCGTCGCACTGTTGGTAGCAAAGCGATTAAAATGGTTTATTCGGGTGATCCTGCGGCACCGGTATCTACGGTTGATGTTGATGCCGAGGAGCAGATCCGTTTTTGCATAAACGATGCGGAAATAGAGAGTCTAGCCAAAATGGTCGTCACCATCGAAAAGCATTACCAGCGTCCTATGGACGTCGAGTGGGCCAAAGACGGCATTGATGGCAATATCTATATCGTACAGGCACGTCCTGAAACGGTGCAAAGCCGCAGCGGCAACACTATCGAAAAATTTACCCTGAAAGAAACCGCTAAAGTGTTATCTACCGGTCGTGCCATTGGCAGCAAAATCGGAAGCGGTAAAGCCAAGATCTTTAACTCGCTGGAGCGCATGAATGAGTTTCAGGAAGGTGATGTCTTATTGACGGATATGACTGACCCCGACTGGGAGCCGATCATGAAAAAAGCATCCGCGATCATTACCAATCGTGGTGGCCGTACCTGTCATGCCGCTATTATTGCGCGTGAACTGGGTGTGCCGGCCGTGGTGGGTTGTGGAGATGCGACAGAAACGATCTGTGATGGTGCCGAGGTCACGGTGTCCTGCGCTGAAGGTGATGAAGGCAAAATCTATGCAGGATTACTGGACTTCGAACGAACTGAACAGTCGCTCGATGAGATGCCGGAAATCCCGGTCAAGATCATGATGAATGTCGGCAATCCTGACAGGGCCTTTAGTTTTGCCCAGTTACCCAATGCCGGTGTCGGTCTTGCGCGTCTTGAGTTCATTATTAACAACATGGTTGGCATTCATCCCAAGGCGTTGATGCAGGTTGATTCCATGGCTGATGAGGTGCAACAAATCATTCATCAGCGCACAACGGCTTATGGAGATCCTGTTGAATATTACGTCAGCCGGATTGCCGAAGGCGTGGCGACCATTGCCGCATCTTTTTATCCTAACCCGGTGATTGTGCGTATGTCGGATTTTAAATCCAATGAATATGCCAACCTGGTCGGTGGACGAAAATTTGAGCCGGAAGAAGAAAATCCGATGATTGGTTTTCGTGGTGCTTCACGTTATATCTCTAAAGATTTTCGCGAATGTTTTGAACTGGAATGTCGGGCTATGCGCCGCGTGCGTGATGAGATGGGCTTTCACAATGTCGAGTTGATGATCCCGTTTGTACGTACCCTTAATGAGGCTGCCAGTGTCATTGATATTTTGCGTGACAATGGCCTTGAGCGCGGTAAAAACGGTCTGCGCCTGATTATGATGTGTGAATTGCCATCTAATGCGGTACTGGCTAATCAGTTCCTGGAATTTTTTGACGGCTTCTCCATCGGTTCGAATGACATGACGCAACTGACACTGGGTCTGGACAGGGATTCTTCACTGGTAGCCGGTTCTTTTGATGAACGCGATCTGGCAGTGCTGGCGATGCTGGATATGGCAATTTCGGCTTGTCGCAAGGCGGGTAAGTATGTCGGTATCTGTGGTCAGGGACCTTCTGATCATCCGGAACTGGCAGACTGGTTACTGGAAAGAGGCATCAGCAGTATTTCGTTGAACCCGGATACCGTGGTCAGTACCTGGCAGCATCTGTCGCAGTCGCATTAAGCAACCTGTTCTGGAAGTACCTTAGAGTGCTTCCAGTTGCTCTAGTACTGCATTCAGTTCAGTTTCCAGAGCGTTGAGTTCTGTGGATAGTTCGGTGCGGCCCTGACGGCATGAGCTTTCCAACGCCTTGGCGGCTTCGAATACTGACATGGCGCCTAATTGACCGGCATTGCTTTTCAGTGAGTGTGCAGAGCGGGTCGCTGTTTCAAGATCATTTTGTTGCAGTGACAGTTTGAAATTGTCTATAAAACTACTGTGGTTATCGCGGAATTTGATTAACAGACGATCCAGCAGTTGCTGATTGCCCATTGTGCTCTGCAAACCAATTTCTGTGTCTAAAATAGTCATCTGGAATTCTAGGATTAGTTAATTGCGTAGCAACATAGCGTAACTGTTGGTTTTCCTCAATCTCATAGTGGTAAAACACTGAGCGAAATCAGGTTAATCTCGCTAAAATTTGAAAATAATTATCTCTTAAATAAGTTGGTCAACTGCAATGCAATACACACAACTGGGTCGTTCCGAACTGAAAGTCTCTAAAATTTGTCTCGGTACCATGACCTTTGGTCAGCAAAATACTCAGGATGATGCGTTTGCGCAGCTTGATTATGCCATCGCCCATGGCGTCAATTTTATCGACACCGCAGAGATGTATCCGGTGCCGCCACGTGCAGAAACCGTGCATTCTACAGAAATCATGGTGGGTAACTGGTTACAGCATCAACCACGTGAGCAGATTGTGCTCGCCACTAAAGCAACCGGCGGCGGTCGAGGCATGCCCTGGGTTCGTGGCGGTCATCATGCTTTTAACCGCGCCAATCTGCGTGATGCCCTGGAAAACTCGCTGAAACGGTTGAGAACCGACTATGTTGATCTCTACCAGTTACATTGGCCGGAACGAAATACGCCGATGTTCGGCAAGTTTACCTATGACCCGGCCGAAGAACGGGAATTTACCGATATTCTGGAAACCCTGCAGGCCCTCGGTGAGCTGGTTGATGAAGGCAAGGTTCGCTATATCGGGCTGTCGAACGAGTGGCCCTGGGGTGTCATGCAGTTTCTCAAAGCCAGTGAGCAATATCATCTGCCGCGGGTGGTAACTATGCAAAACGCTTACAACCTGATCAACCGAACCTACGAATGCAGCCTGCTGGAGATGTGTCACCGTGAAAACATTAGTCTGATTCCATATTCGCCACTGGCGTTTGGTCATTTATCGGCTAAATATCAACGTGATCCCGATGCCCGGGGACGAGTCAATATTTTTGACGGTTTTGCCCAGCGCTATGAGAAACCTTCTGTTCAACCTGCGGTCAAGGCTTATGCGCAGATTGCCGATCAGTTTAACTTGTCGCCAGCGCAACTGGCATTGGCTTTTGTTTACTCCCGCTGGTTTGTTGCCAGTACTATTATCGGTGCAACCAGCATGCAACAATTGCAGGAAAATATTCAGGCACAGGATGTTGTCTGGACCGATGAGATGGAGCAGGCTATAGCGGCGATGCGACTTGAATTTTTTAACCCTGCGCCATAGGAACCGATATTTAGCATGAAAAAGCTACGCCGATTACTATTTGTTTTATTGATTTTGCCTTTAAGCAGTCAGGCGATGACTGCCCCTGATTTTGAATTACCCGGACTGGATGGTATGAATTACCGTTTATCAGACTTTAAAGGTAAGTGGGTGCTGGTGAATTTCTGGGCTACCTGGTGTCCACCCTGTCTGGAAGAAATTCCGGAACTGGAAATTTTCCATAGTAATCATTTTCGTACCGATGCGGTGGTACTGGGTGTCAATGCAGAAAACATTGCTCCTGCTAAACTCAGGCAATTTGTTGATGATCAATTTATTTCCTACCCGATATTGATGATGCAAAATTCCAAAGATTCACCATTTGGCCGCTTGCCGGGTTTGCCTACGTCGTTTCTAATATCACCCGAGGGTGAGGTGGTAGCCAGACAGGTTGGTACCGTGACTGCCAGTGGTCTGGAAAACTTTATGAAATCTTACAAGAGGTAAGTCGGATGAAACATCCTGTTCGTAATCTGCGTTCCGCTCCATTTTTATTGATATTGTTGCTGGTTGTTTCTTTATCACTGCAGGCAGAAACCCGTGACCCGTTGACACATTTCTTTCATCAGTCGTTCGGCGATTTAAGCGAAGAACTGGAGACTGTCAAAGATGAAAACAAAGCTGGTGTATTGATCATGTTTGAAGCTGAAGACTGTCCGTTTTGCGCTCGCATGAAAAAAACCATCCTTAACCAGTCACAGGTACAGGATTATTTTCGTGAGCATTTTCAGATCATCAAAATCGATATGGAAGGAGATGTTGAAATTACCGACTTCAATGGCGATACCGTCAGCATGAAAAGCTTTTCCTATGATCAGCACAGAGTCCGTGCTACGCCGGTTTTTGCAGTTTTTGACAGTGACGGTCAATTGATCAAAGGCAGTCGCTATACCGGTGCGATGACCGGGGTTGATGAATTTATGCTTTACGGTCAGTACATTGTTGACAAACATTACGAAAAGCAGAGTTTTACCCGTTATAAACGCTCACAAAAGGATTGATTGCATGAACACACGGCTGTTACTGGCTTTATGTGTTTTATCGTTTTCTTCGCTACAGGCTGCCGAAAGGCTTATGCCACAGCCATTGTCATTGCAGCAGGCGCTGGATTTGGCATTGGCTTATCCCGGCATTCAGGCTGCCGATGCAAAACTGTCTAAAGCTAAAGCCGAAGCTTTACAAATAGATGCAGAAAATGACCTGAATATTGATTTTGAAGGTCAGCTTCGTTATGTCGACCCTGCGCCAATTACTCCCGATCGCAGTAATGATGACAGTAAAGTTTTCCTGCGTTTCAGTTCTGAACTTTATGATTTTGGCTATACCGCTGCGCGTCAGCAAGCTGCCGATAAACAGATCAGCAGTGCAGAAAAAGCTTTGCTGAGTGCCCGTCAGCAACATCTGCTTAAAGTGGCAGAATTGTTTTTCAATGTGCTGATAGCCGACAAGGAATACGTTCTCATCGATGAAGTGATGACTGCGGCTTTTCTGGATTATGACAAGTTGCGTGAGCGTCATGAACTGGGAACTGTATCAGATGTCAGACTGCTGGAACTGGAAAACGACTATCGCGAAAAATTGCAATTACGTAAGCAGGCTGAACAAAAGCAACGCATGACACGTATGTTGCTGGCATCGGCGATGGCCATGCCGGAACAGTTGCCGGCTGACCTGATCGAACCACCGGTAGACTGGCAAAAAGATCTGCCGGATCTGGCTAAAATCAGCGCTGCTTTGAATACGGATAATCCGCAGGTATTAGCCGCATCAGAAGCTGTCGAGGCTGCCCGGGCAAAGTTGTCGGCAGCAGAGTCCAACGATAATCCCAGGCTTTCTGCCAATCTTCAATGGGCTGACTATCAGCGGGAAACCGGCAGCACTCATCCTTTTGAAGCGGGACTGGTCTTAAATGTACCGCTTTATTCCGGTGCCAGACAGCAGGCTGATCAACAACTTGCCCGTGCTGATTTACAGGAAAAAGAAATGGCTTTGCAACTGGTTAAGATGCAGGCACAGGAAGCCGCGCTACAAAACATTCTCAGTCTGGAAAGCTATAAAAGTGAACTCGATAGTCTGAAAGTTTCAGCCGATTATGCCGAGCTCTATCTGGATAAAAATCGAGCACTTTATGAACTGGAAGTTGCTTCTTCATTAAAAGATGCGCTCATCAAAGTTTCGGATGTCATCCTGAAAAAGATACGTGCCCGTTTAGGATATAAGCTGGCAGAAATGAAACTGGCTGCATTACAGGGTCAGTGGCAATTTGATAACAATACCGTGGTTTCAACGACAGAGAATCAAAATGAAAAAGATAATTAATGTTGTTAAAGCTTTGCTGACAGGTTTGTTGTTGTCCTGCACAGTTTTGCAGGCTGCAGAAGTTGAAGCTGTTCTTGATTGGGCTGATGAACGTGGACTTGGTACTACCGTCAGCGCAAGGGTCTCGGCAGTGCACGTCAAACCGGGTATGCAGGTTGGCAAAGACTCGGTTTTGCTGGAACTGGAAAACCGGGTATTTAAAATTCATCAACGCAGGGCGCAGGCGATGATGAAAGCGGCCGGGCTTGAACTTGAAGAAGCGCGTCTGGAGCAGGAAAGGGCCATTGAACTTTATGACCGTACCGTGTTGTCACAATTTGATCGTCGTCAGGCTGATGTCGGTTTGGCTAAAGCTCAGTCAGTGTATGCACAGGCCCGTGCGGAAAATGACAGAGCTGAACTGGATATAGAATACAGCCGCTTGACTGCACGCTATCCGGCGGTGATTCTGTCTGTGCATACTGCTGTCGATGAAGTCATTAATAATCAGATTGAATCTCAGGTATTGGTGCGCATTGCTCGTGCTGACCAGATGCGGGCAATTGCTTATGTCTCTGCCGATGCGTTGAAAAACCTCAAACCCGGGCAGCAGCTTGAAGCTGCTTTTCGCGGCGAATGGCTTGCGGCAAGCGTAGATGCGGTTAGCCTGAAGCCGGCACAATCATCTAATCAAGCGCTTTATCAGGTCGCCGTTGTGTTTGACGTTGATCCGCAAATGATGCCGCGCGCCGGTGAAAAGTCCGCGATTCGACTGCCTTAACGATTTCCCGGGTAATGCGGAGGATAGATAATATCGTCTTCCGGTATTTTGCGAAAATACTGCTGATTGCCAAACTGACCTGAAGGCCGTTGCTGTTCATAATTGTTGTAGTTATTGCCGGACGGCCTGGTGTAGTGGGTGATGTCCGGTGGTGACTGATTATAACCCTGTTGAAAGTCATTATTGCCGAAGTTATAGGCGGTTCCATAGTCAGATGGCGCTTGATTGGCGGAAGGCATCTGAATACCGTAGTCCTGAAATGACGGTGTCTCGGGATAGTGATTATAGTCTGTAGGAACTGGATACGACTGGCTGTTAAAACTGAAATTCGACGGCGGCAGGTTTTGATAATTGGGCTGTTGGCGTTGTTGCACCGGATAGGGATTATCAAATAGCTGGTCGTTGACCATCGATGTCGTCTGATTAAACAGCTCGGGTCCGTAATAGTAGGCCTGGTTTTGCTGTTGAGCCGGATAGTTCTGTAATGCCTGACCCCATTGTCCAAACTCCAGTTCAGCCGCTTCCTGCATCTTTTGATTAAGCTGACTGGCGTCGGGTATATAAGCGGCAGTAGTCGGCTGAGATGGTGGCTGATAATCATTCATGTTCGTATTTCCACCGGGTAGCCGGGATGACTGAGCCGGGATTGTGTCAATAGCTGGCGGTTGCTTTGGTTTGGCTTTCGCTACTGCAGCAACAGCGGGTTCGGCTTCAACCGGTTGAATAAAAATCAGCGGTACATCTGAAGCAGGTTTATCGACGATAATGGCTTCAGGCTCGGGTTGAGGCTGTTCAACTTGCTGAGTTTGTTGTTCGAGTTCTTTGAACAAAGCTTCATTACCATAGACACCGGGCGGGGCGGGGTAGCTTTCTGCCAAAACCTCAGGCGCTACCGCGGTTAATAAACTGCCTAACAGTAAGGGGAGTTTTTTCATTGTTGTCATGCTCCGTTTCATCCAATGCCTGCCGGAAAAAGTTTATTTATAACCGGCAGAATCCATTTGCAAGTCTGCCGGTAAGTCTGCAAGTCGTTCAACATGGCTGTTGATAGAACCGTCGGCAAAAAGTTCCAGCCAGCGAAAACCCGCAGCCAGAGCGGCCAGAGAAAAATCCTTGCCATATTTTTCAAACTGAATGCAGGTTGACGGAGTTGCCATCATTTGTACATTGTTTCTGGTTTCAGCGAACTCCTGATGAACGTGTCCCCAGAGAATGCCTCTGACGTTATTACTGTGATCAACAATTTCAAAAAACTCATTGGCATTATCAATCATCATGCGATCCAGCCATTCGCTTTGCATAGGCAGCGGATTGTGATGCATACAGATTAACACATGAAGCCCGGTATGCTGTTGTAAGAGCTTTTTGAGCTTTGTCAGTTGTGTGTCTGCAAGATGACCGGCAGCACTATCGGTAACGGTACTGTCAAGAAAAACCAGCAACCAGTTGTTGACAACGACAGCATCCTGATAGTGCAGCGGGGGAGTATTGAGTTCCTGTTGCATGATGTGCGGCTTGTCATGATTGCCGGGCAAGCAGTATACCGGTTTATCAAGACTGAGCATCATGTCGGCAAAACGCCGATAACCGGCAACACTGCCATCATGTACCAGATCACCTGTTGCCAGCAGCAAATCAAAGTCGGCTGCAGAAACATGCTGTAAAACCTGCTGCAGGGTTTGCCGCGAATTAACGCCGAGTAGTTGATCTTCAGGATCAGCATATAGATGAGTATCGGTTATCTGCAGAATGCGCAGACAATCTGTGCTGTTTTTATTGGTAGCGGTTTCAGTATTCATGTTTCAAAAGCCACAATCTTTTCAGGTTATATCCGGGGTTCTTTCAGACAGCTTTATCGTAAGATGTTTCTGGTAAATTGAATAGTTTTACGAATCAGTTTTGCTTATCGATACCTAGGGTTTTGATAGGCGAAGTCAATCAGTCTTATTCGTACAAACAATTCTATTTTTCTGAAATTGTGATCTATATTTTGACCCAGAGTTAACAAGGCTCTTTTAACTATTTAGGAGGAGTAATCCATGTCACTGAAAGGTAGTAAAACTGAACAGAACCTCAAAGACGCATTTGCCGGTGAATCTCAGGCTAACCGTCGTTATTTGTACTTCGCAGCAAAAGCTGACGTTGAAGGTTACAACGATGTAGCTGCAGTATTCCGTTCGACTGCAGAAGGTGAAACCGGTCATGCACACGGCCATCTGGAATATCTCGAAGAAGTTGGTGATCCAGCAACTGGTCTGCCAATCGGTAGCACTTCAGACAACCTGAAAGCGTCTGTAGCCGGTGAAACTCATGAGTACACTGATATGTACCCAGGCATGGCAAAAGCAGCACGCGATGAAGGTTTTGACGAAATCGCTGACTGGTTTGAGACTTTGGCTAAAGCCGAGCGTTCTCACGCCAACCGTTTCCAGAAAGCTCTGGACGGTCTTGACGACTAATTTTTAGTTGACGCCTGCAATCGGGGAAGCTGTTCCCCGATTGTTTGTCCATAACGCCTCACCGAGGATTTATCGACAAACAATCTTTAATCTGGAGATGAGCAATGAGTAGAGAAGGTAGTCTCGAAGCACCCACAAGACACGCTTTGGATTGGAAAAATCCTGAGTTCTATAATGAAGAAAAACTCTTTGCTGAAATGGAAAGAGTTTTCGATATCTGTCATGGCTGTCGCCGTTGCGTCAGTTTGTGTCAGTCATTCCCGACCTTGTTCGATCTGGTCGATGAATCGGATACCATGGAAATGGATGGTGTTGACAAGAAAGACTACTGGAAAGT
>Ga0181565_10001152_pt1 | contig 20196 bp, 20 predicted proteins | sample 101ome_16_FD_129661 | JGI IMG/M metagenome (GOLD analysis project Ga0181565, IMG submission 129661) | Coastal salt marsh microbial communities from the Groves Creek Marsh, Skidaway Island, Georgia - 101401AT metaG (megahit assembly) | ecosystem: Environmental > Aquatic > Marine > Intertidal... | reverse complement strand
GATTGGTCTGGCGAATATTGTTCCATGTGAAATCACGCTCGCTGAACAGGCGATAATAATCGGCATGATTGTTAATCAGGTGACGCGCCAAAATGGCCAAATCGCGCGGCGTGGTCTTGTGTTCAGGGTCCGGCAGTCCGGTTGAATTGATGAAACGCGAGCGGCTCATGCCCAGCTCTTGCGCCCGCTCGGTCATCAATTCGGCAAAGGCCGGTTCGCTACCGGCCAAACCCTCAGCCAATGCGATGCAGGCATCATTACCCGATTGAATAATCACCCCGCGCAGCAAATCGAGCACAGAGACCCGCGACCGCGCTTTCAAAAACATGGTTGAGCCGCCCGAACCGGCACCGCCGCGCCGCCACACATCATCGCTGACGAAAAACTCTTCATCGGCCGTGATGGCGCCGCTTTCCAGCGCTTCAAAAGCCATCAGCACGGTCATGAGCTTGCTCATGCTGGCAGGGCTCATGCGCGCATCGGCATTTTTTTCAAAAAGCGCGACACCGGTTTCGGCATCCAGCAATAAGGCATAGCTGGCTTTGGTTTCAATGGCCTGAGCCGAAAGCGGCAGCAGCAGCAACATGACCCATAATGATTTCAACAACCGCATAGCAAGCCCCCTATTGCTCGATAATCACCGCATCGGTATGACCGGCGGCGACCAGTCTTTCCAGCGTCAGACGGGCATCGGCGCGAATATTGGCACCGCCCATTTTCACGCGATAGAGCGTCGCCCCGCCCATTTCCACTTCAACGATTTTCACCGGTGCAAAATCTTTCAACCGCACTTGCAAGGCCTCCGCATTTTCACGCATCGAAAACACCCCGACCTGCACGGCATAGCGCTTTTCCTCGATATCGGGCAGTGGCTTGACCACCCGCTTGCCGTCAGCCGAGCGCACATCGACAGGGGCGACCGGTGCGGCGGCAACTTTGCTGTCTTCTTTCGGTGTCTCCGGCTTATCGGCAATGAAGCGGTCCGGCTCTTGGCGTTTAATCAACCGACCCGAAGTGTCATAAAGCGGCGCGCGGCCCAGATATTGCACCCGCACTTTCGCCGTGCCCTTTTTCTTAAACCCCAAAAGGTCAGCCGCATGGCGCGACATATCTATTTCGCGGTCTTTGGCAAATGGCCCACGATCATTTATCCGCACAATGACCGAGCGCCCGTTTTCCAAATTTGTTACTTTGGCACGCACCGGCATAGGCAAGGTCGGATGCGCGGCGGTCAGCAAATCCATATCGAAAATTTCGCCATTGGCGGTGCGGCGACCATGAAATTTCGGGCCATACCAAGAGGCAATGCCGGTATTGTCATAGGTCGCGTCTTCTTGCGGGTAATACCATTCGCCCTCAATCTCATAGGGCGTGCCGATTTTGTAAATGCCACCGGCGGCGACGCGACGCCCCTGCTCTTCTACCGCGCGGCGGTCAGAAAAACCGGTGCAGCCGACAACCAGCAAGGCAGCGAAAGCAACTTTAATCGTCAAAATCGGCTTATTCATCAAATGGTTTTCCGCATCCATGGCTACAGATTGAAATTGTCGCCAAATATAAGGGATTCGGTGTGGCTGAAGAAGCACAACGCAAATAACAAGCCGCGTTGAAATAAGCCGATTTGGCCGCTTGAAATTCTCCATCAATCAAGCTAAGTCAGCAGGGCTGATCACGGGTCGCAAGGGCGTTTACGCCCACCTGAAGGAGGGGTGGCTGAGTGGTTGAAAGCGGCGGTCTTGAAAACCGTTGAGCGTTTGCGCGTTCCGGGGGTTCGAATCCCTCCCCCTCCGCCATTTATCCACCTCATGCCGTATTGCGGCGATAGAGCAGGCTGAAAATGCCGGGCACGCCCTTGCCATAGACATTAATGCCGCGATTGAACGGGGCGTCATTGGCGCTGTCATAATCGGACGGAGCGACGTCTGTCGCCTGCCACAATATGGCGGCGGAAGGCGGCAAAACGGCTTTCAACGCATTTTGCGATTCCACGTCCAGCGCCGCCCATGCGCGGCGCAAATTTTCCAAACACCAAACCCGATAGCGCGAGGTCGGAATGCGCTTATAGTCGGTTTCCTGCACGCGCATGTCATAGCGCCCCGCCCCCGCCGTATAGGCCTGCGCATTATATTTGTGCTGCACGAGATTGGTGTCACAGGCCTCAACCAGCAGCGCGGCGAGCGCATCATCAGCCATGTCGATAAATTGCGGCGCAGCATTGGCGACTTTGGTGTTCCACATGCGCGCCACCCATTCAAACACGGCCGGTGCGCGGGCGCGCATAATCTCGGCCGGCACAGGGTCTTGCGAAAAGTGCCGCAGCATCGGCCCCATCAGGCCGTAATCGGCAATGCTGGGGGTCGCGCCCAGCACATAGGGGCGGCGCTCAAAAATTGCCTGCAAGCGGTCAAGCGCGGTGAAATAGGTTTGCTCCGTATGCGCCCAAGTTTGGCGGCTGATCCCATCGCTCTTCACAAAGCCACCCAATTGGCGCGCTTTAATCAGGCGAATGGCCAGCCAGCGCGGAATGGCGCGATTACCTTCAACAATGTCGGTGTAAATCGCCTCGGCGGCTGAGACGCGGCCCAGCCGATAGCTCCAGCGATAATGCATGGCCGGTCGCCACAGCCACTCATCGGCATAATCTTCAATCAGCAATGCGGCGAAACGCAGCATCGGGTCGGCGGGATATATCTTCCCATTATCATAATGCCCGTCCAGCCAAGCCAGCATGGGCGTGGTGTCGGTCATCCAGCGGCCATCGTCAATCTGCACCACCGGCATTTGCACAACACCGGCACCGGCCAGCAGCTTTTTCTCATTGCCGACGGTCGGCAGCGATTGATAAGGAATGGAGCGATAGCGCAGATAGGCCTCAAGCTTGCCCGTATAATAGGAAATATTGCAGCCATAAACGTCGAGCTTCATGCCGCCGCCTCACCCATTACTCTTTGGCGTGCTCGACATAAATCGGCGACGACCAAGCGCGCTCTTCCACTTCGGCGAGGCACTCATCATCGCGCGCCGTGCGGTCATCGCCATAGCACATATTGACCTCGACACAATTGCCGTCATCGTCATAAGTGCAGCGCAGATTGTCGGCATTGATTTTCTTCGAAGGCTCTTGAATGGCGCGCACATAATAGGTCGCCATGCGATTGCTGGCGGCAAATTCAGGGTCGCTGAAAGTCGCCTGACAGCCATTGCCCTTATCATTGCACGGAATGACCTTCCACGGGTCTTCAATCAGTTTCTCGACCGCCTCGCCCTGCTCGATTTGCGGACGAATACGCACCACTTCAAAACGGGTGATTTTCATGCGCTCACTTGACGGGTTGAAACATTCATTGGCGCAAAGTTTTTGAACACGTTGCGCGCCCAAAGCGGCCACCGTTTCGTCTGCGCAGCCGGCCTTTTGCTTATGCGCACCGGCTGCTTTCACTTCGAATATCGGCGAGCCATTACGCTTGGTCGTGCCGCCCATCGGCACACCGTCTTTGGTATTGAACCAAAGCAAAATGCGCGGGCCGCTTGTGCCATAAGTTTCGCGGCGTTTTATCGCGTCAAAAATTTCTTCGCGCGAGCGCCCTTCCGCATGCACGGCGGCCAGACCGCCGGTCGTCCAGAAACTGGCTTGGCGTTCCTGTTCCGTCGCGCCGAAACCGCGCTGCATAATCTCATCGCGCTCCAAAACCAGCGGCTTACTGCTTTTGGCTTCCATCGGGAATACGCGCTTGCGCCATTCTTCCGTTAAATGCACCGCCTCTGTCGTTTTGGTGCGGTCGACATTTTTAAAGCCGGTGCCGGGCCGCGCGCGGTGATTGTCGCTCGACGCAATAAAGCCCCAATTCAGGCGCGTCGGCTTATCGGCATTGTCGAAGTTTCTAATGGCCAATGCATATTGCACGCTATTGCCCGGGCGATAGCCGAAGCTGGGCAAGAAGCAATCACGGCACTGACCGGCATCGAGCCATTGCTCAATTTCCGTACCGGGAACGGAGAGATGCGCTGCAACGCTGAACACGGCGGCAATGTCGCGGGTTTGTTTGGCGCGTGCTTCGCATTCAGCCGCCCCATCGCCATCGGCCAAGCAACGCTCTATGATGATTTCGCCGGCGCGCCAACACATGGGCAGATATTTCAGCGTCGGCGCAGGGCAATCCGCTGTCAACGCTTCGCTGTCAATATTCAGCGCGCCACGGAATGAACGATACTCTTCCGAATTGCCATGGCCCGACATGACTTCAACCAGCTCCATTTTCTCAGGCCGGTTTTCGGCCTTCAAATGCTTATCAAATGTTACCCCTACCGGCGTGTAAAAGCCCCATGTCGTGCCATGCGGGATAATCAGCGGATCGAGCGCCTGCGCTTCCAAACTGTCGACAAGCGCGCCCGGTGTCTCGGCAATCTCAAAGCATGAGGCAGGCAAATCGGCAATCGGTGTATCGGGGTCGCATAAATCAACCTCTGCCGCTTCTTGTAGGAAACGGCGAATGTCAAAATAGTTTTGTCGGTTATTGAAATCACCGAAAGCCAGCGGTAAAGGTATCAAATCTTTGCCATTGGTACGCAGCGCATTGACCGCCACACCGCCCGATGCAATCGGGCGCTTGGCCAATTCAGCATCCTCAAGCCCCTTAAAGATGACGTTTTTGTGACCGAAATGATCTTCGGGAAGCTGCCCGACTTGCGTCCATTCAAAGCCGACAAAACTGACCATATCGGGACTGTCACCATTGCCGGATACGGCATTACAGGCGCGAATGCTCTGTTTGGTTTGCTCCCAACGTTTCGGCGTCGCAACTTCGGCATGGTCGGTAATCGACCAAAAATCGAGTGCTGAACAGTGGCGGGCATAGTCACATGCATCGGCCAGCGGGTGCGCGCCCTCGCCGCCATAAATCGGCAGCGACCATAAAAAAGCATCGGTCGAGAAAGTGGTATGAACGTGCAAGTCACCGAACAGAATTTGCTTGTCCGGTGTTTCATTCATACCGCGTGCTATGGCTGCCTGCTCGGCGGCCAATGTTTTGATAAGAATATCGCTGCGCTCTTCGCCTTGGATTTCACCAATGCCGCGCGGCTGGCCAAACCAGTCATCATAAGCAGCGTAAACGTAAAGCCCGACCGTGCTGAAAAAAAGCACCACAAGACTGATGGCTAGTTTTCTTTTCGACATTATGTCGTCCCTCCCGAAACCACATCATCCGCGCTGAAGCCTATAATATCAAAAACAGGCTCGGCTTTAAGCGCTTCACCATTATTCTTATTTGGGCAGCAACTTAAATGTTGCCGACGCTTTCGACACCAAAACGCCTTCACTATCAAACAGGCTGGCTTCACTATAGGCGACGCTGCGCCCCATGCGCAAAACTTTTCCCTTGGCAATATATTTGCCGGGCTTACCCGCTTTCAAATAGCTGGTTTTCAATTCCAGTGTTGCGTGACCGCGATATTTTTCCATGTCCAACAAGCTGCGCGTGGCGGCACCACAAGCCGTATCCAGCATGGTTGCAAAAGCCCCGCCATGCAAAATGCCCTGCATATTGAGCCAGCTTTCGGTCATCTCAAACGATACTTCGCTCTCGCCGTTTTCCAGCTTGATGATTTCACGGCCAATCAGCTTACCGATTTCGGAATTGGTAATTTCCGGCGTGAACCCTTTAAGCGGCATTATTTGGCTCCGATAATGTCGTGCTCCGACAAGCGCTGCATATAGGCGGTCAGATTTTTCAAGTCAGCATCAATCGGAATACTGACTTTCGAAAGAAACAAGACCAAAGGATAAAAAATGCAATCGACATAACGCAGCTCGTCGCCACAGATGAAATCTTGCCCCACCAATTGGCTGTCCAGCCAAGCAAACCCATCTTCCGTATTGCGCTTCATCGGCGCGCCAATGGTCTCATCAATGCGCATACGCGAGCGGAAGAAATCGGCGCCCTCCGTATTGCGGAAACCCGCCATGCCGGGGGCAAATATCAAATAATCGCATTGCCGCATACGCATGCGCGTATGGGCGCGCTCGGCTGCATTATTTCCGACAAGGACGGGATCGGGTTTTAACTCTTCCAAATATTCGGCAATCGCCGCCACTTCGGCAATCACTTGCCCGTCTTCCAATTCAATGCAGGGCAACTGACCTGCCGGATTGGTTTTGACGTAATCATCGCCGCGATTTTCACCACCAATCAAATCGACGGTAATGGTTTCAACCTCAATCTGCTTGATGGCGATAATGTTTTCCAAAGCGCGCGGATTGGGCGCGTTCACCGCTGTGTAAAGCTTAATCATGTTTCCCCCGATAAACCTTAAGACAGGCTGAGCATGTGAGCTTGTTCAAATGCTTTTAATTCGTCGAACCGGCCCTCGCGAATTTTGTTCGGCCATTCGGCATCGGTCAATAGCGCGCGACCGACGCCGACCAAATCAAATTCTTCGCGCTCCAAGCGCTCAATCAAACCGTCAATCGGCGCGGCTTCCGAGCTTTCGCCGCCCATGCCGGCAACAAACTCGCCGGTCAAACCGACAGAGCCGACTGTAATGGTCGGCAAGCCCATCAGCTTTTTGGTCCAGCCGGCAAAGTTCAAATCGGAACCTTCAAATTCCGGCTCCCAGAAGCGCCGCGTTGAGCAATCAAAGCAATCAATACCCGCATCGACCATGGGCTGCAAAAACGCCTTCAGCTTATCTGGGTCGGTCGCCATTTTATGTTCAAAGTCTTGCTGCTTCCATTGCGACAGGCGAATGATGAGCGGGAAGTCTTTGCCGACAGCGGCGCGCGCCTTCTCGATAATCTCAACTGCGAAAGCCGTGCGTTCTTCCAATATACCGCCATATTCATCATCGCGAATATTCGTGCCTTCCCAGAAGAAGGTATCAATCAAATAACCATGCGCACCATGAAATTGCGCGCCGTCAAAACCGGCTTCGCGCGCCGCGACCGTGCCTTTGGCGAAGGCATCGGCAATATCGGTGATGTCTTGTTTGGTCATCGCCTCGCCGACTTCTTTACCAGGATATTTCAGTCCCGAAGGCGACAATGTGCTGGCTTCGGGATTGAGGCCGGTGCCGTCGCGGCGCATTGAGCCGGTGTGCCAAAGCTGCGGCATAATCAATCCGCCCGCATCATGCACTTCATCGGCGACACGCTTCCAACCGGCCAGCGCCTCGGGTGTATGAAAGTCCGGAATATTCGGATCCATACTGGCCGAGGGGTGGTCAATGGTTGTGCCCTCAGTGATAATCAGACCGACCCCACCCTCAGTGCGGCGGCGATAATAAGCGGCGACATCTTCGGTCGGGTGACCGCCCGGCGAATGGCTGCGCGTCATCGGCGCCATCACAATACGATTGGGAATTTCCAGGCCGTTCAGCGTGAAAGGTGAAAACAAAGCAGAATATTGCGTCATCAGGGTGTCCTATATTAAATCCGGCAACAAATTTGCAGAGCGCTATCACAAAATCAAGTAAATGGTGCTATATTATATGAAACCTGAAAACACTTTCGGAGCGCGCCATGAATGAAAGAATAGCAAAATACCAAATCGGCGACGTGGTTAAGCATCGCTTTTTCGATTTTCGCGGCGTCATTTTTGACGTCGATCCCACTTTTTCAAATACCGAAGAATGGTGGCAATCCATTCCGGCAGAGGTGCGTCCACGTAAAGACCAGCCCTTCTACCACTTGCTCGCTGAAAATGAGGAAACTGAATATATAGCCTATGTTTCGGAGCAAAACCTGCTACGCGACACCAGCGAAGAGCCGGTGCGGCATCCGCAGGTCGATGAAATTTTCGGCAGTTTTGACGGCGCGCGCTATGAAGTGCTTGTCCACAACACGCATTAAGGTCATACGTCGCCATGATTAGACCGGTGCTGCGCTTTTTCGGGCGGCTCATCATTAAATATCTCGAAAAACCGATACTCAATTATCGGTCCTATCAATTCATTCCGCTGGCTGAGCTGGAAGCGTGCTTGCAGCCGGGCGATGTTTTGCTGGTCGAAGGCAATCAACGCATTTCCTCAGCCATTAAATATCTCACCCAATCCACTTGGTCGCATGCCGCTTATTTTGTCGGCCGCGATGCCGGTTTGCGCGACAAGCACGGCCACCCCGCAGCTTTGGTTGAGGCCGATTTGACCGATGGCGTCATTGCTGCCTCGCTGACCAAATATCTCGGCTATAATACGCGCATTTGTCGGCCCGCGCTTATAACTGAAGAAGACCGCGCCATTGTCAGCGATTACATCATCAAATCCATCGGGCAATCTTACGATGTCAAAAATGTCGTCGATTTGGCGCGCTATCTCTTGCCACAGCCGCCCGTGCCGGTGCGCTGGCGGCGGCGTATGATTGCGCTGGGCAGCGGTGAGCCGACGCAGGCCATATGTTCAACGCTGATTGCGCGCGCCTTTCAATTCGTTCACTATCCGATTTTACCCGATGTCACACGAGAAAATCAGCGCGAGATAATGCATATCCGTCACCACTCCTTGTTCACGCCGCGCGATTTTGATGTCTCGCCCTATTTCAATATCGTCAAGCCGACGATCGAAAAGCGGCCCGACTATAAACAGTTTGAATGGCAGAACCGGCGCGTCACAGAAGCCTATGAAGAGGTTGAAAAACCCCATGCGTCGTGACCACAAGCCTTATTCCATGCGTCTGCTTGTCAATTTCATCCGCCGGTTTTACACGCGTTGGCGGCTTACGCCGCAATTCACCGCAGTCGGCAGCGGCCTTGAAGTGATCGGCCCGCATCGCTTGGAAATTTGGGGCGATGATATTTACCTCGGCGACAATGTGCATATTCAAACCTCGCGCGGACAAATGTCGCGCCTTTGCACCTGGCCAAATGAAACCGGTGGCCGCGGACGTATTGATATTGGCAGCCACACATTGCTGACCCCCGGCCTGCAGATTGTATCGGCTGACCATGTATCGATTGGCGACAATGTGATGATTGCCAGTCGCGTCTATATTTCCGACTCTGATTGGCATGAAATATATGACCGCCTCGCCTCGCCCGGGCCACGTGCCCCGGTGCATATTGGCGAAAATGTCTGGCTTGGTGAGGGCGTGAAGGTCTGTAAAGGTGTCACAATCGGCGCAAATAGTGTTATTGGTGCAGGGTCGGTTGTCACCAAAGATATTCCGGCCAATGTCATTGCCGCGGGCAATCCCGCCAAACCGCTCCGTGAGCTTGAAAAAGGACGCCCCATAAAAAAGCGTGAAGCCATGTTTGAGGATATAAAAGAATATAATAAAACAATGCGTTATCTCCATTACTTAAACCATAATAGTAATGGATTTATTGCTTGGATAAGGCAAATTATCGTACCGTCTCGGAAAGGTTAATTCATGCGCCTCGCGACCATATTTTGTGTCCTCATATTCTCCGGTCAAACGGCCTTCGCTCAGGACCACGCCCTTGCCATGCATGGCGCGCCGCAATTAGCCGCCGATTTCACACATTATAATTATGCCAGCCCCAATGCCTTGCAGGGGCGCACCTTAAAACAAGCGCAAATCGGCAGTTTTGACAGCCTTAACCCGTTTTCCATTCGCGGTAATGCCGCGAAAAACATTCGTGAACGCGTGTTTGAAAGCTTATTGGACCGCCATTATGACGAATCCTTCTCGCTTTATGGCCTGCTGGCGGAGACGGTGACGGCAGCGCCCGATCGGAGCAGCGTTACCTTTACCATTCGCCGACAAGCCAAATTTGCCGATGGCAAGCCTGTTACCGCAGCCGATGTCGCCTTTACGTGGCAGCTTTTGCGCGGTCAAGGGCGCCCCAATCATCGTTATTATTATGATCAAGTCGAAACCCTGACGACACCGAACAATCGCACGGTCACCTTTACTTTTAAGCCCTCGCCGCCCGACCGCGAATTACCGCTGATCATCGGGCTGATGCCAATATTACCCAAACATATTTATGGCGAGCGCGATATTCAGGCCGCCTCGCTTGATTTGCCACTCGGTTCCGGCCCTTATGAAATCGCCGAGGTGACACCGGGAGCGCAAGTGCGATTTGAAAAACGCGCAGACTATTGGGCCGATAATCTGCCGCATAATCGCGGGCGTCATAATTTTGCAGTGATTTTGGAAGATTATTACCGCGACGAAGCAACCGCCTTTGAAGCCTTCAAAGCGGGTGACCTCGATATTTGGTTTGAGAGCAATCCGCAACGCTGGACCACCGGCTACAACTTCCCCGCTGCCAATGATGGCCGCATCGTCAAGGAAAACATCACGCTCGGCACACCGTCCGGTTTACGCGCCTTTGTGATGAACACGCGCCGCCCGCTTTTGGCCAATCGGGCCTTGCGAAAAGCGATGGATTTGACCTTTGACTTTCAATGGATAAACAAAATTCTCTATGGCGATGTTTTTCGCCGCACCGGAAGCTATTTCGGCAATACGGAACTGAGCGCCAGCGACAAACCGATGAGCGATGATGAGGCCGAGCTTTTATCGCGCAGCCTTATTCCGCGCGCCGAGTTGGAGCTTGGCTATAAAGCGCCTGAAAGTGACGGCACGGGCCGCGACCGCGCCAAACGCTTGGAGGCCATGCAATTATTGGAAAAAGCAGGCTTTCAGATGCGCGGCAAAAGCCTGTTCAGCCCAAGCGGCGAAAAGGTTGAGTTGGAAATTCTGGTGCAGCGGCGCAGCGATGAGCGTCTCGCTTTGTCATGGCGGCGCATGTTGGCCGGCATTGGCGTCGATTTGAAAGTGCGGCTTATCGATTCCAGCCAATATCAAAGGCGGCTGCAAAATTTCGATTTTGATTTGACTGCCTATAATTATTACGCCTCGCTATCGCCGGGTAATGAACAAATATATTATTGGGGCAGCGAAGCGGCCGACACGCCAGGCAGTCGTAATTATGCCGGCATTAAAGACTTCGCCGTCGATACTGCCGCAACGGCGTTGACCCGCGCTGAATCAAAAGAAGATTTCGTCACGGCGGCGCGCGCGCTTGACCGTGCATTGATGAGCGGCCGCTATTTCATTCCGCTCTACCACAATCCCGTGCAATGGGTTGCGCGCTGGCATTTTGTCGAGCATCCGACCCGACATTCTGCCTATGGTGCGCGGCTTGATGCGTGGTGGATGAACCACGATAATTAAAAGCTAAATCGCGTCCGCCGATTTCAGCTCTTCCAGCACATCACCATCAATGCCCCAATCGGCAAAGGCCGTATCATTATGCTCGCCGATTTTCGGCGGCGGGCCCTGAATTTCACTCGGCGTGCCGCTGAAGCGCGGGGCAACATTGGGTTGCTTAATGCCAAAGGCCTCGGTGATGGTGTCGCGCTCGCGATTGTGCGGATGGTCAAATGCCTCATCCATATCGAGCACCGGCGCATAGCAAATATCCGTGCCCAGCATAATCTCGTCCCACTCGTCACGGGTTTTGGTTTTGAAGGCTTCAGCCACTTTGGCTTTCAATTCAGGCCAGGCCGCTTTGTCCATTTGCGCGTCAAAAGCGGCGTCGTCAAAACCGGCTTTCTCGCGCAGCAGGGCGTAAAATTGCGGCTCAATGGAACCGATGGAAACGAATTTGCCGTCTTTGGTTTCGTAAGTGTCATAAAAATGCGCCGCGCCGTCGAGCATATTGGCAAAGGGTTTGCTTTCCCAAATCCCCGCCGCTTTCATGCCGAAGAACATGCCCATCAGCGAGGTCGCACCATCGGTCATGGCGCAGTCAATCACTTGCCCTTTGCCCGATTTATTGGCCTCAACCAAAGCCGCACAAATGCCCATAGCAAGGTAAAGCGCACCGCCGCCAAAATCACCGACCAGATTGAGCGGCGGCACCGGCTTATCTTTGCCGATGGCGGCCAGCGCGCCGGTTAAGGCGATGTAGTTAATATCGTGCCCTGCCGCTTGCGACAGCGTGCCGAACTGCCCCCAGCCGGTCATGCGGCCATAGACGATTTTCGGGTTACGGGCCTGCACGACATCAGGCCCCAAGCCGAGGCGTTCCATCACGCCCGGACGGAAACCTTCTTGAATGACATCGGCCTGCTCGACCAATTTTAGCACCGCTTCAATGGCTTCGGGCTTTTTCAGATCCAGCGCAATCGACTTGCGGCCTCGGCTATTGGTGTCAGACGGATAACCACCTGCCCCGCCCTTGCGGTCGATGCGGATAATATCGGCACCCATATCCGACAACAGCATGGCGCAGAAAGGCCCCGGGCCGATACCTGCCATTTCAATGATTTTAACGCCGCTTAACGGACCTTTACCCATGATGAAACCTCCCAAAATCTGCTGGGAGTTTAACAGCACAGGTCATGTGAGCAAGACCGTTTATTTCTTGCCGCTGCGCACCACTTCAATATTCAAATCACGGATTTTTTTGCGCAGCGTATTGCGGTTTACGCCGAGCAGTTCCGCCGCTTTAATCTGATTGCCGCGCGTCGCTTCCAAGCACAATTCAATTAACGGCGTTTCAACCTCGCGCATCACGCGCTCATACAACCCATTCGGCGGCAGCGAATTGCCGTGCCCTTTGAAATAATTGCTGAGATGAAAATGCAAGCTTTCGGTTAGATTATTACCCGCCTGCTGGGTTTGCGGCGCAGCCATATCAGTGTCGCTCAACTCGAGCCGAACGGCTTCCGCACCAATCACCTCATCAGCATGCAAAGCCGACAAGCGGCGCACTAAATTTTCCAATTCGCGCACATTGCCGGGCCAGCCATACGCCTTCAGCGCATCAATGGCTTCGCGGTCAAAGCTTTTAACTGACAGGCCTTCATCGGCACCGCGCGCCATAAAATGGCGCACCAGCTCTTCAATATCTTCGAGCCGCTCGCGCAAAGGCGGCAGGCGCAGCGGCACAACATTAAGGCGGAAATAGAGGTCTTCGCGGAACAGCCCCTGGCGAATAAGGCGGCGCAAATCTTGATGCGTCGCGGCAATCACCCGCACATCGGTTTTAATCGGCTGGCGACCGCCAATGGTTGTGTATTCCCCTTCTTGCAACACGCGCAGCAAGCGGGTTTGCGTTTCCATCGGCATATCACCGATTTCATCAAGGAATAAGGTGCCGCCTTCGGCTTGGGCAAAGCGGCCATCCATGCGCTGATTGGCACCGGTGAACGAGCCTTTCTCATGGCCGAATAATTCGCTCTCAATCAGTTCTCGCGGAATCGCAGCCATGTTCAGCGCGACAAATTGCCCGCGCTTGCGCGTGCCGAAATCGTGCAGCGCCTTGGCGACAAGCTCCTTACCTGTGCCGCTTTCGCCGGTAATCAGAACCGATAAGTCATTTTGTGTCATGCGCGCCACGGCGCGATAAATTTCCTGCATGGCGGGTGAGGCCCCGACCAATGGCAACCCGTCTTCATCTCCGGCTTCGGCTTGACGAGTAACGCCATCGCTTGGTGTATCCACGGCGCGTTGCACCAGTGCCGTCAATTCGCTCAAGTCAAACGGTTTGGGCAGATAATCAAATGCACCCTTTTCCGCCGCCGTAATGGCCGTGCCGAGGGTGTTTTTAGCGCTGATGACAATAATCGGCAAATCGGGGCGCAGCTTTTTGATGCGCGGAATGACATCGAAAGCGTTTTGATCGGGCATCATGACATCCGTAATCACCACATCTCCCTCGCCATTGCTGACCCATTGCCAAAGTGAAGCCGCCGTATGGCCGGCGCGCACGTCAAAACCGGCGCGCCCCAAAGCCTGCGTCAACACCGTGCGAATGGCGCGGTCATCATCAGCAACAAGAACTGTTCCCTTGCTCATTGCACTTCTCCTTTTACTTCTCCCTCGCTGACCTCATCAATCATGGGCAATCGAACACAAAATTCGGTGTGGCCCGGCTCGCTATTGCACTCAATCGTGCCGCCGTGGTCGCCGATAATTTTGGCAACCAAAGCCAGTCCCAATCCGGTGCCGCTCGATTTGGTGGTGACGAACGGATCAAACAAATGCGCCTTAATGTCTTCGGGCACACCGCTGCCATTATCAATCACGCTAAATTCCATCGGCAGGCTGACCGGCCGGGCGCGGCCGGGCACGGATAGGCGCACCCCCGGGCGAAACGACGAGGTCAATCTTATCTCGGCCTTATTACCGCTCACCGCTTCGGACGCGTTTTTGACCAGATTGAGGAAGACTTGCGTCAGCAAATCCTTATTGCCTTTCACTTGTGGCAAAGACGGATCATATTTTTCAACAAAGCGAACATGTTTGCCAAAGCCGCTGCTCGCCAATAAGCGAACATTTCCCAGCACCGCATGAACATTGACGGGACTGTCAATGTCGGCGTGGGTTTCGGTAAATTGTTCAAACTGGTCAACCAAACCGGTGATGCGGTCGGTCTCGCTGCAAATCAAACGGGTCAATTCAACCCCATCAGGGCCGGCATCACCTTCCAGCAATTGCGCTGCACCTTTAATGCCGGAAAGCGGGTTTTTAATCTCATGCGCCAACATGGCAGACATGGCCGAAACCGAACGCGCCGCGCCCCTATGGGTCAGTTGTCGGTCAATATGATGCGCGATAGAGCGCGGCTGGACGACAATCAGGGCTTGCCGGTCGCCTTCTTCAATTTCTGTCGGCGTCACATGCAAATCGACCATGCGACCGTTATTTGTGCCTCCAATCTGCGTCGGTGCTGTCAAATCAATGCCATATTCATTAAAGCTCAAATTATTGTCGAGACAACGTTCCACCAGACTGATAACCGGACTGCCAAAGGGCAAAACATCGACAATATGCTGGCGACGCAGCACATTCAGACTGGAGCCGAAAAATTCTTGGGCGGCGAAGTTGGCATAGGTGACATGGCGGTTACTGCCGATGGAAATGACCGGCTGCGGCAATGCATCGAGCAGTAATTTTTCATTGGGCACAATCATCAGGCGGCCTCGCTGTCAGATATTTCATACAGGTTTTGCATGCGCTGCATGACCTGTGCAGGGTCTTCCAAGCGACAAATTTCGCCACGATGCGCTTTGCCACCCTCAACGCCGAACAGGCTTTCAATAAATCCGGCGATATGTTTACGCGCCACACGCAGGCCAAGCCCTTCGCCATAAAGCGCCAAACAGTCGCCATACCAATCAGCAAATATGCGCCATTGTTGCGCCGCACATGGGGCTTCAGGCCAAACGCCGGTGTCCAAAAATGTCTCGATTTGCCCAGGCAGCCACGGACGGCCAATAACGGCGCGCCCGATCATAACTCCGGCAGCGTTGGACGCCGCTAAAGCCGCCGCCGCCGTTTCGCCGTTTACGACATCGCCATTGACAATAACCGGAATTTGCACCGCCTCGACCGTGGCGCGCACAGCATGCCAATCGGCTTTACCTTTATAAAATTGGCAACGCGTGCGGCCATGCACGGTAATCATTTGCACACCCAAAGCTTCAGCGCGCTCAGCGATTAAGGGTGCATTAAGCAGATTGTCATCCCAGCCCAAACGCATTTTCAGCGTGACCGGCTTGCTGCTGCCCTGCACCGTAGCCGCGATAATCGCCTCGGCCAGGGTTTCATCGCGCATCAAAGCCGAGCCGGACAAACCGCCGGTTACTTGCCGCGACGGACAGCCCATATTGATATCAACGACATCAGCACCGGCAGCGCAGGCCAGCTTCGCACCTTCGCGCATCCAATGCGGATCACGACCGGCCAACTGAAGAATAAAGGGTGATAGCCCGAACCCCTCGGCGCGGCGCACCACATCGGCACGCGATTTGACCAATTCTTCACTGGCTACCATTTCAGAAACCACAGAAACGCGACTGGCTTTCGCCACCGCTTTGCGAAAGGCGTAATCCGTAACACCCGACATCGGTGCCAATAATACGCGCCCCGAAAGCGTTATATCCCCTAGCTGAATGGTCATTTTTTAGGCAAAAACCGAAATGTTCACGATGTGCCTAAAATGGGTGCATAACCTTATAAAGGCAAGCAATTTTCTAAAATTCTGTCGCCTTATGCCGCGTCTCAGGCTAGATTAGCCGCCATGAATGAACGCTTATCCACAGTTGCACTGATTGTTGCTGCCGGTCGCGGAAGCCGCGCCGGACAAGGAAAACCTAAGCAATACCGCGACATGCCCGATGGTAGCGGCGGCTCCGTGTTGGCCCGCAGCATAGCCGCCTTTGCCGATAATGAGGTTATTTCCAGCCTCTGCGTGGCCATTCATAAAAATGATGTAAAGCTTTATGAAAACATAATAAGTAATTGTAATAAAAAGGATAAAATAACCTATGTTTTAGGTGGTGAGGACCGCCAAGCGTCGGTGTTGAACGGTTTACAAGCTTTGGCTGAGGGGCAACCTCAGCGCGTTTTCATTCACGATGCAGCACGCCCTTTCGTGTCACAAGATTTGATTGAACGGTGTTTGGACAATTTCACCGATACAGACGGTGTTATTCCCACCCTGCCGGTAACGGATACGCTAAAAAAAGCCGAAAATGGCCAGATCACTGAGACAGTACCTCGTGACGGGCTATATCGCGCGCAAACACCGCAATTATTCGACTTTGCCAAAATCTTGGAAGCTCATAAAGCCGCCCCGCAAGGAAGCATGACCGATGACGCTGCAGTGGCCGAACGGGCCGGATTGCGCGTGCGTATCATTGACGGCGAGACGCAAAACATCAAACTGACGACGGAAGAAGATTTTGCCATGACCTCACCCCTAATTCCGCGCACCGGCTTGGGCTTCGACGTGCATCGCTTTGGCGACGATGGCAGCGCAGATACCGTTATGCTGTGCGGTGTCGCTATTGGGCATAACCGCGAAATTATCGGCTATAGCGATGCCGATGTCGGGCTGCACGCCATTACGGACGCGCTTTTGGGAGCACTTGCTGAGGGCGATATTGGCGACCATTTTCCGCCGTCTGATGCCGCAAATAAAGACCGCGCTTCAGCCGAGTTTCTGAAACATGCGCTTCACCTTGCCGCCGCCAAACAAGCGCGGCTGACCCATATTGATCTGACACTGATTTGCGAAGCGCCGAAAATCGGCCCGCATCGCGCCGCCATGCGCGAAAGGCTGAGCGCCCTGACCGGCTTGCCGCTCTCTGCCGTCTCGGTGAAAGCCACCACCACTGAGGGGCTGGGTTTTAGCGGTCGCGGTGAAGGCATAGCGGCGCAAGCGACAGCGACAATCTTGCTGCCGGATGGCGCATAATGGGCGGTTTGCACAAACTTCCGACGCATTTAACGCCACTTTCGCCCGCCGCGTGGATTGCCACCTTTTTCGGCTCCGGCTTGCTGAAACCGGCTTCCGGCACTTGGGGCTCGCTGGCCGCGCTCGCGCCCGGCCTCCTTATTGCTCAGCATTTCGGTGCGGCCGGTCTCATCATAGCCGCCGCTTTTGCCTATGGTTTGGGCCATTGGGCCAGCACGGTATGGATTGACGGCACAGAAGACAAAGACCCCTCGCCCATCGTCATTGATGAAGTGGCCGGTCTTTGGCTGACCTTGACCCTTGCCCCGCTGACGCCGCTCGGTATCGCGCTTGCCTTTGTGCTGTTTCGCCTGTTCGATATTGTAAAGCCCTGGCCAGTGCGCTGGGCCGATAAAAACATCAGTGGCGCGACAGGCATAATGCTTGATGATGTTTTGGCAGGCATATGGGCTGCGCTGGTCTTACTGGCCGCGCGCGAATTCGGAATGATATAGGAGACAGAGCCATGCTGTTCGACAAAAAATTGACCGATAAGGCGGAAACACTGCTCAGACTGGCGGGCGAAAAACATATACGCGTCGCCACGTCGGAAAGCTGTACCGGCGGTCTCATATCAGCCCTGCTGACCGAAATCCCCGGTTCATCGGTCGTTATCGGGCGCAGTTTCGTGACCTATTCCAACCGCGCCAAGCATGAAATTCTGCATGTACCTGCCGAACTCTTGCGCGAGCACGGCGCAGTGTCGGAAGAAGTGGTGCGCGCAATGGCGCAAAACACATTCGACATGACGACCGCGCATTTGACGGTGGCCGTGTCAGGCATTGCCGGCCCGGGCGGCGGTTCGGCAGAAAAACAAGCTGGACTGGTGCATATGGCGACCTGTCATGAGGGTGATGTCATCCATAAAAAGCATGAATTTGGCGATATTGGCCGCACAGAAGTGCGTTTGGCGACGGTTGATGCGGCGATGGATATGCTGCTGGCGCGCTTCGATTAGCCGTAAATATCGAGCGCGCGCGCTTCAAAAGCGGCGACAAAGCGCTCAACCACGCGGTTCATTATCGGTTCAATAATACGCCGCAAAAGCGGCACGGCGAACTCAAACTGCAATTCAAAATGCACATCGCAGCCGGTTTCGGTATCTTCAAATACCCATTGATTGAACAAATGCCGAAACGGCCCTTTCGCCTGATGCACGGTGACGGTCAGCGGCGCGGCCCCTAACTCAATGCGACTGCTATAGGTTTCGCGCAGCATTTTATAGCCAATGGCCAAATCGGCCAGCATCTCGGTTTCGGAGCGCGCGCGCACGCGTGCCGCCGTGCAATAGGGTATGAATTCATCATAACGATCAACATCTGTAATCAGGTCGAACATTTGTTGCGCCGAAAACGGAGATTGGCGCGTCAATTTAATCGACTGCATGTCAGGCCTTTTGGCTCTTGGCGACGCGCGCCGCTGTCAGCTTTTCAAAATCTTCATCGGCATGATGCGACGAGCGCGTCAGTGGCGTGGCTGATACCATGAGAAAGCCTTTGGCATTCGCTTGCGTGGTCAGCCCGTCAAATTCTTCCGGTGTCCAAAACTTGTCAATCGGCGCGTGCTTGCGGGTCGGCTGCAAATATTGCCCGATGGTGATGAAGTCAATATCAGCCGAGCGCATGTCGTCCATCACTTGCATGACTTCTTCGCGCGCTTCACCGAGACCGACCATAATACCCGATTTGGTGAAAATTTCGGGGTCAAGCTGTTTGACGCGCTGCAGCAGATTGAGCGAGTGGAAATAGCGCGCGCCCGGGCGGATGGAGAGATAAAGCCGTGGTACGGTTTCCAAATTGTGATTGAAAACATCGGGCTTGGCATCGACGACAATTTCTAGCGCGCCATCTTTGCGCAAGAAGTCAGGGGTCAGAATTTCCACCGTCGTGCCGGGCGACATATCGCGAATGGCATTAATCGTGTCGGCGAAATGCTGCGCCCCGCCATCATCTAAATCATCGCGGTCAACGCTGGTAATCACAACATGGCGCAGTCCCAGCTTGGCCACGGCTTCAGCGACATAAGCCGGTTCAGAAGCATCGAGCGGCAGAGGCACGCCGGTGGCGACATTGCAAAAGGCGCAAGCGCGGGTGCAGGTTTCGCCCATAATCATAAAAGTGGCGTGCTTTTGTTCCCAGCACTCGCCGATATTCGGACATGCCGCCTCTTCGCATACGGTGACGAGATTATTTTCCTTTACAATGGCACGCGTCTCAGCATAAGCGGCCGAGCCCGGCGCTTTGGCGCGTATCCATGAGGGCTTGCGTAAAACCTCGCTATCCGGCTTATTTTGCTTTTCAGGATGGCGCGGTTTTTTCGGTTCACCCGATAAATTGTCAATCACAACAGTCATAGGCTCTATATAGGCGCATTTGCGCCGCATTTATAGAGACATTGTGGCTGCTTTATCTCGGCTTATCAGTTCAAGCGTGGGTCGGTTTTGAAAACAATCGTCTCATCGCGCCCGACCAGGCCCAGCACCAAGCGCGCCCGCTCATCGAGAAAATCAAAATCGAGATTGTCATTGCCAAGCAGTTTGACCTGCTTTTGCAGTTCGGCATTGTCGCTTTTCAACGCTGCAAGCTCTTCTTGCAGCGTCGCTTTTTCTTGTTGCAAATCATTCCACCCGCGCCAGCCGCGTTCAACTTTCAGTGCCTGCATGGTCAGCCCGGCAATCGCCAGCAATAGCACAAAGCTCGGCATCAGTCGGCGCAAGCGCAGCGGCTCTTGCCCAACGGTGCGGCTTGATGGCCGAGATGTCACAAAACGAATCATGGGTTGACCGAATCACGATTTGATTCGCGCGGTCAAGCTAAAATTGATTCGTGCTTTGATATTTTTGGACTTTTTCAGCCATTTGCACACCACCAAGCCCTGTGCTAGCGTCGCGCCATGAATCTCATGCGGAAATTATCTGTCGGACTTCTCGTGCTGATACTGCAAATGGGATTCGCCCATGCCGTGCAGCATGATTTGCATGACT
>Ga0181565_10001151_pt1 | contig 20199 bp, 15 predicted proteins | sample 101ome_16_FD_129661 | JGI IMG/M metagenome (GOLD analysis project Ga0181565, IMG submission 129661) | Coastal salt marsh microbial communities from the Groves Creek Marsh, Skidaway Island, Georgia - 101401AT metaG (megahit assembly) | ecosystem: Environmental > Aquatic > Marine > Intertidal... | reverse complement strand
TGATGACCAGACCCAGCATTATCACGTGCCACTGCTACTATCAGCCTATGGATATTCCACATATCGCGGTAGTTGATAGGAGAATATGTGCGAGACCATCTCAGTTTCATTTTAAATGGCGAAATCCGGCAGATTGACCATATCGCAGGCGATATGACAGTTCTGTCATGGCTCAGGCAGACACAATCGCTTACTGGCTCAAAAGAAGGGTGCGGTGAGGGGGATTGTGGCGCCTGTACGGCGGTGATTGTCAGCAAACAGGTAGATGGCAGTCTGGCATTTAGGGCGGTGAATAGCTGTATCCTGCTGATGGGCATGATTGAAGGCTGTGCAATCATTACCGTCGAGGGCATCACTGGCCCAGATGGCGAGCTTCATCCCTGTCAGCAGGCGATGATCGCTCATCATGGCTCGCAATGCGGATTTTGCACGCCCGGTTTTGTGATGTCCTTATATGCGGGCTGGTGTAATGGGGCAGGTCTGGATGAGCGCGGCATCGAACAGACACTTGCTGGCAATTTATGCAGATGCACTGGCTACCGGCCGATTGTAGATGCTGGTATTTCACTAAATAACATGACCATGCCGTCATGGGAAAAGGCGCGCTATAAAGAGCTGGCGGGTCTGATTGACAGCATTAGACATGATGATATGGTTGAACTTGCTTACCAGAATAAACGCTTTACCATTCCGCATACAGCACTAGATTTTGCTAGATGCGTTGCTGAAAACCCGCAAGCAGTGATCGTGTCAGGCGCAACCGATATCGGGCTATGGATTACAAAACAGCATCGCCAGTTGAGCCATATGATCTGGACTGGCCATGTAGATGAATTTCACCAGATTGAAGAAAAAGATGGCATGCTGGTCCTGCCGCCTGCTGTTACCCATCAACAGGCCATGCCTATATTGGGCAAATACTGGTCTTCGATAGCCAGCCTGCTTACTCGTTTCGGGTCTGAACAGGTGCGTAATTCAGGGACAGTCTGCGGTAATATTGCCAATGGCTCGCCGATTGGGGATTTACCACCTGCCCTGATTGCCGCCCGCGCCTCTGTCAGGTTAAGACAGGCAGATAAGACACGTATTTTGCCGCTTGAATCCTTCTTTCTTGCCTATGGCAAGCAGGATAGAAAACAGGGCGAGTTTGTTGCGGCTATCGAGATACCGCTTTGCGATGCACCCTATTTGAAATGCTATAAATTATCAAAGCGGTTTGATCAGGATATTTCGGCGGTGATGATGGCGGCCAATATCACGGTTGAAGATGGGATAATTACAGATTGTATTGTTGCTTTTGGTGGCATGGCAGCTATTCCAAAACGTGCCCATCATACAGAGCAGGCGCTTATCGGGCAACGCTGTGAGCTGGCCAGTTTTACTGCCGCCGCCGCCAAGCTGGCAGAAGATTTCACGCCAATTGCCGATATGCGCGGCAGTGCCGAATATAGAATGCAGGCAGCCCAGAATCTGGTGAAAAAATATGGAATTGAGATAACAGGTACGGCGCTGATAAATCTTGCAGACAGAGATGCTGTAAAGAAGCTGGTGGGCTAGATGAAAGATAGTAGCACAAATGGGCTGACAGAAAGCCAGCATATCCATCAGCCTGTTGCTCATGATAGCGCTGTTGGGCATGTAAGCGGCACCGCACAATATATTGATGATTTGGCCATGCCGGCAAATACGCTTGTGCTGTTGATTGCACAAAGCCCGCATGCCCATGCCCGCATTATCAATATGGATTTAGATGCGGTGCGTTCGGCAGATGGTGTTGTAAGGGTGCTTACGGCACAGGATATTCCGGGCATAAATGACTGTAGCCCGCTTGCAGGTGATGACCCTGTATTTGCAGAAGATAGTGTGAACTATGTCGGCCAGTCGATATTTGCAATCGCGGCTATCGATATGGCGTCTGCACGGGCGGCACTGGCGCATGCCAAGATTACATATGAGGTTTTGCCAGCCATTCTGACGATCGACGAGGCGATGGCGGCAGGCTCATTTCTGGGGCCTGCGGCAGTGATTGAAACAGGCGCGGTAGATAATGCGCTTGCACAAAGTGTCTACCGGCTTGATGGCGAGATTGTGATTGGCGGGCAGGAACATTTCTATCTTGAAAGTCAGGCCGCCTATGCGATCGCTGGTGAAGGCAATGATATGATTGTGCATTGTTCAACCCAGCACCCAAGCGAAATCCAGCATAAAATTGCCGAAACGCTAGGGCTGGCCAATCATGATGTAACCGTTATCACACGTCGTATGGGGGGCGGATTTGGCGGCAAGGAAAGTCAGGGCAACCTGCCAGCCATCATCGCCGCACTGGCTGCATATCTTACCAGACAGCCAGCCAAGATAATTTATGACCGTGATGATGATTTCAGACTTACTGGCAAACGCCATGATTTCAAAATAGGCTATCAGGTTGGCTTTGATCAAACAGGCAGAATTAATGCGGTGATTTTTGATCAGGCGATGCGATGCGGTATGTCGTGGGATCTGTCAGAAGCGATTGCGGCACGCGCCATGTGCCATGCAGATAATGCCTATCATATTGAACATATGCGGATTACCTCGCACCGATGCAAAACACATACCCAGTCAAATACTGCCTTTCGCGGCTTTGGTGGCCCGCAGGGAATGGTCGGGATTGAGCGGGTCATTGATGCGGTTGCCCATCATCTGGCTCTTGATCCGCTTGAGGTACGCAAGCGCAATTTCTATCCGCATAAGCTGGCCGCACAGCATGGCACTACCCCCTATGGGCAGCAGGTACATGACTGTATTATTCAGGATATTATCGCAGAGCTGGAAGTTACAAGCGACTATCAAAGACGCCGTGCAGAGATACAGGCCTTTAATGCCGAGCAGAACGTAATCAGGCGAGGCATTGCGCTGACCCCAGTGAAATTCGGGATTTCCTTTAATACCAGCTTTCTTAATCAGGCAGGCGCACTGATACATATCTATTCAGATGGTTCTGTTCATCTTAATCATGGCGGCACAGAGATGGGGCAGGGGCTGAATATCAAAATTGCCCAAATTGTTGCGCATGAATTTCAGATACCGCTCAGGGCGGTGAAAATTACCGCTACCTCGACAGGCAAAGTGCCAAACACTTCTGCTACAGCCGCCTCATCTGGTACGGACCTGAACGGCATGGCGGCCCAGCATGCAGCGCAGACCTTGAAACGCAGAATGGCAGAATTTCTGGCACAACAGGCAGGCATAGACCCTGAGCAGGTCAGCTTTATAGATAATCAGGTAATTGTTGGCACAGATAGGCATGGGTTTGCGGATGCGGTGCGCCAATGCTATCTGGGGCGGGTGTCACTATCTGCGACTGGTTTTTATGCTACCCCAAAAATCCACTGGGATAAAATGCGGCTTACCGGCAGGCCATTTTACTATTATGCCTATGGGGCGGCCTGTAGCGAGGTGGCAGTGGACATGCTGACAGGCGAAAGCCGGATTTTGCGCACCGATATTTTGCATGATGTGGGTAAATCGCTAAATCCTGCGATTGATATTGGCCAGATAGAAGGCGGCTTTGTGCAGGGGGCAGGCTGGCTTACAACCGAAGAGCTGGTATGGGGCGAGGATGGCAGGCTTCTGACCCATGCACCGTCTACCTATAAAATTCCAGCCTGTTCTGACAGGCCGTTGATTTTCCGCGTGAAGCTGTTTGAGCAGGGGGAAAATAGCGAAGAGACCATCCATAGATCAAAAGCGGTAGGTGAGCCGCCCTTGATGCTTGGTATCAGCGTGTTTCTAGCGCTGTCTCATGCCATTAGCTCGTCCGGAGATGGTGCTGCTATCTATCCTGCACTAGATGCCCCTGCTACGCCTGAGAGGGTGCTGATGCGCGCGATGACACTTGGCGTATCTGCTGTCTAATCCTATGGTAACAGATGCAACCCCAAAAATGACTGGCTGGATTGATGCGGCGATAGAAATGCTGGCAGAACAGCAAATCATCGCCCATGCCATCATCATCCGCACAAAAGGATCTGCGCCACAGGTTACAGGCGCGCATATGCTGATAGGCGCACAGCGTATCTGGCAGACCATCGGCGGTGGCGCGCTGGAATATCAGCTGATGATGACTGCCAGACAGACAATTGAAAAAAATCTGCAAACATTCGATAGCTGGCATAGAGAAGTGGTGGATATTGTGCTTGGCCCTGATGTTGGGCAATGCTGTGGCGGGCAGGTAAAAATCCTGCTTGAATTCTACACCCGCGCCGAGCTGGATAGTCTTAAAAATATGGCGATAGCTGGCGGCTTGCTTGCCCATCCACTTGTCTCAGGACAGTCACCTATGATCCTAACAGATAGCACAGATATGACAGCCAGACTGGAGGCTGATAGATTTATATTGCCGCATACAGGATATAGGCGGCCATTATTTATCTATGGGGCAGGGCATGTAGGGCGCGCGCTTGTGCATATTGCCTCGACAATGGATTTTGATCTGCACTGGATTGATTTTCACAATGACAGATTCCCCCAACCTTCACAGCCACATTGCCGGCAGATTATTGCCACAGACCCTGCAAAACTGGCAGCTTATGCACCCCAAGATGCCTTTCATATTATTGTGACACATTCGCATAGGCTGGATGAGGCAATTTGTCACGCTATTCTGGGCGGAAACGGATTTGCAAGATGTGGGCTGATAGGCTCTCAGACAAAGCGGGCGCGGTTTCACAGCCGTCTGTCACAGCAAGGCATTTCAGAAGATAGGCTGGCGCGTCTTACCTGTCCTGTAGGTCTTGCTCTGGTGACCTCTAAAAAGCCTGAGATGGTGGCTGTTTCAATCGCTGCACAGCTTGCTATTTGGCAAGAACAGGGTAATAATATTTAACTAAGTTAAGAGCTGGATGGATAGGCAGAAAAATGCTGCCTGTGCAAATCTTGTTAAGACCTGTTTCCCCTAAAATATATTTGATGGAGATGAAATGGTTTATGACTATCTTTGGCTGTGGTCGGAAATGCTGGTTCGCTGGGTTCATGTGATTGCCGGCATTGCATGGATTGGCTCGTCTTTTTATTTCATTGCACTTGATCTTAGCCTGAAACCGGGCAAGCAGCTTCCCTCAGAAGCGCATGGTCAGGCATGGCAGGTTCATGGCGGCGGCTTTTATAATTTAGTGAAATATCTGGTTGCACCCAAACAGATGCCAGATGAGCTAACATGGTTCAAATGGGAAGCCTATGGCACATGGATTTCAGGTATCGCGCTGATGGCGCTGGTCTATTATGCCTCTGCTGGCCTATATATGATCGATCTTGAAATTCTGGATATCACCGAGCTTCAGGCAGTTGCGATTTCGATTGGCGGGATTGTGCTTGGATGGGCAATTTATGATGGGATGTGCCGTTCGCCGCTTGGGCGTAATGATGTATATCTGGCGATTGCCGGATTTGTGTTTTTAGTGATCCTTAGCTATGGCTATACGCAGATTTTTTCGGCTCGTGGCGCTTTTATGCAGATGGGTGTGACCATTGGCACGATGATGGTTGCCAATGTGCTGATGGTGATTATTCCGGGCCAGAAAAAGGTGGTAGCCGCTTTGAAAGCAGGCAATGCGCCTGACCCTGTCTACGGAATGCGCGGCAAACAGCGTTCGCTTCATAATAACTATCTAACCCTGCCTGTGATTTTTGTGATGATAGGCGGGCATTATCCGGCAATCTTTGCAACCAGCTATAGCTGGGTGATATTGGGGCTGGTGCTGGTGATCGGTACGGTTATCCGTCATTTCTTCAATACCAAACATAAAGGCCTGCCAGCGCCCTACTGGACATGGGCGGTTGCGGGCGTGCTAACAGTGCTTGCGATGATATTGTCCTATGCCGGTGCGCCTTCCAGAGCAGGGTTTGATACGGCTAGCTATGGCAATCATGATGACATCCACAATGCAGCTGTCGAGCTGGTAATAGAAAGATGCAGCGCCTGTCATGCACAAGAGCCGATATGGGACGGTCTAGCTTTCGCGCCAAAGGGTATCTATCTAGAAACAGAGGCAGAGGCTGTAAGGCTGGTAGATGATATTTTCTGGCAGGCGGCGGCTTCACATGCGATGCCGCCTGGTAATGTCATCTGGATGGAGGATGAAGAACGTGCTCTGCTAGCGGCATGGCGCACGCTGGTTCAGCAGGACAGGATGAAAGGAAGCTGAGTGTGACAGACTATCCACGTGACATGATAGGCTATGGCGCTAACCCGCCTCAGGCGCACTGGCCAGACGGGGCACGTATCGCTGTCCAGTTTGTATTGAATTATGAAGAAGGCGGCGAGAATGCCATTCTGCATGGTGATCCTGCCTCAGAGATTTTCCTGTCAGAGATTATTGGTGCTGCCCCGTTTGAAGGTGCGCGTCATATGTCGATGGAATCTATTTATGAATATGGCTCGCGCGCAGGGGTATGGCGTATTCTTGAGCTATTCAGACAAAAGCAGATCCCGATCACATTATTTGCGGTAGCGATGGCTATGCAGCGTCATCCGGCCGTGATTGAACAGGCACTTGCAGATGGGCATGAAATCGCCTCACATGGCTATCGCTGGATAAATTATCATGGCATGTCACGCGAAGAAGAAGCGGCGCATATGCAAAAGGCGATTGCCATTCACACAGATATTTGCGGTGAGCGGCCTTATGGCTGGTATACAGGCAGAACAAGCGCACATACGCGCGAGCTGGTCGCAGAAGAAGGCGGCTTTATCTATGATGCAGATGATTATTCAGACGATCTGCCATTTTGGAGCCGTCAGATTGATGGCCCGCATCTGGTCGTGCCCTATACGCTTGATACCAATGATATGCGCTTTGCAACTGCGCAGGGATTCCACACAGGGGATCAGTTTGCGCGCTATCTGATAGATGCGTTTGATATATTATATGCCGAAGGCGCAGATGCGCCGAAAATGCTGTCGATTGGTCTGCATTGCAGATTGATAGGCAGGCCTGCCCGCTTTATGGGGTTGGTGAAATTTATTGATCATGTGCTTAGCCATGACAAGGTCTGGCTGGCCAGACGGATAGATATTGCCAATCACTGGATTAACACACACCCTTATGACCAACGCGGATAATAACGTGATTTCGGATGATGGTTCAGCTAGATAATAGGAGCATGTAATGGATAAGGAATCCCCCCCTTCAGATGCGATGGGACTAGTCAATCTGGCTTCACCTAGAATGGGTAGCAAAATTCATTCGGTCAGTGATGATTTTTTTGCCGAAGCACCACGTATGCTCGCCGATACGGTGCCTGTCTTTATTCCGGACAAATTTGATGATCATGGCAAATGGATGGATGGATGGGAATCCAGACGCCGCCGTCATGGTGGGCATGACTGGTGTATCATCGCGCTTGGCGAAGCTGGCACCATCAGGCTGGTAGATATCAATACCGCCCATTTCACTGGTAATTATCCGCCCGGTGCGATGATAGAGGCCGCTTTTTGCGAAGATGGTAATTGTGACACAGCAGAGTGGAAACCTGTTATTGCTGAAACCAGATTAGGCCCTGATGCACATCATTTTTTGCCAGCGAATGATATCGGGGTTGTAAATATGGTGCGGCTAAACATTTATCCTGATGGCGGTATTGCCCGCCTTAGGCTATTTGGGGATGTGATGCGAGACTGGTCAGAACATGCAGATACAAACACAGAATTATCAGCCTTGCGGGCGGGGGGATGTATTCTTGGCTATAATGACGCGCATTATGGTGATGTGAATGCGCTACTCTGCGAAGGGCGAGGCACGACAATGGGCGATGGCTGGGAAACACGCCGTCGGCGCGAACCAGGTCATGACTGGATTGTTGTAAAGCTGGCCACAGCCGGTCTGATTTCCGAAATTGAGGTTGATACTGCCCATTTTAAGGGAAATTATCCGGACAGATGCAGTATTCAGGCAGCTCTGATTACAGGTGATGTGAGCCTGGATGACGCAGAAAACTGGTCAGAATTAATGGCAGAACAGTCATTATCTGCGGATAATATCCACAGATTTGGGGCAGACAAGATAGCTGATATTGGCCCTGTTAATATTGTCCGGCTGAATATTTTCCCTGATGGGGGCGTATCGAGATTGCGGCTATTTGGCAAGGCGGTCAGATAGATGGCCTGTCCAATGCTTGATATCGAACCGCTTACCAAAGAGAATTTTCGCCCCTTTGGCGAGGTGATCGAAACAGCAGATGCACGCCAGATTGCTATCAATCAGGGTACAACCACACGCTTTGATGCACTATGTTCTGTAGATGTATCAGATGGTGGCGGGCTGCCCATCATCTCGGTGTTTCGGGGAAATAGACGGGCGGCACCAATAGATATTATGCTGGTTGAACGTCACCCGCTTGGCTCTCAGGCCTTTATGCCGCTATCAGATCATGACTGGCTGGTGGTGGTAGCATCAGGGGCTAGTGATTCAGAAAGGCCGGATTTTACCAGCCTGAAATGTTTTCTGGCCGCTGGCAATCAAGGGGTGAATTATCATAAAGGCACTTGGCATCACCCGCTTCTGGTATTACAGAAGACACAGGATTTTCTGGTGGTGGACAGACAGGGGGATGGGCATAATCTGGACGAGGTCTGGGTAGATAAACCTGCTGCTAGAATTGATATATCTAAGCTGATAAAATAATGCCTAGCTGGTCATCAGCCCATTTGACAGGCGGCGATGATTTTGCAAGATTCTGTCCATTGGCATGGTGGTAAGCTGACCTTCTGAGACGACCAGCCTGCCATTGATGATGGTATAATTTGTTTTCACAGGTCCGCATAGTAATAGCGAGGCGACAGGGTCCCAGTCACTGCCGGCAAAATCAATTGTTCGTCTGTCAAAGGCTGCGATATCTGCTGAATATCCCACCATCAGCTTGCCAATATCATCACGGTTTAGCACAGAAGCGCCGCCAGCGGTGGCCATATGGAGTGCTTCGCGTGCTGTCATTGTATCTGCGGTGCGCATCACACGTTGCAACAGCATTGCCTGACGCGCTTCATTCAGCATATGGGCACTGTCATTAGAGGCAGAACCATCTACCCCAAGTCCTATTTTAACGCCTGCATCCAGCATCTCACGCACAGGGGCAATCCCGCTTGATAGCCGCATATTAGAGCAGGGGCAATGGGCGATGCCGGTGGCTGTTTTTGCAAACAGGCTGATTTCATCTGGCTGAAGCTGCACACAATGTGCATGCCAGACATCTTCACCTGTCCAACCCACTGATTCAATATATTCGCCGGGCCGCATGCCGAATGTTGCCAGACTATAATCGATATCTTCGACATTTTCGGCCAGATGGGTATGCATGCCCACGCCATAGCTTCGCGCCATCTCGGCCGTCTGTTTCATCAGATCAATACTGACCGAAAAAGGCGAGCAGGGAGCAAGCGCAATGCGCTGCATGGCATGGCGGCTATCATCATGATAGCTTTCAACCAGACGCTGGCATTCTGCCAGAATATCTGCTTCATTTTCTGTCAGATAATCTGGTGGCAGCCCACCTTTGGACTCGCCAATGCTCATCGAGCCTCTGGTGCCGTGAAAGCGCACTCCGATATCGGCGGCGGCGGCAAGCGAATCATCAAGACGCGCACCATTGGGATAGAGATATAGATGGTCTGACGAGGTGGTGCATCCGCTCAAGGCAAGCTCTGCCAGCCCTAATGCGGTAGACCAGTAAATATGTTCAGGCCCGATATGGCGCCAGATAGGATAGAGGGTTTGAAGCCAGCCAAATAGCGGCGCATTTTGTGCAGGCCCTACCGCGCGCGTTAAATTCTGAAATAGATGGTGATGGGTATTCACCATGCCGGGAATCACGATATGGCCTGTCAAATCAAGCACAATATCTGCGCTATCTGGCAATTCATCAGAACTGCCTACCGCTTCGATGATGCCATTTCTTGCAAATAATCCGCCCCCTTTAATCTCGGTAGATGAGGCGGCCTCATGGTGATAGGGCACAGCCATTGTGCATAGAATATCTGCATTTTTGAGTAGAAGTGTCTGGTCAGTCATGCGTATCACCTGATTATGCATAGTGAATCATATAGGCGCCGCCACATCAAGGGTAACGGCGCCTATTCAATCTTTTTTCTAAGCTGTATATTTCAGCCTAGTCTGCATCTTCTGGCAGAAGCAGGTTCATGACAACTGCCAGCACAGCCACAGGTAACAGACCTGAAATCATCAGCATCTCGATTGAATCTGGCAGATGCTGCATTGATTTTGGAACTGCCTGCAGACCAAGACCAAATGAAAGCGAGGTCGCCAGAATAACCATATTCCTGCGGCTCCATTTCACATCTGATAGCATGTTGATACCGGCTGATACCACCATCCCGAACATCAGGATTACCCCGCCGCCAAGCACCGAGATAGGCATGGCAGAGATAACGGCGCCAATCTTTGGAATAAATCCGCAGGCAATCAGGAAAATACCAGAGATGGTAACCACCCCGCGGCTCATCACACCTGTCATCGAAATTAGTCCGACATTCTGGCTAAATGAGGTATTTGGCAGACCGCCAAACACGCCTGCTACCGCAGAGCCAAGACCATCGGCAAATGTGCCGCCCTTCAGCTCGTCATCTGTCGCTTCACGTCCGGCACCACCTTTGGCGATGCCTGAGATATCACCCACTGTTTCAATGGCGCTGACGATCGACATCAGACACATGCCGATAATGGCGGCTGCGCTAAATTCAATGCCATATTTGAAAGGTGTTGGAATGACAAACCATTCTGCTTTGGCAACACCGCCAAAATTTACCGCACCGGTGAAGATGCCAACCAGATAGCCAGCTATCAGACCGAGCAAAATCGCAGCAGAAGAAGCAATGCCTTTGGTGAAGAATTTGAAGCCAAGCGCAACAAAAATCACCACAAGTGCCAGACCCCATTTGCTGATATCACCCCATTCAGGGGCGTTCATCTGGAATTCTGCGGCACCACCTGCTGCATATTTAATACCCACAGGAAGGAGAGCCAGACCAATGGCCAGAATCACCATGCCTGAGACTAGAGGTGGAAACCAATGTCTGATTTTGCCAATAATTAAGCCAAGTAACGTATGAAACAGCCCGCCTATTACAATGGCGCCCATCAATGTTGCCATACCACCAGCTTTAACAATGCCTATCATGATAGGCACAAAGGCAAAGCTGGTACCCTGCATCACAGGCAGGCGTGCGCCCACAGGCCCAAAGCCGATTGTCTGGAACAGGGTTGCAATACCGGCAAACAGCATGGCCATCTGAATTAAAAAGACCATATCTTCGCCGCCAAAGGCAAAGCCGGCCGCACCGGCAATAATAATGGATGGTGTGACATTACTTGCAAACATTGCAAGCACATGCTGAAGCCCCAGCGCTACGCGTGGCCCCATAGGTACTTCATAATTGGGATCTTTTAACTGATCGGAAGTACCGATTGATTGTTCACTCATAATTCCCCCCTTTTAGGATGTTTAAGTGTTTCTGGATGGTAAGGCGGATAATGATTCCAGAAAAGCATAAAATGTTAACTGTATGTAAAACAATAAAAAAATACCTGATTTTTGTGATTTTTAGCGTTAATATTTATCTATTTTTGTGCAAAATATTGCACTTAAACTCGCTTTTGAAGGGGGCAGGTGCCGGATTTTTATACGTCTTTGGGCACATTTTTTGTAATATTCTTGCGCAAGCTCACAGTTAGTCATATTCTGACGTCACATGGGGGTTGTGCTTGTCACAAACACCCTGTCACAAAAATGTAACCTGCATTATGCCAGATGTTTTGCAATAACATATTGGCGAGAAATGAATTGGCAATGAACAAGAAAGTCAAATTGGATTCTGTTGACAGGCATATTCTGCATGACCTGCAAAAAGATGGCCGTATCACCAATGTAGAATTGGCTAAGAATGCAGGCATTTCTGCACCACCCTGCCTTAGGCGGGTAAGAACGCTAGAAGAAGAAGGGGTGATTAAGGGCTATCACGCCGATATAGATGCAGAGGCACTTGGCTATGCGGTAACGATTTTTGCCTTTGTCGGGTTAACCAGTCAGGCTGAATCCGACCTTCAGCAGTTCGAACAGCTCGTTGGCCAGTGGGACAATGTGCGTGAATGCCATATGCTGATGGGAGAGACAGATTTTCTGCTGAAAATTGTTGCCCATGACTGGGATGATTTCCAACGCTTTCTGACCACCAATTTAACGCCTGCGCCTAATGTGAGCCATGTCAAGACAGCCCTGTCTATCCGCTCACATAAAAATTTGCCAGGTGTGCCAATCCAGATAGATGGCTAGGCTGATATGCGTGCCTAGCGCTGAACGGCTATATACCTTTATTCAGCAATCAGTTCGATTGAGATGATTTCATAAGGGTGCGGGCCGCGCGGGGTGCGCACTTCAACTGAATCACCTTCTGACTTTCCGATTAACGCGCGCGCAATCGGAGAGGCAGTAGAGATACGGTTTTTTTCAATATCGGCCTCATATGGCCCTACAATCACATAGGTAGATTCTTCGTCTGTTTCTTCATCTGCGATCACCACCTTTGTGCCAAAAGTGACAGTTTCGCCTGTCAGCCTGCTTAAATCGACAATTTCGGCACGTCCGGTGACATCTTCCAGTTCTGTTATTCTGCCTTCGATAAAGGATTGACGCTCGCGTGCGGCATGATATTCCGCATTTTCTGACAGATCACCATGCTCTCTTGCTTCGGCAATCGCTTTGATTACCACCTGACGCTCGGTATTTTTGAGCGTATGTAGCTCATTTTTCAGTTTTTCCAGACCTGCCTGTGTGAAGGGAATCTTTTCCATGATTCTAAACTCTGTTTATATCGCTTATTTTAGCTCTGATTCCCTACCATAAGATCAAAGCATAGGATTTGGCAAATAGTCCTGAATAGATTTCACATCCAGATTGCCTGATTTCATGCTGGCAATCGCCTCAACGGCCGCACGACTGCCAGAAACAGTGGTGTAATAGGGGATTTTATTTGTTAGCGCGGTGTGACGAAGTGAATAGCTATCCCGAATGGCAGCCGCCCCTTGTGCGGTATTAAATACCAGATGTATCTGGTCAGACAGCATTGCATCTACCGCATGTGGTCTGCCTTCCATCACCTTGTTAATGCGCTGGGCAGGCACACCTGCCGCATTTAGCGCATCTGTAGTTCCGCCAGTTGCCAGAATAGAAAATCCAAGCGATACCATATCTCGGCAAATTTCAATATAGGCCGCTTTATCTGCATCTTTGACAGACACAAACACCGCGCCTGATTCTGGCAGAATGGTGCTAGCTGCCAGCTGGCTTTTGGCAAAGGCGCGGCCAAAATCTGTATCAATGCCCATCACCTCGCCTGTTGATTTCATCTCGGGGCCTAAAAATACATCAACGCCCGGAAAACGGGCAAAGGGGAAGACGGCCTCTTTTACCGCAACATGATCAGGGGCGGTGGTAATAATCGGCATATCTTTTAGCTTCTCGCCTGCCATCAGACGGGCGGCGATTTTGGCTACCGGATTGCCAGTTGCTTTGGCCACAAATGGAACCGTCCGGCTACCGCGCGGATTGACCTCAAGCAGATAGATGGTCTCATCTTTAATCGCAAATTGCACATTCATCAGCCCGACAACCCCCAGCGCATGGGCAAGCGCGCGGGTTTGTTCTCTAATGCCCGCTAAAATAGCGTCAGACAGATGTTGTGGCGGCAGGATACAGGCGCTATCACCTGAATGGATGCCAGCTTCTTCGATATGTTCCATAATGCCGGCAATAAACACATCTGTGCCATCACATAATGCATCAACATCAACTTCGACCGCATTTTCGATAAATCTGTCAATCAATACAGGGTTGCTGCCTGATACCACCACCGCATCACGCATATAGCGTTCCAGATCAGACATCTGATGCACTACTTCCATCGCGCGTCCGCCAAGCACATAAGAGGGGCGGATAACCACAGGCAGACCTACTTTTTCTGTTATGGTTCTGGCTTCTTCGACAGAATGGGCAATACCATTTTCAGGCTGTTTTAATTTCAGTTTTTCCAGCAATTGCTGGAAGCGTTCCCTGTCTTCGGCAAGGTCAATTGCATCAGGGCTAGTGCCTAGAATTGGGATATTCGCAGCTTCAATCGCGGCAGCAATTTTCAACGGTGTCTGCCCGCCAAGCTGGACAATCACGCCTTTTAGCGTTCCTTTTGACTGTTCACACCGGATGATAGAGATTACATCTTCTGCGGTTAGGGGCTCAAAATACAGCCTGTCAGATGTGTCATAATCCGTTGATACTGTCTCAGGGTTACAATTCACCATGATGGTTTCATAACCCGCATCAGCAAGCGCATAGGCGGCATGCACACAGCAATAGTCAAATTCGATGCCCTGACCGATACGGTTTGGCCCGCCACCCAAAATCACGATCTTGGTTTTATCTGATGGGCTTGCCTCGCAGGTAGCCCCAGAGGTGGCTTCATAGGTTGAATATAAATAGGCCGTATCAGAGGCAAATTCAGCAGCACAGGTATCAATCCGCTTATAGATAGGGGTAATGCCCATCTGAAGGCGCGTATCTGTTACATGGGCTGCATCCACCCCTGCCAGTTCAGCCAGCCTGTCATCTGAAAAGCCCATTGATTTGAGCTGATGCAGATGGTGTTTTTCAGCCGGAATACCGCCTGCTTTCACAGCATCTTCAGCTGCGATAATCTCGGCGATATGTCCTAAAAACCATCTATCCCATTTGGTGACAGCATGCACATCTTCCAAGCTCATGCCCATCCGCATCACCTGTGCAATCCTCAGAATCCTGTCAGGTGTCTGTCCGGAAATCCAGCTTTTCATTGCGCCTTCATCAGGGGTAATGCCTGTCTCATCATAGGCAAGTTCGCTTAGTCCGTTCAGGCCTGTTTCAAGCGATCTTAGCGCTTTTTGCAGGCTTTCAGCAAAACTGCGTCCAACCGCCATCGCTTCGCCAACCGATTTCATCGAGGTAGATAGCTCGGCAGGTGATCCCTGAAATTTCTCAAAGGTAAAGCGCGGAATTTTGGTAACGATATAGTCAATGGTTGGCTCAAAGCTGGCAGGTGTTACGCCGGTAATATCATTATCAAGCTCGTCCAGCCGATAGCCAACTGCCAGCTTTGCTGCAATTTTGGCAATCGGGAAGCCTGTAGCTTTGGAAGCAAGCGCAGAAGACCGGCTAACACGCGGGTTCATCTCAATAACAATGATCCGCCCATTATCAGGGTTCATGGCAAATTGCACGTTCGAGCCGCCTGTATCTACGCCAATCTCGCGAAGCACGGCGATAGAGGCATCACGTAATGCCTGATATTCCTTGTCTGTGAGGGTAAGTGCAGGGGCAACCGTGATTGAATCACCTGTATGAACCCCCATCGGGTCAACATTTTCAATCGAACAGATGATGATACAGTTATCTGCATGATCCCGCACCACTTCCATCTCGAACTCTTTCCAGCCTAGCAGAGATTCTTCGATGAGAATTTCGGAGACAGGCGACAATCTAAGGCCATCTGCGACAATCGATTCAAATTCTTCACGATTATAAGCAACACCGCCGCCTTCGCCGCCAAGTGTGAATGATGGGCGAATAATGGCTGGCAGGCCAACAATATCCAGCGCACCCATCGCATCTTCAAAAGAATTGACAGTACGCGAACGTGCCGATTCAAGCCCGATTGAATCCATTGCATTTCTAAATAATGCCCTGTCTTCAGCTTTGGCAATCGCATCTGGTTTCGCGCCAATAAGCTCAACATTATATTTATCAAGCACGCCATCATTGAACAAGGCTAAAGCCGTATTTAGCGCCGTCTGCCCGCCCATTGTCGGCAACAGGGCATCAGGGCGTTCCTTTTCGATAATGCGGGCAACAATCTCAGGCGTGATAGGCTCAATATAGGTTGCATCTGCCATGCCTGGATCTGTCATAATGGTTGCCGGATTGGAATTCACCAGAATGACCCGATAGCCTTCTTCTTTCAGTGCCTTACATGCCTGTGCGCCTGAATAGTCAAATTCACATGCCTGTCCGATAATAATAGGACCGGCACCAATAATCATGATGGATGAGATGTCAGAACGGCGAGGCATGGGTAGAATTTTTCCTTTTTACAATGATGCTGGAAGATGGGCGACGCTGGAAAATAGGCCATCAAACAGATTGATTATGGTTCCTTATGATTTGTGGGCAGCTATCATCTCTGTGAACTGGGTAAATAAATGTCGCGAGTCATGAGGGCCGGGAGATGATTCTGGATGATACTGGACACTGAAAACTGGTTTTGTTTTATGTCTTAGCCCCTCAACAGAGCCGTCAAATAGCGAGATATGGGTAATTTCTACATCATCTGGCAATGAGTCTGGCGATACTATAAAGCCATGATTTTGGCTGGTGATTTCGATTTTGTTTGATAGCAGATCACGTACCGGATGATTGGCACCGCGATGGCCGCGTTCCATTTTGGTGGTTGTACCGCCAAAGGCAAGCGCTAGAAGCTGGTGACCAATGCAAATCCCAAATATCGGAATATTTGCATCAATCAGCTTACGAAGTTCAGGTACGGCATATTCGGCTGTTGCGGCGGGGTCACCCGGCCCATTGGCCAGAAAAATACCATCTGGCTTGCGTGCTAAAATATCATCAGCAGATGTGGTGGCTGGCACAAGCTCAACATTACATCCTGCATCAACAAGACATCTTAGGATATTCTGCTTACAGCCAAAATCAATCGCAACCACATTCACATTGCCAGTCTTCTGGGCTGCGGCACATTCTGTTAAATCATAGCTGGCAGACTGCCAGTTACGTGATTGGCGGGTTGTCACTTCAGTTGCCAGATCCATACCTTTCAGGCCTGGCCAGTTTTTGGCCATCATGGCCAGCTTTTCAATATCAAATTCGCCTGACTGGTCATGGCAAATCACACCTTTTGGTGCGCCATTATCACGTATCAGACGGGTAAGGGCTCTGGTATCAATACCGGAAATGCCCGGAAGTTCATATGACTGTAGCCATTGTTCAAGCGGAGAATCTGAACGCCAGCTTGACGGCGGGGTGACAGGATTTCTGACAATCATGCCAAGTGAGGCAGGCCTGTCTGTTTCAATATCAGCCTTGTTTGTGCCGGTATTGCCAATATGCGGGAAGGTAAAGGTAATAATCTGGCCGGCATATGACGGGTCTGTCATGATTTCCTGATAGCCTGTCATCGAAGTGTTGAAACATACCTCGCCTACATTCGTAGTTTCAGCCCCAAAGCCCTGACCATAAAAACAGGTGCCATCTTCAAGCACCAATACAGCAGTTGGACGAACAGGTTCTGAAAAAAAGGAATGAGGCGCAGTCGAAGCGGTCATGTTGTTCATGTTCACTGCCTTCCATCATGTCTAACTAGTCGGGCGCGCAAACAGCATGGTCAAAAATGTTCAAAGAACGAAACTTTTCTCAACAAATTTGCTTGCAATCTTCTGCCTGAAAAACAGGCTAGCTGGTATGCGCGCGCAAAAATTACATCTTCCTACGACAGCGACTGGCTCTGGTCAAGTCTTGACTTGCACCTGATGGCATCTTGGTTTATTTTCTACGCCTGTTCCCATCTGGATAAGAGGCAGAACAGATAGGGCGGTTTCATACCAGATAATGTCAGGACAGGGTAGCAACAAGCATCTTTGCAATCGCTATATTGCCAGATGGCAAACTGTTTTATCCAGTAAAATAACGAATAAGTTCAGATAATTAATAATATTTCAAAAGCGAGTATATGAAATGCGAGATAGAATTTCACAGGCAATGAAAGAAGCGCTGAAATCGAAAGATCAGAAAGCCTTAGCTACCATCCGGCTTATCTCTGCCGCGCTGAAAGACAGGGATATTGCCGCCCGAACTCAGGATAATGCCGATGGCATTTCAGATGATGAAATTTTATCATTGCTTCAGACCATGATCAAACAGCGCACGGAATCAGCAAAATTATATGTTGAAGGCAACCGGCCCGAACTGGCAGAAGCAGAACAACAGGAAATTGCAATTATCCAGCAATTTCTGCCTGAACAGCTTGATGAAGCTGCTATTGAGGCAGCGATTAAAACAGCGCTTGCCGAAACAGAGTCTTCTTCTGTGAAAGATATGGGCAAGGTGATGAATTACCTGAAAACTAATTTTGCCGGACAGATGGATTTTTCAACGGCAAGCCAGCGTGTCAAAAAAGCCCTTTTGGGAAGCTGATGCAACTGATTCTGCCAGTGTCTGTTCAGAGTATGATTTTTTCTGGCATCTGCACGCTGTCCAGATATGCCAACTGGGGCTGAGGGCTGTGGCAGTAACACCTGAATTTATTGACGAGATGCTAGGGCGTATTACGCTTTCCGATCTGGTTGGAAAGCGGGTAAAGCTGGTGCGGAAAGCAAACCGCATGAATGGGCTATGCCCATTTCATAACGAGAAAACCCCCTCATTTTATGTGAATGATTCCGAAGGCTTTTATCATTGCTTTGGGTGTAATGCGAGCGGTGATGCAATCAGCTTTCTGCGTGAAAGCGAGGGGCTTGAATTTATTGAAGCGGTAAAACAGCTTGCCTCACTTGCCGGCATGGCGATGCCGCAAAATGAGCCAATTGACAAAGAAGCCGCAAAACGCCGGCTGACAGCGTTAGAACTGCTGGAGGTGGCGGCTAGTTTTTATCAGCGCCAGCTTGACCAGCCAGATGGAAAATTTGCATTTGAATATCTTGAAGGACGTGGCCTAAGCGCTGAAATGCGACAGGAATTCAGAATTGGCTATGCGCCAAAATCAGGTTTATATGCCAGCCTTCAGCAACGTGAATTTCCGTTTGATTTGATGCAGAGGCTGGGGGTGGTTGGCCGTTCAGATCGTGATGGGTCTGCATATGATTATTTTCGCAACAGGGTGATGTTTCCAATTGAAAACAGGCAAGGTCAGGTCATTGCCTTTGGCGCGCGCGCAATGGGAGATGCGCAGCCAAAATATCTAAACTCACCTGATGGGCCCAGCTTTACCAAAGGGTCTGTCGTCTATGGCTGGTCTCAGGCGCGTGCGCGGGTACGCAAAGGGCTGCCGCTAGTCATTGTGGAAGGATATATGGATGTCATTGCCGTATCTGCCAGTGGCATTGCAGGCGCGCTAGCCCCATTGGGAACAGCCATGACAGAACAGCAAATTCAGCTTGTCTGGAAACTGCATAAAGAACCTATTTTATGTTTTGACGGCGATTCTGCTGGCCAGAAAGCAGCGATGCGTGCGCTAGAACGTATTCTGCCATTGCTTGAGCCCGGACGAAATGTCAGATTCGCGCTGATGGCAGAGGGCCAGGATCCGGACGATTTATTAAAAGCAGAAGGGCCGGACGGGCTGGCTAGGGTGCTGGCAGGGGCTGTGAGCCTGATCGAGTTGCTATGGGGCCAGAAAATCCGCGAATATGGGGTGGACAGGCCAGATAGCCAGCCTACACAACGCGCCGCCTTCTGGGCTGATATTCGCCAGATGGGGCGTACCATTGGCCATAATCAAACACGCTCTGCTTTTCTGGATGATATTGAATACCGAATCAGCATGATGCGGGCTCGTTATCGCCAGTCATCCTATGGCCGGACTGGCATTGTACCGCTAGCGGTCTCGCCAAAACGCCATCAGACAGGTAGAAGCATTCAGCATAAGGCAATTTTGGCACTTCTGATTGCGTTTCCTGAGCTGTTAAATATCTATGCTGAGCCTGTTGTGGCTATCCAGATAGAGGATGAAAGGCTAGAAGAGTTAAAAAATCTGCTTATTTCGCAGATGATTAGCGATCCTGACCTTGACGCAGAGGCAATTAGGCATCATTTAAAGGAATTAGGCTATACTGATATGTTAGATGAGTTGTTCAGTGCTGATATGATGGCCAGATTTGGCACGCCACTGGACAGAGTTTCTTCAGATAAGGCAGGCGATATGCTGGCTGAATTGTTAGGTCGTGCAAGCTAGGCACGGAATTTTTGTTAATCGTGGTACATAAATAACATTACAGCAAGCAGTGTCGTAACGGCTAAGAACATCGCGAGGGGATATATATGGCGCGCAAACCTAAAGTGAAGGAAACGTCAGAACAAGCTTCTGATGCCCCTATTCTGGATACCAAAAATACAGCT
>Ga0181565_10001148_pt1 | contig 20252 bp, 18 predicted proteins | sample 101ome_16_FD_129661 | JGI IMG/M metagenome (GOLD analysis project Ga0181565, IMG submission 129661) | Coastal salt marsh microbial communities from the Groves Creek Marsh, Skidaway Island, Georgia - 101401AT metaG (megahit assembly) | ecosystem: Environmental > Aquatic > Marine > Intertidal... | reverse complement strand
TCACTGACCATTTGCTCAACCACATCAGGTGTATACTGTAATAACTCAACATCCACTTGTTTAGAATCAATGTTTAAAGACGCACTTAATGAGTTTCCTAGACGTTTTGAAAAGTAAACTTTTTGCTCATCTATCAACTCATTTTCACCCACTTTGGCTTTAAGTATAAAAAAATTATCTGAACTTGTCATTACAGAAGCAGCAGTATTTTCACGAATATGAAGTGTTCCCTCATAACCAACATACCTAGTGATTGCAGCACCCACTAAAATAATAATAAAAGAGAAGTGGAAGATAAAAATAGGTGCTTTTTCTAAGCTAAACATTTTATATTTAAATATATTAAGTACTAAATTTATAGCAAGTAAAAGATGCAAGACCTCAAACCACCTTGCATTGAAGATATCTGCTTTTGCAGTGATTGTCCCATAGTCATTTTCAATAATCGTAGCATATCCAATTGCAAAAGCATAAATAAGCATAAGTACTATCATTGTTTTCATCGAATCAAGTAAAGAAACGAGTTTGTTCATACATTATCCTTTATAATTAAAGTGGATATTCTATTGAAAAAAGGCTAATGGAAGATTAAGAATCAGACTTAGTTATAAATGTACCTATTCTCTTTTTGATTCCATGTAAAATAGTTTGAAACTTCTTGAAAAGCTTTTAAAACAATTGTTTCATGGCACTCTGCATTAAATATAGTTACGGGCGTATGAAAGTAAAGATTGTATGATGCAATTGGGTGAAATACTACATCTTTCCATGTCAGACAAACTTTGCCATTGTAAGGTTCAAATGGAACAGTAGATACTATAGTTTTATTTTTAACATCACATTTAAAATGACAACTTATATAAAATTGATCAACTTTTATATAATCAACAAGTGAAGAGATCGCTTTTTGATTTGTTTGCATAATAGGTAGTACTCCAGATTATAAAAATAATAATATGAAATTATACCATAAAAGCTACTTCAAAACCTTTTCGTTGATCGTCTGCAAGTTTTACATACCCACCATGCGCTTCTGCAATCTGCTGAGAAAGAACAAGTCCTAGACCATTTCCTTTCACTTTTGTAGAATTAAAAGCTTCAAATAAGCCTTTTTCATCTTCTATAGGAATTCCGGTATCAAAAATGTAAAACTTATGAAACTCATCTTCTTTTTGGTAAATAATCTCGACACTACCATCGTCATTTTCATCAAGTTCTATAGCATCTATTGCATTTGCTATAAAATTTGTAAACAACATCTCTAAAAGGTCCTTATCTGCATTCATAGTAAAATTGCCCTCAGGCAAGATAAATGTTATATCTTTAGTATGGCCATAATACCCTATGGCAGTATGAAGTGCTTCTAAAAGTTGACTCCATCGAAACTTTGAAGGACTCGTTTGAACACCTTTTGAAAACATCAAAGTTGCTTTAATTATTCTGTCGATTCTATACACTGAGCTTTGTATCTCTTCAACAATTGGAAGATTCTCAGGTTTTACTCTTTTTTTAAGCGTAGAACTTAAAAGTGAAATAGACCCAATAGGATTACGTATCTCATGGGAGAGATGTGCAGCCATTTGACCCATAGTAGCAAGGTTCTCACGTCGTTTTTGTTCAGTGATATCAATCACACTGAACATTACTTTATCTTGATAAATTGAACTTTTCACAAGATAATCACGAGATTCATAATTGATCTCATAATCTTCCTCTTTTAATTCTAAAAGTCTCAAGAGTGCCCATAAACCTCTTGCTTTTGAGTTTTGCAAAAAAACAGTATTGTCTACATGATTGACAATCCATATCGCATTAGGTAAAAATTCAACAACTTTTTCAACCGTATCTTGCAGATGTTCATACGATGCTTTAAGTTCACTAAACTCTTTTTCAACTTTATAAGTTTGTTCAATTAAAAGGTTGAGCTCCTCTACTGTAATGGTCTCAGACATTAAGATGCAAAACCTAAAATAATTTTGTAAAGCGAGTGCGCATCATCACTTCCACAAAGTTCACGAATCGAATGCATCCCATATGTTGGAAGTCCAACATCAAGTGTTTCAATACCGATTCTTGTTGCAGTAATTGGTCCTATTGTTGAACCACATCCCATATCACTTCGAGTTACAAACTCCTGATAAGGTTCACCAAAACTTTTCGCCACATTCATAAACTTTGAAATTGTAGTTGTATTTGAAGCATATCTTTGATTTGCATTTACTTTGATTACACTCCCTTTATTGATCAGTGGCGCATGGTTTTTATCGTGTTTTGAAGGATAATTTGGATGAATTGCATGTGCATTATCACAAGATAAAAGAATAGAGCTTCGGACCATTTTCATATATGTATCATAATCACTAAAAGCACGTCTTAATGTATTTTCTAAAAAACTACCACCCGCACCAGAACTTGAATCACTTCCAACCTCTTCATGATCTGAAGCTACAAACATCATAGCCTGATCAGACTCAATAGAGCAAATACTTAAAAGTCCAACATAACATGAGAGTAAGTTATCAAGTCTTGCACTCGCAATAAAATCATTATGCAAACCAAGAAAAGAAGCTTTTTGTGTATCATAAAAACTAAGCTCATTTGCATAGAGATCTTGAACATCATGAATCTCATTTTTTGAGAGTTGCCACTTAATAAACTCTTCAAATTCAAAATCTTCATTTGTCGTCATAACTGGTAAGATATCTGTTTGCTTATTGATACTTCTCTCACTGTTTGCTTTTTCATCAAGATGAATCGCTAAAGAAGGGATCATTGCAAGAGGCTTTACAACATCAATAAGTGAACTTTGTATCTCATTTTTTGAATCCAGATACGAGACTTTTCCAGCTAAAGATAAGTCTCTGTCAAACCAAGGATTTAAAAGAACTCCACCATATGGCTCTACAGCAAACTTCACCACACCATGCTCTTTCATGATAGGATTTGGTTTAAGCTTCAAGTTTGGTGAATCTGTGTGTGCACCAACCATAGTATAATCTAGCGTTCCAGGATAGGTGAAAGCAATAAGTGAAGACCCATTTCTTGTGAGATAATACTTGTTCCCCTTTTGCAAGTTCCAAGTTTCTAACTCATTAAGTTTTTCAAAACCTGCATTATCAAGCATCATCGCCATATTTTTCGTTGCATGAAAAGGTGTGGGCGATGCATCTAAAAAACCAAGTAAACCCTCATTAAAATCTTTTTTATCCATATATTATCCTACTATATCTACAAATTCGTTGCCTTCTAAGGCTGTTACTACATTGTTACTGACTCGAATCGCTGAATCTATAACCACATTTTGAAGTTTTGCCGTTATGATAATTTTGAGTGGTCTACTTCCAGGATTTTGCCGGATTAAAGCATACAAATCATCTAAGACTTTCATCTCTGCACCAAGTTTGATTGCAAGGTTAAGTGGTTCTTGAGGCATTTCACGAACCTCTTTTTTAACTTTTTTACACTCTTTTTTTGCATCTTTAAGACTCATAAGTTTTGTTACACCTATACGTGTGAACATCTCTGTATGGGTAATTTTGGCTTTAAAAGCAACAGGTTCCTCAAGATCCATACCTTGTAACTCTTCAAGCTTATCACTAAAAAGCATAATCTCAATATTTCCATGAAAATCCATAAGGTTTACAATCCCAAATGGATTCCCTTTTTTAGATGTTTTTTTAGTAATCTCTTCAACTTTTCCTATAAAAATTGCGTATGAACCATCTTTAACACTCTCAAGCTCTGAAGAGAGTGTGTAGTTTAATTCATCAAGTTTTTCCCGATAATCGTCCATTGGGTGACCAGAAACATAAAACCCAAGAGTTTCTTTTTCAAATTCTAAAATCTCTTTAAGTTCAAACTCTTCCATATTGTTGAGTGTGAGCTGTACTGAAGTGATCTCTTCATCATCTCCAAACAATGAGCCAACTGCATTTTTTCTAGCTGTATTTGCATCTTTTGCTGTTTCAACAATTTTATCTATCTGATCCAATAAGGCTTTACGAGAATAGCCAAATCTATCAAATCCTCCAGATTTAATACATGATTCTATAAAGCGTTTGTTTACCTTTGAAGGATCAATTCTATTTACAAAATTTTCCAATGATGTAAATTCTCCATCCTCTTTTCGAGTATGTAAAATAGACTCTATTGCAGAGCGACCTACCCCTTTTATAGCTCCTAAACCAAATAAAATTACATCTTGATCATCTTTTGTTGTTGCAGAAAATTCGAGATAAGAGTCATTAATATCAGGAGGAAGAAGTTCAATCCCCATACGCTTAACCTCATCAATATAACGAACAACTTTATCAGTATTATCCTTGTCTGAAGTAAGAAGTGCTGCCATGAACTCATTTGGATAATACGTTTTAAGCCATGCAGTTTGAAAGGTTACCATCGCATAAGCAGCTGAGTGTGATTTGTTAAAACCATACCCTGCAAATTTTTCAATCAAGTCAAAAAGTTTACTTGCAGCACTATAATCATGCCCTTGCTTTGCAGCCCCTTGTGAAAACTCTGCATTATACGCTGCCATATCTTTTTTCTTACCCATAGCTCTTCGAATAATGTCTGAATAGCCTAGAGAAAAACCACCAACAGTTTGAACAATCTGCATAACTTGCTCTTGATACACAATGACTCCATATGTGTTTTCAAGTATTGGCTCCATAACATCAAAAGTATATTCAATTGCTTCTCGTCCATGCTTACGTTCAATAAAGCTATCTAACATCCCTGATTCCATTGGTCCTGGTCTGTAGAGTGCCAAAACCGCGATCAAGTCCTCAAAACTATCTGGTTTGAGCCGTTTGTTCAGATCTTGCATACCAGAAGATTCTATCTGAAACATTCCAACAGTATTTCCACTTCGGATAACATCATACACTTTAGGATCGTTTTCATCTATCTCAGTCCAGATAATGTCTTTTTTATAACGTCGTTTTATAAGCTTTATAGCATTATCGATCACATCGAGCGTTTTTAAACCAAGAAAGTCAAATTTAATAAGATCAACATCTTCAAGATAATTCAAAGAGTACTGTGTAACAAACGTATCCTCTCCAGAAGGTTTATAGATCGGTGTTTTATACCAAAGCTCTTCATTAGATATAACAACACCAGCTGCGTGTATCCCTGAGTTTCTCTTTAAACCTTCAAGTTTCTTTGCAAACTCCCACACTCTAGCAGCATTTGTATCAGTATCAACAAGCTCTTTGATCTTAGGCTCTTTTTGAAAAGCACCATCAATAAATTCACCTTTTTTCTCTTTTCCATTGAGTGTTATCCCTAGCTCATCTGGTATAAGCTTAGCCATTTTATCAGCTTGAGAGAGTGGCATATCAAGAACTCTAGCAACATCCCGTATAACACCTTTTGCAAGAAGTGAACCAAAAGTAATGATTTGAGCAACTTGATTTCGACCATATTTTTCAACAACATAGTCGATCACTTCACCACGACGGGCTTGCATAAAGTCCATATCGATATCGGGCATTGATACACGTTCTGGATTTAAAAATCTCTCAAAAAGAAGATCATATTTCATCGGGTCTATATCTGTAATTTGAAGAGAATACGCCACTAAACTACCAGCAGCAGAACCACGTCCAGGACCAACTGCTATCCCCATCTCTTTTGCAACCTTCACAAAATCCCAAACGATTAACATATACCCTGGAAATTTCATAGAGTTTATAATATCCATCTCAAATTCAAGGCGTTCTCGATACTCTTGATGTCGCTGTGGATCAACATGCTCTAAACGATCTTCTAAACCAAGTTTACATCTGTAGGTGAAATACGCAGCATCCGCCTCATCTTTATCTTCTGTTTGAACTTCAAACCCATCATTTGCAGCGTACTCTTTTGTAAACTTAAAATTTGGCGGCGTAGGTGTTTTTACAATTGGAACAAAATCCTCAATCTTATCAACAATCTCTTGTGTATGAGCAATAGCTTCAGGGATATCAGCAAATAGTACTGCCATCTGTTCTGGAGACTTAAGATAAAACTCATGAACAGAATGACGCATTCGGTTTGGATCATCATAGAGTTTATTCATCCCAATACACATAAATGCTTCATGGTATTGTGCATCATCAGGAAAGGTGTAGTGAGTATCATTTGTCGCTACAACTTTTATCCCTGTTTCTTTAGAAATTTTAAGTATCTGTTCATCAATAAAAAGCTGATCTCCAATCCCATGTCGCATCAATTCAAGATAAAAATCATCCCCAAAAATTCTTTGGTAATCTTTTGCAATCCTCAAGGCCCCATCATATCCAAGTGCACCATTTTTTACATTTCTCTCATTTTGAGTGTTCAGATGCCAATTGACTTCACCTTGTAAACATGCAGATGTACAAATAAGTCCTTCACTATGAGCTTCCAACTCTTTTTTGTTGATTCGAGGAAAATAATACATCCCCTCGATAAAAGCCTTAGATGAAAGATACATCAAATTTTCATACCCTTTTTTATTTTTTGCAAATAAACATATATGAAATCTTTGTTTTGTAGACTTGTCATCTAATGTTTCACCATTGTGAATATAACCTTCCATCCCTATGATTGGCTTTATATCTGCAGCTTTCATCTGATGATAAAAATCGATAGCTCCAAACATATTTCCATGATCAGTCATAGCAACAGAATCCATTCCAAGCTCTTTTAAACGTGGAACTAAGTTTGAGAGTTTATTTGCTCCATCAAGTAAGGAGTACTCAGTGTGAAGGTGAAGATGGGTAAATTGTTGTGCACTCATATTTAAACCTATGAATAAATTAAAGCGATTATAATCTCTTAGTTTTAATAGAAGGAAACAAAAAATTCGACCAAATATTTTTCAAATACAATTTGTTAATTTTAATTAAATATAATACAATATACATTAACATTATATTTAACGGATTAGATATGACTATTCAAGAAGTGATGCTTTTTACAAGAAACCTTGATGTTTTATACGTAGAAGACGATGAACTTTTACAATTTCAAACAAAACATTTATTTGAAAACTTTTTTAATTCTTGTACTCTTGCATGTAATGGCTCTCAAGCTCTCGAAATATACAAAAATAAAAAATTTGACATTGTGATTACAGATATAGAGATGCCAGAAAAAAATGGAATAGAACTTATCAAAGATATTTTAAAAATCAACAAACATCAAAGTATTTTAGTAACCTCTGCACATGATGATATCAACGATATCATCCCAATTATAGATCTTGGTGTAGATGGATTTTTGATGAAGCCATTTGGACAAAAAGAGTTTGTATTTTCACTATTTAAATCCTCAAGAGCCATATTTTTTAAACAACCCATCAATTCTTTAGGTAAAGAGCATGAAACATATCAACAAGCTTTACAAAATTCAATGGATATTCTTGAAACAGGAGTGTATCTGATTGAAAATAATACAATTCGCCATGCCAATAAACATGCTCATACAAGTATGTTTACAAACACTTTAGATCAAATTCAAGATCGCTTTAACTCCTTAGAAAAATATCTTGTAAAACATGAGGGTTGTATCTACGAAAATAGTATTTCAGATATCATCGAAAAAACAAAAAACTCTGCGTACAACAAGTTAATGATTAAACTTCCTTCAGGGATACGAAGTTTTTTGTTTACATGCTCTTCGATTCACGATCAAAAATATATCATCTCATTTAGGGATATAACAGTTATTGAAAATGCTGTTTCAAAACTGGACTTTAAAAATGTTAGCTTAGTTTCATAAAAATTAAAATCACTTTGTTTACCTAATTTATATTAGGATTATAAACTGTTACTTAAAGAGGCTCCTATGAAAGCTCGTTTAAAAATACTTTATGTTGAATCTGATCAGGCCATTAGAGATTCAATCGAAAAATTCATCCAACTTATGCTCCATGTTACAATTGTTGGTATAAAAAGTGATGATGAAGCTATCCAATACTTACAAAACAATGATGATGTTAATCTCATTATCACTGAGATGCATTCTCAAGATGTTAATGGTATGAAAATTATCGATTTTTTACGAGAAAACAGCCTGGATATACCGTTGATAATAACAGATGAATTTGAAGAAGGTGAAGAGTTATCTCAAGCTCTTGAAGATATAGTTTCAATTTTAGTTCCAAAACCATTCAACATTCAAAAGCTTGTACATACAATCGAAGAGAGCTTATTTCTCAAATCTTCATAAAAAAAGTTTACTTTTTTTAAACTGCTATTTTAAACTTGCTCCCTTTATTCTCTTGAGATTCCACTTCAAGTGTTGCATTTACTGCTTCAGACATATGTTTTACCAATGAAAGCCCTAAACCTAAACCATCATATGAGCGTGTAGCTGAACTATCTTGTTGTGTAAATGGCTCAAAAACTTTTGACAACTTATCTTTTGCGATTCCTATCCCATCATCTTCAATTTTTATCATAAATTTTTGCGTTCGTTCATCAATTTTTACACTCACTTTTACAACTCCACCTATTCTAGTAAACTTTATCGCGTTGTCAATAAGGTTCTCTAAAATAACTGTTAAACCAAGATAATCTTTTTTCATTAAAACACTAGGCACATCTACATCCCACTCTAGTTTTCGTTCAGACTCTTGCGCTTTTAGAGCAAACTTTTGGTGCAATTCGTAAAAATATATAAATGGATCTTGTAAAATACTTTTAGATTTATACGTTTTTGATGAAAGGTTTGAAAGTAAAATTAAACGCTCTACAATGGTCTCCATATTTTTTGCATTTTCAGCAATATAATCAACATAACGAAGTGCTTTTGGATCATCTATTTTACTTCTCAATACGCTATTAAAACCAAGTATAGCATGTAAAGGGGTTTTTAGCTCATGATTTAGGTTGGCTATGAGTTCATTTTTCATAACATTCATTTCTGTTTCTTCTTTATTTCTAAGGATCTCATTGGTAACATCATGGCGTACAGAGATATAACCATCAGGATTTCCATTATCATCTTTTGTGATAAAAATATACACATCTTCAAAGTAGGTTTCAGAATTTTTTTTCATATTCTTAATAACTGAGTGGAATGTTTTTTCTGATTTGAGGGTACTCCATAAATCTATGAAAAATGATTCATCAACATCTGGATGTCGCAAAATGTTATGTGATGAGCCTATAAGTTCTTCACGGCTAAAACCAGATCTTTTACAAAAGTCATCATTAACATATGTGATTCTCCCGTTAATATCAGTTTTAGAAACGGTGGTATTTTTATCAACAGCTCTCTTGTAATGTTGCAAAGTTTCTTGAACTTTTTTGTGTTCTACTTGAACGACCCTGCTCTTTTTTCTCTTATGTATTTTATTTGCAACTTGTATTAAAGTTTCACTTGCTAGTGAAATATCGAATGGCTTAACTATGTATCCATCAACATGAACCTGAAATGCTTGAAGCAAAATCTCTTTTTCTTGATGAGCACTCATTGTAATAATAGCTTGTTCAGGATCTATATTTCTGATTCTTTTTGACATCTCTATCCCATCCATTTTGGGCATACTGATATCTGTAATGATAAGATCACACATGGCAGGAGTATAAATAGACAAAAGCTCTTGAGCACTTGAAAATATACTTACTCTAGCACATAAGATCTGTAGCATTTCACCAAATGAAACACGAATATCATCTTCATCGTCTACAAAAACAACGTGTAAATCTTTTAGAGATTCTTTTAATTCTTGTCCTCTTGACATCAACTTAGTCATAATAGATCTCCTAATTAGATAATTATGAAAAAATTATAGAGTCAATTACGGTCAGATTACGGTCACTTTTAAAAATTTATGAAAGTGGAAGTTTGATAGTAAATGAAGCACCTTTGCTATTTGAATCTAAGTTCACGTTTTTTGCTTCAATGGTTCCAGACATATTTTTTATGATTTGAGTACTCATATATAAACCAATACCAGTGCCCTTACCCTCTTCTTTGGTTGTAAAATATGGATTAAAAATTTTATCAATCACATCTTCTGGTATTCCACCACCATTATCACTAATGGTGAGAGATACACTTTTTTCTTCTTGAACAGTTTTGATATAAATCTCACGATTATCATGCTCATTATTTTCAACTAAAGCGTCTTTCGCATTAAACAGTATATTTAAAATAATTTGGGAAAATTCATTTGGATAACCAAATACATTTCCCTCTGAATCCTCATGATGCCTAGAAACTTTTACACTAGAACGCTTTAAATCTTGTTGAACTAACTCTAAGGCTCTTGTAACACTCTCTTGGATTGAAAAATCTTTTTTAGCTTTATTTGGCTCAAAGAAATTTTGAAAATCTGTAATAGTTGCACTCATCTGATTAATTATTTTTTTAATATCTTGAGTACTTTTATCAAAAAAATCATCCTCAAGCTTTTCAAGCATTTTTTTCATTTGTAGATTTTGTATAATTGATGAGATCATAGATATTGGCTGTCGCCATTGATGAGCAATATTGCTAATCATTTCACCCATCTGAGCTAACCTTGCTTGGTGAAACATAACCAAGTCTTTTTGTTTACTCTCTTGAATATGTGCCTCAACCTCTTTTTCTAGTCTGTAAACTGTATTTGAATACTGATGCAAAACACCTTTAAAATTAAGATCAAACACATAAGATATATCTCTAAAAAGCTCTTTTGAGATAATCCCTAAATCAAAAGCGACACTAACCATTGATTTTCTCGCATGAGTACAAATATCGAAAAGTTCATCAGCAGAAATATCGTGCTCTTTTAACATTTGCAAAAATGCTGCCATTACTGGACAGTCCCCTATCTCTTTTTCTTGATTGACAACTCCAAAGTAGTAGTCTAGTATCTTCTCAGCATAATCATTTTTAAATACATCTATATCAATACTATGTTTTGCTAAAACATTTACAACTGTTTCAGTTGTGATCCAATAGTTAATAATTTCACTTTGCTTTGATTGAAGTTCTTGACTCACAGAGATTAAACTAGGAATCTCTTTTTTTAACATAAATTTTCCTTATGATTTTACTAAGATATAAAATAAGATTATTTAATTTTTGTTTAATGCTTGAAGTGTATCATATATTAATTAAAAGTTTTTAAATAAAAGGGATATTATGGATTTTAGTGATTTAGCTACAATCAATGTACTATATGTTGAAGATGAAAAGATTATTCGTGAAAACATTACAGATATGCTTCAAGAGATATGTCATCAAGTTTTTGCTGCCGAAGATGGAAAAGCGGGTATAGATCTTTTTATAGAAAAACAAGAGTTTATCGATGTGGTAATCACAGACATTCAAATGCCTAGACTCTCAGGTATAGATCTTGCAAAAGAGATTCGAGCAATTACCTTTGATACACCCATTATTTTCACCACAGCATTTTCAGATTCAAAATACCTTTACGATTCTATCAATATAGGTGTCGATGCTTATGTAGAAAAACCTGTAGATATGATGCAACTTTTACCAACCATAAAAAAAGCGATTCTCCCTTTTGCTCAAAGAAAGGCACTTGTTCAACAAGCTTTTCTAGATAAACTGACGGGTTTGAGTAACCGTTCAGCACTTGATCTACAACTCGAGAAAAATCTTCACAGTGGGATTATGCTCATTGATATTCATGAGTTTAGAATTATTAATGACATTTATGGAAATGAAGTTGGAAATTTTGTTTTACAAGAGTTTGCAAAATTTCTTGAAGAACAGAAAAAAGACAACTGGAACCTTTATAGAGTAGGTTCTGATGATTTTGCTTTTTTAATGTTTGATCACTGTAGTGTAGACTCTTGTTCAAAATTTTTCTCAACATTTCAAAATAACTTATCTGAATTTTACGTGTATCATAGAAAATACGATATCACTATCTCTGTAAGTGTTACGGTGGGAGCTTCTTTAGAAAAAGACAACATTATAGAAACTGCTGACATGGCACTCAAAACTGCAAAAAAGAAGAAAAAAGAGTTTATGCTTTACTCTGAAGAGTGTAACTATGCAAGTACCTATCAAAATGACATTCATTGGGTCAATATGATCAACTTAGCAATAAAAACAAAAAACATTAAGCCCTATTTCCAACCTATTGTCGATAAAAATAATAAAATCGTTAAGTTTGAATCCCTTATGAGACTTATAGATGGTAAAGAGGTTTATTCACCATCGAATTTTTTAGATATCGCTAAAAAAAGTAGAACCTACAAAAAACTTACCTTTACTATGTTGGAACAAGTTTTTGATACTATGACTGAATTCCCTGATGGAATTTTTTCTATAAATCTCTCACACATTGATATTCTTGACAATGAAACTGTAGAGTATATTTTGAGTACTCTCAAAGAGAAAAACATTGGGCAGAGAATTATTTTTGAAATATTGGAAGATGAAAGTATTGATGATATAGAAAAGTTTATAGAATTTGTACAACTTGCCAAAGATCTTGGATGTAAAATCGCCATTGATGACTTTGGTGCTGGGTATTCAAACTTTTCATATATGCTTGATCTGCAACCAGATGTGATTAAAATAGATGGATCATTGATTAGGAATATAGATACAGATAAGAACTCATATATTATTACAAATGCAATTGTAAACTTTACAAAATTGATGCAAATTGAAACTGTAGCTGAATATGTACATTCTAAAGAGGTTTTCAAGATAGTTAAAAAACTTGATCTCAGTAACTATCAAGGTTTTTTATTTAGTGAACCTGTTCCAAAAAGTGAACTAAAATCTCTTTTTGAAAACAAGACTATAAATTTATAAGACTTTACTTTTGTAAAATAGAAGAGATTCTATTTTACTTTTTCGAGGTATTCACCATCTACTGTGTTTACCTTAATAGTATCACCTTCTAAAACGTGGTAAGGGACTTGAACAACTGCACCAGTTTCAAGTGTTGCAGGTTTTTTACTTCCACTTGATGTGTCACCTTTAAAGTTTGGTGGAGTCTCAGTAATTACTAACTCCATAGTCTCAGGTGCAGCTACCGAAATCGCATTCCCTTTAAAAAAGATAATGTCTACATTTACACCATCTTTGAACCATTTTGAAGCATCATCACATTGCTCGTATGAAAGACCTAGTTGATCATATGTTTCATTATCCATAAACTGATACATTTCACCATCATCATAAAGATACTGCATAGTCTTATAATCGATTACAGGCACTTCAAATTTATCACCCGCATGAACAGTTTTTTCAACAACTTTTCCATTTAAAAAACTTTTCATTTTCATACGTACAAACGCTGCACCTTTTCCTGGTTTAACATGTTGAAACTCAACTACTTTATATGGAACCTCTCCAACAATGAGACGCACATTTTTTTTGATATCTCCCATACCTACTGTTGCCATTCATACACCTTTTCAAATTTTTTTCCAATTCTACACAAAAAGGACTTATGTTACAATACAGCATGTCTAGAATCAAACAAAAACGTATAAGTGAATTGTGTTTAGAATACTCTTTTGGTGAACATATCAATCAAGAGATAAACAGCTCCGTTTTAAAAGTGTATCGTTTTATTAAAGATCCTTCACTTTTTAAAGAACTAAAGATTGTAGATCTTGTTCCAACCTACACTACTCTAGCAATTCATTTTGAGATTGATTCGCCACTTTACGATGATGAAAAAGTTTTAGAAAATCTCTTTACCGATGCCTTGACTCATGATATAAAAACAGATCCTAAACAACACCAAATAAATGTCTCTTATAATGGAGCAGATATAGAGTATTTAAGCAAAACACTTCATCTTACAAAAGAAGAAATCGTAAAAATCCATACTAAAAAAATTTATACAATTGCGATGCTTGGTTTTCGCCCTTACTTTCCTTATCTATTAGGTTTAGATACAAGGTTGCAAACTCCCAGACGTGCAAATCCAAGAATATCAGTTCCAAAGGGATCTGTTGCAATCGCATCAAATCAAACAGGGATTTATCCAGAAACTTCACCAGGAGGTTGGCATATACTTGGCTCAACAGATTTTGAAAACTACAGTGACCTAACTGCTGGGGATACAATTGTATTCAAGGAGATAAAGAATGCTACTTAATTGTGATATTGGTGAAAGAGGAAGTGCGCATAAGGTTGATGATGCACTCATCCCCTATATCGACATAGCTAACATTGCATGTGGAGGGCACGCAGGCGATAAAGAAAGCGTAGAATATTATCTTGAACTTGCAAAAAAATATAGAGTCAAGACAACGGCACACCTAAGCTATCCAGATAAAAAAAACTTTGGAAGAGTGGTTTTAGATCTTAGTAAAAAAGAGCTTTTAAACTCACTTGATCAGCAGTATGAATTAGCAGATCAGATCAAGTGCGTGAAACTTCATGGTGCACTTTATAATCAGGCAAACATCGATCATGAACTTTCTAAAATTATAACCCAATGGTTTACAAGTAATGACATACAAGAGGTGCTCACTCAAGAAAATTCCGAACTTGACAAAGTATGTCAAAAAAAAGGGATTAACGTTATCTATGAAGCTTTTTTAGACAGACGCTATATATATGAAAATGAAATTTTAAAACTTGCACCGAGAACTCAAAAAGGTGCCGTGATTCATGATATAAAGATTGCAAAAGAGCAATATCAACAAATCAAAAATGGGTATGTTCTTATAGAAAAAACTCAAAGAAAATTATATGCAGATACGCTGTGTGTACATTCAGATTCACCTTCAGCATTAGAGATTCTCAAAGCCATTAAAAATGTATGAATTCTCTAAAGGTTCCATCTTTTACAAAATCACAAAGCCACTATATTCCAAGCAAGATCTTGGTATATCACCAAAAGGGGCAAGCGATCAGCTCTCTTTTGAAATAGGATACACTCTTCTTGGTTCCCCTAAAAAATTTGTATCTCACGAAATCATTCATACAAAAAAAATAACTTTTTTAGAAGATTGTATGTTTTGCCTCTCAGGTGCACATTATGAAATAATGTACTTAAACAATGAAAATATTCATCACACAAAAGTCTATAGCGCACAAAAAGGAGATATCCTTTGTCTTGGTAAAAAAACCAGAGGATTTCGAAGCTATATAATCTCTGCGGCACTCAAAAGTTCTAGACTTGGGTTTGAGATGCAAGATTTTGAAAAACACTTTAAGATCTATACAAATAAGATCAGAGTATGTAAAGGCCCTGAGTTTGAATACCTCTCTGATCCAAATCAAATTCTAAACAATTTTCACACTATTTCTAAAGACTCAAGTCTTATGGGTCTAAAGCTTGATTCAAATAACATTAAATCAAACTCTTATGACATAATCTCATCAGCTGTTTGCGACGGAACAATCCAACTTACAAATAATGGTCCTATCATTTTAATGAGACATCGACAAACAACTGGTGGATATCCAAGAGTACTTCAAGTTGCTGCTGTAGATATAAATCTTTTAGCTCAATATAAAATTGGTGAAAGAATACATTTTGAAATGATCTCTTTTGATGAAGCAAAAAAACTTCTCAGAGAATATAATCATCAATTAGATAAATTTAAAAGCTTGTTCTAGTATACTTTCAAAAACTATAACTTGAGGACTTTTTTGATGGAATTTACTTTAGAAGCGCAATCTGGCAAAGCAAGAGCTGCAACTATAAAAACAGCTCATTCTACAATTAAAACACCTGTTTTTATGCCTGTTGGAACTCTTGGAAGTATAAAATCTCTTGATATGAATGATGTTCTCAATACCCTTGGTGCTGAAATTATATTAGCAAACACTTATCATATGTACCTTCGTCCTGGAGATCAAACTGTCGCTAAGATGGGCAAACTGCACAACTTTACTACATTTCCTAAAAGCTTTTTAACAGACAGTGGAGGTTTTCAGGCTTTTTCATTAAGTGATATCTCTAAACCCAAAGAGGATGGTATAGAGTTTCGAAGCCATATAGATGGTTCTAAACATTTCTTTACACCAAAAAAAGTGATTGACATTCAACATAATCTAGGTTCTGACATCATGATGATTTTGGATGATCTTGTTGCACTCCCAGCATCACAAGAACGGATCAAACTCTCAATTGAAAGGACAACTGCTTGGGCGCAAGAATCTATTGAGTACTTTAGAGCCAAACAAAAAGAGGGAATCGGAGTAGATCAAAATATCTTTGCGATTATCCAAGGTGGAACTGACAAAGCATTTCGTACCAAATCAGCTACAGAACTTTGTGCACTTGATTATGATGGATTTGCTATAGGAGGTCTGAGTGTTGGTGAACTTAACAATGAAATGTACGATACAGTCGAACATACGACACAATATATGCCAGAAGATAAACCACGCTACCTTATGGGTGTTGGAACTCCTGAGGATCTTATAGAAAATATTGAGCGCGGAGTAGATATGTTTGATTGTGTTATGCCAACGAGAAATGCAAGAAATGGAACTCTTTTTACCTCATTTGGTAAGCTTAACATCAAAGGAGCGAAGTTTAAAGAGGATCAACTTCCAATTGACCCAGAGTGTTCTTGTCCAACATGTAAAACATATACTCGAGCATATATGAATCATCTCTTTAGAGCTCGTGAAATCAGTTATTTTAGATTAGCAACACTGCACAATCTTCATTATTATCTGACCCTTATGAGAGAAGTTCGAGAAGCTATTGTAGAAGACAGGTTTGTAGAGTATAAGAAAAATTTTTACGCAAAAAGAACTTAGGAAAACTTCCTTAGGCTTTTTCAATGCTTTTTGTACTTTCTTTCTCTTTATAAGGAATTTTAGAAGTATCTTCAATATCAAGTTCCAACTCGATTTTTGTATCATTTAACTTCATTTGACGTACTTCTACATTCCCATCAAGCATAGTTACAATGGAAGTTTTTCCTACTTCATCTTCTTCAGAAAAGTTACAAGCAAGTTCTAAAACCTCTGTTTCTCTTTTTGTAGTTATATCTTGAAAATATATATACACTTTTTTATCTCGACTCTTATAAGATACTTTTGCAAACAATGTAATATCCATCAGACTTAAAACTTTTTCTCGTTCTTTGTATCCAACAACAGGAAAGTGTATCTTGATACTTTGTGTCATTAATAATTCATCATCTTGAGTAAATAAAAAACTTACAATTTTATTTAAAAAGAGATACGCGACAATAGCAGCGACTAGGGTAAATATTCCAAGAATCATCAATACATTCATAATAATTTATTATAACAAAATGTATCATTTATTACAAAAAAAGTGAGAAAAAAAAGAATTTTTTCAAGACTTTAGAAAATTTCTAAAATAAAATAGTAAATTAAGAGATGTTTTGTAATGAACTCAATTCTAACGCACTTTTGATAGCATTTAGATAACTTAGATTATTTGCTTCACCTTTATATGCAATATCAAATGCTGTTCCATGATCCACTGAAGTTCTAACAATAGGAAGGTTCAATGAAACATTTATACTTTCATCAAAGTATAAAGCCTTAAGTGGAGCAAGACCTTGATCATGATACATTGCAACAAAATATCTATACTTCTCTCTCATTCTAGGAGTAAATGCTATGTCTGGAACTAGAGGACCATCAAACAAATGATCTCCAATATAGGTATTTGCAATTTCAACAGCTCGGACAATCTGCTTCTCTTCATTACCTAAAACTCCATTATCTCCAGCATGAGGATTCAATCCCAATACTGCAAACTTGTTTTTACCTATACTTTTGTAAAGAGATATCAAAAACTTTGCAAGCTTTTCCGCTTCAATATTTTGAGCAACATCTTTAAGAGCCATATGTTCTGTATATAAAGCTACATACATCTTTTCACATCCAAGCATCATTATCGCATCTTCTTGGAAGTATGATCGTAAATAATCCGTATGCCCAACATACTCTATCTGAGCATTTGCCCACGCTTCTTTATGAATTGGCATTGTTACAACTGCATCAGTTCTGTGAGATTCACATAATTTTACAGCGGCTTTAAATGATTCAAAAGAGTACTTTCCAGAGTTTGAATCTACACACCCAGGTAAAATCTCAAAACTCCCATCAATATGATACGTAGTAAAATCACTTGGAATCTCATAAAAAAGAAGACGGGCTGCTTCATTGGCCATATTAGAACTGATACAATATATAGGGTCACACAACTCTTTGACTATATTGTGTGAATGAAGAGCAATTTCAAAACCTACACCATTGAGATCACCGATACTGATGGCTATCTTTTTTTTTGAGTTCATCTACTCGTTAATCTCTTCATCTCTTTCACAGCATCTGCTAAACCAGTAAAAACACTCCTAGCAACTATACTTTGCCCAATATTAAGCTCGACTATCTCACTTATCTGAAGTATTTGATCAACATTATGATAATTCAATCCATGCCCTGCTGCAACCTCTAAACCTAATTTATCTGCATGAATCGCTGCATTTTTAAGATCTTCCAAAGATTTTTCAAGTCTTGAACTTAGTTCATAGCGGGGTAGCTCATACTCTTTTACAGAATGATCTGAATGGGGTAAACTTGAATGTAACATCGCAAAGAGATTTGCAAAAGTTCCTGTATGAAGTTCAACCATCTCAGCACCTAAATCCTTAGCTTTCTCCATCATCTCAATACTTGGATCAACAAACAAGGAAACAGGTATAATGGAATCATGCAAAAGTTCGATCGCATACCCTATATCTTCTTCATAACTAAAAAGATCTAATCCACCTTCAGTCGTTACCTCTTCACGTTTTTCTGGTACTAGTGTTGCCCTATGTGGCTTTTCCTGAGCAATTATATTTAAAATTTCTTTGTTTATAGAGCATTCTAAATTTACAGGAACACTTGAGTGTCTCATTATGTTTGTAACATCACTGTCTTGAATATGTCGTCGATCTTCACGAAGGTGAATAGTTATCTGATCAGCTCCCGAATTACAAGCAACATATAAAGCTTGTAAAATATCTGGATCATTTACACGTCTTGCTTCACGCAAAACTGCGACATGATCTATGTTTACTCCAAGTCTCATACACAAGTACTTTTACTAGTCTTTGATAAAAGCTCTTTGTAGCCATTTTGCAAGTTGTCTGCATCCACAACATCCCCAACAAAAACTTTTACACGTTTTGTTTCTTCAAAAGGTGATTCTTTAAAAACTGTTTCAAGGGTATCATCAATAAATACTGGAACAACATCAAGGTTGTTTGCTTTAGCAATTTTTTGCGCTCCGCTTTGAAATTCTAAAACACACTCCTCTTTATTTCTCTCACCTTCTGGAAAAATATATATATTCATATCATCAACATTTTCAAGAGTTTTTTTGATCTTTTTGAAAAACTTGATCATACCCTTGCCATTTTCAAGGTCCACACTCATACACCCACTTGCTTCAAAAAATCCACCATATAACCAATGCTCAAAGAGTTCTTGCTTTGCAACCCACGTTCCATTTTTATCATACTGTGAAAAGACATTTTCCATGACTAAAATATCTAAAAGAGAACGATGATTTATAGCATATAAAATTTTGTCTCGTACAGGAATTTCACCAATAATCTCAACCTCTATATTAAGAAACTTTAAGACACTGTTTGAATAATTTTGTCGATCGATCGATAGTTGTTTATACGCTGGTTTCATGGTAATAAAAGGGTCAAAGTAAGTTTTCTGAAATATTTTTTTATATTTCAACCCAAGCTCAATCATATGAATATATTTTCCAAGATCTTTTAACATATAGAACCTTTATTAGAAGTGATTGGATTATAGCAAAAGTTTATTTATAAAAATAAAATTGTTAATTAAAAGGCTTATCAGAAATAGTTATCTATTTTCTTTAAATTATTATTAAAATTTATATTTTATAATTGTATTCACAAAGGAAAAGGATATATAATGAGCAGAATTATTTTCTTTCTTTTTTTACTATTATGTAACTTTGAGGCCAAAAATATTGAGTTAAACCATCTTTATAAATCAAACAATTCCATCTATACATATACACTAAACTCTTTAGATAATAAAAAAATCGATACACTTACAATTGGTAAAAAAGGGAGCTCTCAACATTATCAATACGCTATTAATGAAGTACTACAATTTTGTGATCATAAAGAAAATGATGAATGTAACGACACAGGAATAAGTATAAAAAAGTTCCTTTTTTATCCTAATGATCTTATTTTTCTCATAGGCATTAAAAACGATAGATCGAAAATCTTATATATTTATGATCCAAAAGTTGATCAAGAAAAGCCTATACGCCAATTTACTGGTGCAAACTATGTAGATTTTAC
>Ga0181565_10001146_pt1 | contig 20254 bp, 29 predicted proteins | sample 101ome_16_FD_129661 | JGI IMG/M metagenome (GOLD analysis project Ga0181565, IMG submission 129661) | Coastal salt marsh microbial communities from the Groves Creek Marsh, Skidaway Island, Georgia - 101401AT metaG (megahit assembly) | ecosystem: Environmental > Aquatic > Marine > Intertidal... | reverse complement strand
TCATCAATACTAGGCTTTGCCCACTTACCTCCAGTATTATAAATACCAGTAGTTCCTTCTTTAGACCATTCAAAGTCCAATGGCACTGACAGTTCAGCGTATTCTGTGCAAGCAGTAGCGTTAGTGCAAATTGTGGGTGTACCACAAGCAATAGCATTGAAAGGGATCATTCCCCAACCTTCACCCATAGTGGGATACAGCAGACAGTGGGCAGACCTGTACAAATCAGCAAGATCAGGCTCAGATAACTCCCAATCAATAACCTGAATCCTGTCGTGATTCGTAATCGCACCATGATTCATCCCAGAATCCCTTATACGAGCGTCAGGAGGCCCAATAGACTTCACAATCAGCCTAAAGTCCTTCCTGTGCCCATATGTCTTTATAAAAGCGTCTACAGCCATCTGAGTGTTCTTCCTAGTTGACGGACTACCAACATGAAGAAAAGTAAAAGGCTCAGGAATCCAAGAGTTTGACCAAAACAAATCTGATTCAATCCCTAACTTAAAAGAGTGAACATTCTCATGCCCAGTGTTTTCCTTAAAAACATCACCAGCCCATTTTGAAGTAGTCCAAACCTCATCACATCTATTCAACATAGGAACCCAATTGCTAGGCATCTTTGTAGTCTCCCAGTAAGAAAAGCCTACATTATAAGACTCACCAAACGTAAAATCTTGCGGCAAGCAGTTATTTATATAAATATCAACATTTTCTAAATCAGGAATAAACAGAAAGCCTTTGTCGGGATCAAGACCGATACTAGTAACATTAGATTGTACTTTTGAATGTAAAAAATCCTCTGTCTCAAGTAAAGGCAGACCGGCTTCCTTGAGACCAGAGGAAATTCTATATGATGCGTAACCGTACCCGTCAGCTTTGCTCTTCGAGAGCGCTCTCCAGAATATCTTGTTCTTCATCATTATTCACTTTGTACAAAGTATATTTACCTATTTCAGAAATCTTTTCAAAAGACTCTTCAACACGTTTAATTTCCATTTCCCTCCCCTCTTTAATTGAAGGAGTAGTGTTTAGCAAAAAACATACTATACGATATTTTCTCCGTTTTCAGGAGTTTGTAAGTTTTTCTTAAAATTATTATTTAGGAAAGACTAATTTTTTACCAATAGAAACAGCCTGAGTATTTAAATAATCATAATCATATCCATGTTCTTTTGTGAACTGAACTCTGTAGTTAAACCAGCCCTCAACTGCTTTCCAAAATTTCTCATCGGTCACCCGCTCCAGTTCTTGCAATTCTTCAGTCGTTAAAAGAAAAGAAAGAACACCAAGAGGCATATACACAACCATGTCATACCCCTCACCCTTACCATCAGCATATTCTTTTAGAAGATCCTGAAACGACTCTATGATCTTCTTAACTGCTGGTCCAGAATAGTATTCAACATTCCCGTAAGCATTTCTTAACCTAGGACAAAAATCATCGACACCAGAGACTGTTCCAACAGTTCTGCATATCATTGGTCTAAAGCCATAGATTGTGCAGCCATCTTTCCACATAGCACACTTTCTTGTTGTTTCACCACCGGCTTCCCAATCATCATCAAACATCGCATCTTTTAGAGAACTAATGACATCATTCATCCATTCATCAGCAAAGACTTGACCTTTATCTTCAAGGTATAAGTAATACTGCTGACGCAGGCGGAACGCAATGTTAGCGCACTCGCCCATGTGAATAACTAAACCAATATTACAACACTTACCGGAACCCAAACATTTGTACTGCGTCTCATTCTGTTGAGCTTCGAGCATTCTTACTTGATTATAAGACATATCAAGTTTTGCAAATGTTGTAATGTCCCTAGAATTAACAGTTCTTCTCAACGCCCCATACCTTTCTTCTTCATTTGATTAATCTTACGCATTTCTCTACGCTTCTTCTCCACCGCTTCTTGCATCGGTGATTTAGGTCTACGCATACTTGTGCTACTGAGATTTCTTCCTTTACCTCTAAACTTTAAAAGATCATACTTTTTAACCCAGTTGTAAACAGCCTGAGGTGTTACTTCAATATTATACCCATCCTTAAGTCTGGCACATATGTCAGTCAGATTCATTCTCTTCATGACATAATGCTCATAGAGCCACTGCTTGTCCTTATAAGGTTCCGAAGCCATGATCAATATAATACCATAGAGCAATACCGATTGAGTCGTTTATATCCTCATCTTCAGTGCTAAAATTAACTTTATCTTCAATAATCTTTTTCACCCGATCTTTTCGTTCTTTAGTAAGTCTTTTCTGAATGCCTTTAGTACCGTGAAGGATCTCAATAGCCTTCTTATCATCTTTTGAAAGATTCTTATATCCAATTTTATTCTTCCAGATGAGAGGGTTAATATCACACACAGTATGACAATACTCATCTAAAACCCCCCAACTGTATCCAATAATGTATGAAAGAATCCTACTTGACTGAAAGTTCTGAATGTAAACGGACTGCTCAATAACTGCATCCTGAAATTGATGTTCGCTCCATAAATCCTTTATACCTTTCCTGATTACACGAAACTTGTTATGAAGTTCTTTGCTTTCCTTGTAATCAATTTTTCCAGTAGCAACTACTTTAAAATTATTCCTATCTAAATCAATAATTGACCAAGCCAGCGAATGAGAAGAAGGGTCAATGGCGATAAGACGAGTTGTTTTTATTGAGGCGACTATCTTACCGATACTCATCTCTTATTTTTTCCTCATCCCAACCCCAACTAACTAATCTTTTAATGTATCTTTCTCGCTTACATCTTTCGCAAAGATCTTCTTTGTTGTACCTAGAAAGGATTGTTGTACACTTTTTAGTGTCGCAAACACGCTTTTTGTTCTTTTTTTCTTTCTTTTTGTAGTAATTATCAAGGAGTTTCTTGTTAGTAACAACTCGTCTGCAATCTGAGGAACAAAAGATCGCATTATACGTTTTCGGTACAAAGATCTTCTTACATTCTTCATTTTTGCATGGAATAGGGTCAAAATGGCTCGTACTCCTGCTTATCATCTACATCATTCTCCGCCCAGCACATTGGAGCTAAATCACATCTAGCACAGTGCTTCGAAGTATTCTTATACGGTCGCTTAGGCTTTTCTTGGTCTTGTACGGCCTTATATATTTTACGATACTTCTTAAATAGTTTATCAAGAAAAACGTCGTCTCGCTCTATATAAATAGGTAAAATTTGTTGATTATTCTTGTTTTCATAAATAACAAAACCACTATCTAAACCTAAACAATGCATATATAGATTAGCCTGTCTAACGTGATCGTCAGAAGGTTTATGTGAAAGTTGCCTATACTGGAAGCCTTCAGTCGAGATTGACTTTAACTCAATAAGTTTATGTCCATCTAAATCAATTATACCATCAGCAGTGCCCTGAATTGGTGGATCATCGTTACTGACCGGCAATTCTTCTGCAACAAGGATGCCCATCTCTCTAAAGTAAGAGTACAGCCTGTCGTGAACGGCGTGACCGTTATCAAAAATGCGATAAGTTTGGGCAGAGAACGTGGGCGTATAGGTCACACCCTCAAACATATAATACCAATATCTAGCGCATTGATTAGTGGAACTTGGTCTAAAGTAATCGACCTTCTTATAGATAGGCTCATTACGCTTACCGATATGAATATCCACCGCTTCACAAAGCATACCTTCTAACTGAGAACCACTGATAGGTTCGCTTTCGACAACCGCTTTTTTCTCTTGCGGCTCCACCTTAAGTGCTCTTAATGATTTCATTGTGTTCCATTCCTTGCTGATAATTTAAGAACATTAATATTCTCACTGAGAGCCTCGTACATAGTCTTCCAGATGTCATTGACAAACTTATCTTCATTGTCCATCAACTGAGACTTGCGCTTAAACATTTGTGACTTTACAATCATCATGGTTCGATAACCAGCGAGCTGATTAGCATACCTAATTGCCTGACCGCCCACATAGTGATCTGGTCGCTGGATAATGTCTTGTACAATCTTCATGCACTCAATAAATTCTTCAGCATGATCGCCCATCATCTCTTTAATGGTATCTACTTCAATATAAAAATTACTCAATTACTTTCCTATCTAGGATGACGGAAAACAAGTCTGTTTTCCGCAACGACGGTGGATGGAATAAATGCCATGTTAGCACAGCCCACCCCAAAAATGTCGGCAAAGATGTGCTCTTCCTGAACAAACCGTTCTTAAAAGCCTTTGACATTGTTTGATGCTTACTATGCAAAGCCCAGTAATCATAGGCAGTAACCACCAAAGCAGTCATAACCCAACCTAATATTCCGTGCTTCTCAATCTTCCTCATAACGATTACGACGCTCTACAAGGATGTCCTCTGCGCTTTGCAAAAACCCAAAGATAAGTTCTTCTTCTGGAATATCTTCATAATACTCCATCCCGCTAATAATTCCGACTACATAATAGAATGCAGTTGAATACAATTCTTCATTCGTAATCTGAGTCACGTATTAGCTCCTTAAATACTTCCCAGTCAATTATAGCAACTTTTGTATCAGAGTCTTCGCCTAATACCACAGAAATACAAGGATATCTATACTGTTCTCTCCAAGCATCTTTTCGATGTTTTATCCAAGCGTTCCGACTAAGAGTGAAACTGCTCCCATTATGCTTATAGTCAAGAAGGAAACGATGAAAAGTGGCATCTCCCTTTCTAAAACCCCTGCCAGAGTTTTTAACCGGCTTCGCTTTGTCACGCTTTGTTTCTTGATTCTCATCTCTTTTCAACTGACCAACTCCTTGTAAATCTCTTGCACCTGCTCACTAGTTAACTCAATGTTGCTTGTCCCATTCCACTTCTGATCACCGTATGAATACCAAGCACCACGACGTTGGATAATGTCATTCTCAACAGCCATCTCAATCAACTCTCTATCAACATCAATTCGACCCTGTTGAGGAAGGACATAATAGTATCCCTGAGTGCCGATAGTAGGAAGCTGTTTTGTCTTCTCAATAGTCCATGTTGCACGCTGACTCATAATCTTATTGGTACGATCCTCACGCTCCATCTCTTTCTGAGACATCGACAAGAACAGTTTAATAATATTGTGCATATTATGATGCACCGTATTACCCATCTTTGCCTTCATTACAGCATACATACCGCTAAGATCGACTGTCTGGTGGGCGACAAACAACATGATGTTGCGCTCCTTGTGCAAATGGTTAACAAGTTTCTGCAAAAAATAACCTTGCGAACGAGCCTGCAAACCCATTGCTTTACCACCGTCAGGCTTGTCGTAGAACTCTTCCTTAACGATGTTAGATAAACTATCAAACAAAAAGATATGCTTCTCATCCGGATGATTCAGATAACCAATCAAATGTCTAAGAATATCCTCAACAACGGTAGACTGGATAAGGACAACATCATCAACATCAATACCACATTTAGCCGCATACTCTTCTGAGTACGAATACTCTGAATCTACAATGATCGGCCTATACCCCATCTTTTGCGCTTCAGCAAGAATACGAAAACACATAGTTGTCTTACCAACCGAAGGCGTACCCCAAAACAAATGGGTAGCCCCAGTATACAAACCACCACCAAGTGCTCTATTCAAACCAATACTTGGTGTTGGAATAATTTCATGAGTAGGAACAGAGTCCCCTTTTCTCTTATCAATAAATAACATATCAACTCCTAGATTCTTTAATCTCGTTAATCATTTTGTAAAACCAGTCATCATCAATCTCAACATGCCTTCTGACATCCAGACTGTCAATGAACTTAACACCGTCGCCCTGCAAAATAACATTATGCACAGCGAGGTCACCATGAATCATATCACCTTTCATGAAGTCAGGCTTCTCTTTTTCACACATTTCAACAACTTCATCAACAGAAGGACGAACACCACCCATCTCCATCCATGTCTTCAGGTTGATACCACGATACCACTGACGAACAGAGCCAGACTTCATATACTCTTTATGATAGTAGTCTGAATGAATATCTAGAGCCGTGTCACGCAAAGGCGTACCAATATAAGACTTAGCCAGGGTTCTCTTCTTATGTTCCGACATAAACAGAATCCGCTCCGAACCATCAAGATGAGACTTAGGCTTGCCTAAAACCTTAGCGTTCTTAGGAACATAAGTATCTTTAACAATATCCTGCCCACAAGCAGGGCCTTCCAAAGCAATCTCAGAAATCATCACATCACCCAGAGATGTGAACGCCTCAAGAATCTCTTCATAAGTTCCACCTTCAACATGATGCATAACAGACAAAGCCAGCACCAAATCAAAATGCTCAACCTCAGACAAAGCCCGAACATCCTGCAAAGTGAACTTCTTGTCTAACAGAACGATTCGATCCTGCTTGTTTTCATCAAGAACATCCATCAGCCATTCGGTATAAACACTTTCAACAGCAACGACAGTGCAATCATACTCTTCAACAAGACGCAAAGAGTAATAGCCCAAGTTAGCACCAAAATCTAATACCGTGAACGGTCGCTTCCACCTGTCTAGTTGAGGTTTAATCATCTCCCACCTCAAACCGCAGTCACGAATCCCCGGCTCTTTAACTTTACCGTTAACCCAAATATCTTGATATTGTTCCAATGTCATGGTTTAACCAATCTCTTTCTCTCAATATAGTTTTCAATAGTAATCAGCGAATTCTCATTGTCCAGAGTAAAAGAATCAAGACGAGTAGCCGCCTCCAAATCCTTTACATCTTTAAGTTTAGCAGCGTGCCAGCCAGACTTGCCTAGCAAATGACGCATCTTGCCATACAAGAATGGAAACACAACAACTTTGATAATCTTCTTACCATCCCAAGCATAAAAGTTGCACATATCCTTACCCTTGCCAGTAACAAACGTTCTTGTACTGAAAATGTAAAGCAAACTGCGTTCATCAGAAGAGTCACCCAGACCAGTTTCATACAACCAACTATACTCATGATCCATCCCCTGCTTCCTAATGTTGGTCAAGTCATACAACTCAGTGCCAGCATACTCATAAGCATCACAGAACATATGCAAAGTGCGGTCACCAATCAAGAAATACATAAAATCACGATTAGCAATCTCAGCATTACGATCACAAAACACACTGACAGAAGAAGACTGGTCCTCAATCTCAACACGAAGATACTTCGGTGTTTTCTTAGTAGACCGAACCACACCCTTAATCATTCGCAACTCTGAATAGATTTCATGGAACCCCTCAATAGGCTCCACAAGTTCATCCATCTCATTATCACTATCAGCAAGACCAGCCGCAAACCCTAGAATCGGAAGATAGTAACGCTCATGATCATAACCAGAATTATGACCCAGAGAAACAAACGAACCAACCTTCTCCAAACTCTCTCGAAGCGGAGCCTTCACATGACGCTTAGAACACTTATTCATAAACTCGTCGTAAGAATTGTAAGGTCGATGCTTAACAATCTCATCAATAGCACTATTACCACAACCAGCAACATTTCTCAAACCAAAACGAATACCCTCAGAATCAATCGTAAAATACTCATCCGACGTATTCACATCAGGAGGAAGAATCTTAATACCAAGACGAGTAGCCTCCATCAAATAAGCAGTAATTTTACCCTTTTCAGACTCATTGTATAGCATAGACCACACGAACTCTTTAGGGTAATTAATCTTTAACCACATAGTCTGATAGGACAACATAGAATACGCAACAGCGTGCGACTTGTTAAACATATACAAAGCCGCAAGTTCAAAGTCAGCCCAAATTTTTTCAGACTGCTTACGAGTCAAATACTCGTTACTACAGAACTTCTCCTTGTATTCATCAAACCCAGCCGCATCACGCTTCTTACCAATAATCTTACGAAGCTTGTCAGCCTCAGACCAAGTAAAGCCAGCAAGCAACACAGCCATCTGCATCAACTGTTCCTGAAAGATAACAGTACCGTAAGTCTCTTCCAAAATAGGTTTCACAATCTCATGGGGATACTTAGCGGCAGCCTCGCCTTTCTTACAATCAATATACGTCTGACCCTGAGAAAGCAGAGCACCTGGGCGAACTAGCGCATTAGAAACAACCAGATCATTAAAATCATCAATACCCATACGATCAATAAGATTTCTGTAAGCAGCTGCATCAGCCTGAAACACACCCACAGTGTTGCCCTCATTAAAATTCTGGAACACAGCAGGATCATCCAACATAAGCGACGCATCAGTAACGTCAACACCGTGAATTTCCTTAATCTTGGCAATACAATCCTTAATAACCGAAACAGTCTTCAAACCAAGAATATCAACCTTGATCAAACCAACCGCTTCAGCGTCCTCCATATCAAAAGAAGTAACAGCCGCCCTACCATCGCCAGAAGTGCCTTTACGAGTCTCTACGGGGCAAATATCGGTCAATGGGACAGAAGAAACCACCATCCCAGCCGCATGAATACCAGTATTCCTAATACGACCTTCCAACTTCTTAGCAATAGGCAACACATCAGGATACTTCTTAATAAACGTCTTACCCTTATCTGTTGCCTGCAATTCCTCCAACGTCTCAAAAAACGGAGTCACACTATTAGTCTCATCAAAAGGAACCTGAAACACACGAGCAACATCTTTAATCACAGACTTAGGTTTAAACACACCATACGTCGCAATAGCCGCAACATTATCCTCACCCCAACGCTCAGCCAAATACTCCTTCACACGATCACGTTGCTTATCCTCAAAGTCCAAATCAATATCAGGATAATCATTACGATCAGGATTCAAAAAACGAGCAAACAACAAACCATATTCAATAGGATTTACCTTAGAAATATCAAGCAGATAAGCAATCAAACTACCACCCACAGAACCACGGCCAGTTCCACGACCAACATCATTACGATCACACCACTTAACCAAATCCCACACCATCAAAAAATAGTCTGAGAAGCCCAACTTCGCAATAACAGCAAGTTCTTCATCAAGACGATTCCTATACTCTTCAGTATCAATCGACTTATCCGACAAAGCCATCAAACATAACTCACGAAGATAATCATTTGAATCCAAAGCCTTCATGTACTTTGGAAGCAAATTTTTTCGCTTCTCAATTTTGGCAGAACATTTCTCTGCAACCTCTATCGTATTTTCCAAGTAAGATACATCATTGTAACCTTTATCTGCAAACCAACTAAGAACCTCTTCAGCAGGTGCAACATAAGGATTAATCTCATCAAACCTAAGAAAACGATCAGGATACATACGATTCATCTTGTCAGTAACATTACCACCACCAACAAGATTCTCCTTAGCATGACGAACCTGACCAGCATTCAAAGACGGATACTGTGAAACCATCAACAGAACCTCTTCATCATGAGCATCATGAGCAGTAGGAAAATGGCAATCAGCAGTAGCAACCACCTTCTTATTAAACGACGAAGCTAAATCAATCAACTTATCATTCAACCTAGTAGGATTCCAAGCCTGAACCTCATAATAAAAATCGTCACCAAAAATATTGATAAACCTCTCAGACAAACGCTCAGCTTCAGCAAAATCATCACGCTCAATAGCCTTAGAGATTGCGCCACCCATACAACCAGACAAAGCAATCACATCATCATCAACAAGTTCCTCCAACAAATTAAAATCCATACGAGGCTTGTAATAAAAGTTATCTTTCCAACCAACACGATTAGCCTCAAACAACTTCTGCAAGCCCTGATTATTCTTCGCTAAAAGAATCAAATGGAAACGTTCATGCTTCGCATCAGAATCAGACTCAACCGACGGAACAAAATAAGCCTCAATACCAAACAAAGGTCGAACACCAGACTTATCACACGCATCCTGAAACTTTAAGACACCACCCATAGTTCCATGATCAGTAATAGCCGCCGCAAACTGACCATTAGACGACGCAATTCGAGCAATATCCTCAGGACGAGACATACCATCCAACAACGAATACTCACTATGACAATGCAAATGAACAAAATCAGTCATCACAAAACCCTTGCAATCTGACTAGCAACCCACTGAGCAACAGGAGCAACAACACCATTACCACACATCTTAAAACGCTGAGAATTAGAATTCTCCTTACCATCAGCACGCAACAACGTATGTGCATCAGGCCAGCCCATCAAACGCTCACACTCAGTAGGAGTAAGCCTCCTAACACCAACATTATCACACAAACTAGGAGAACCCTGCGAAGCCTTCAAAGTAGGAGAAACACCATCAAACACACCAGCATTAGAACCAAACTTCGTATCAAACGACAACACAGCCACAGTAGACCGAACATCACCCATATCAAACTGATTCAACGTAGGAGCCGGACCACCCTCAACCCAAGTCTCAAAATCATCAACATTCTGCGCACGACGAGACTTCACAAAAGGAACAACAGCAACAGCATGACGATCAAAAGAAGTCAAAGTAAACATCGGATCACCATCATCGCCATACCCTTTACCATTAGGAGTGTTGCTATCATTCTCACGACCAATAGCCTTGCCCTGAATAGGCATCACAATTAAATCAGTAGCATTCTTATAGTCTCTAGCCTTCACAGCAGAAGCAGAATCATCTTCAGCGTAATGACCAAACCCTAGCATTCTGAACGTACCAGCGACTCCAGAGCCATCCTCAACAACTCCGGCAACTCCTTCCCCCTTCTCGAAGCCCTCCTCAGAATCCCCTCCGCCGCCTTGGGCGACAGGGAAAATTTCTCGGGGACATCTTCCGGCGACTGAAGAATCGAAGACAGATGCGAGGAACACGCGCCTTCTTCTCTGGGGAACTCCAAACCATTGTGCGTCCAACACACACCACTCCTGCTCCAACGCCCCTGCTTCGGCCAGCGAGTCAAGGCATCTCCCCATTGCATCGCCTCTGTCGGCACTGAGGAGTCCGACGACGTTTTCGGCCACAACGACCCTTGGGAACCGTCCATTTGTTGCATCTCTCATCTCCTTAATAATACGAATGGCTTCAAAAAATAAACCAGACCGATCGCCATCTAAACCAGCCTGCTTACCAGCAATACTCAAATCCTGACACGGAAACCCATACGTAATAACATCAACCGGCTCCAAATCATAGCCAGACACATCACGCACATCCTCCCACTTAGGAACATTCGGCCAGCGAAACTGCAACACCTGTTGGCAATGCTTATCCCACTCGACCTGCCACCCACACTCAAAACCAGCAGCCTCAAAACCAAGATCAAAACCACCGACACCAGCAAACAAAGAACCAAACTTCACAACAACCTCAACTTGCAGAAACTAAACCAACAATAAACCAAGCAACACCCAGCCGCCAATCATAGACAAAAACACAATAACAAGCCCACAAAGCAGCCAAAGTAGCGCCAAAATTACGCATCAACAACAACCTCCAACAAAGAACCAATAGAAGGAAAATCCTCCCAAAACTCAGAATTATACCAAGCCCGCATCAGAAAAGCGTCAACACCAGCCTCACGCAACAACCTGACCTCATTAGGATTATCCTCAACCATCACATCAGCCTTCAACATCTCAACCAGCCCAGACTTATCGCCCATATCACAAAAAAACAAATCAGAATACTGAAAACCCCACATATCCAACCAAGGACGAGCCGAACGAATAGCCGCATCAGAAAAACGAGCAGTCACAAAAAACACATCATGACCACTAGACCACCAATCATTAACCGCATACCACGAATCAACAAAAGGCTTCAAATTTCTCCAAAACAACCTATCACCAAAAATCTCCCTAGTCAAATCATCCTCAAACGGAGTAATAACCCAATCAGAATAATCAAACCCAGACATCCCACGAACATCTAGTTCTCTATTTATTCCGCCAACTAGGTCGGTGACAACACCATCAAGATCTAAACAAATAGTCTTACCCACAACAAAACCTTTCCGTTGGGTGTGGGGGGAATGCTCCCCCCACGTAGCCCAACAATCGCACCGTTAAGATTACCAACCGTCGTTGTTCAAATCGCCAGTAGTCAGATACTGCTTCTGCTTATCATAACCTAGCACCATATAGACGTTATCCAACTGATGCATAGTCAAATCAGCGATAGAACTATCTGCTTCGCTTGGACCGAGCGGAATAAGGCTATAATTAGTGTCTTGAGCGCCTGAACCAGTACGGCTGTACTTAAATGTCTGATCCATAATTGAACCAAACTCTTTAGCGTACTCCATCAACAAAAGACCAATGTGGCGCTGGTTGAAGGTCGTATCAAGAATACGTGGCTCCCATGCACCATCCATCTCAACCGCAATGTTGATAAGAAGATGAGGCTTCGGCTTCCAACGGCCATCTTGAGAAACCTGCTCAGTAGCCCAACAGCGGTAACCATGTTCCGCCATAGACGCTGTAGATGCACAGCGCCACTTCCAATTAATAGGGGAAGTTACAACCGGAACAATAATGCCCGTTCCCACTTCCTCGTCGTAATGCTTAGAATCCTCAGTAAGTTCTTGACGGAAACGAATCTTGTAGGTATCGCCTGACTGAAGGTTAAAAAACTTCTTAGCCCCTCCAGAACCGCCTGACTTCTGCGGAATACTGTTCTCAATATCCTTTAATGTTTTAATGCTTGAAAATGACATATTATTATTCTCCTATATTAATTTGTTTGCTTGTAATGGCTTGCTTAATTTGTATGTCTGTCATGTCGCCCGGATCTTTAAGACCGTCAGGTATAGCAACGGTATAAATCTGTTTGCCACGACATTCCTCAATTATAGCACGCCTCATCTCCGCTCCAGCGTCATCATTGTCTGAAAATACGACAATCGTGTCAAAATATTTTTTGATCATCTTGATCTGATTCGGAGAAACCTTTGCACCCAAAGTCGCTACGACATTTTTGAATCCAGACTGTGCTACTTTTATAGCATCCAAACTGCCTTCACATATGATTACGCTATCATATTGTTTAGCATTTTGTATGTTAAAAAGAATATCCGCCCGTTTGAAACCTTTATTATATAGGTATCGTGGCTCCTGCCAGTCATGCACCGCACGACCAATCAAGCCCACAAGTTTATAATGAGGATCACGTACAGGGATAACAACACGATCTTTAACTTTTGAGTATCCTATTTCAAAATATTCAAGAATATCTAAATCGTAACCACGATCTATAAGTGTTTGTAAGTTTTGAACTTCATCGCTTTTATAATCAACTTCAATGGAATCAATAGATAAATCCTCTACCGTATCCTTTATCACAAGAGCTAAATCCAACTCTCTCTGAAGATTGACTGGATCAAGTATCCACTCACGACCGTATGTTTTACCAGTCATGTGTTTGTACAACTGTCTAAAGTTGCCCTTCTTGCCACATGATGGATTAAAACATTGCCACAGACCTGTTTTTGTATTTATATAACAAGCAGGGCTGTGAGTATTGTCATGAAATGGACAGTAAATAGCAACTTCAGTGCCAGACTGCGTGTGTACCTCTACACCCTGACTGTCCAGCAGTTCCATTACTGCTTTTTGAATATTACCTGTGGAAGTGAAGTTTGAATTCAAATGTCTCAGTCTCTTTATCGTAATCAGTGATTAAAGAAGTAAAATTAAATTGACCTTGTTTTCTTTTGACTTCATCTTCCATCCATGAACGCAATCTGATAATGGTTTCAACATCAACAGCAGTACCGCTCAATGTGTGAAATATGCTTTCAGCACTCATCCTACGTCCCACTCTTCTGCCCACTTTCCTGTTTCTAAATCCCACCTTAGATAAAACCCAAAGTGTGTTGCTCTACGAACCTTCCTAGATACTACTTGGAAGAGATCAGAGTTGAACTCACGATGAATAGCAAGAACCAAGTCAGCATCATATGCCAACTGTTTTGACCAAGCAACTTCTTCAAGTTCAGGTGGTCTGTCCCCATGACCATCAGCCATAGTCACTGCCGCCACATCAATAATAGGCACATTATTTTTGACAGCAATCCTCTTAAAAGCTTTTGATAGATTTTTAGCCTTTTCGGTTTCGTTCTTTGCGCCAGTAGAATCATCAAACAATCCGTGATAGTCAAGAATAACCATATCTGGCTGGTACTGGTCAATCTTAGCCTGCACCATATTTTGGTCAGCAGTCTCCAACCCCTCTGAAGTAATCAGATAAATAGGTTGCTTTCCTCCAAATGTAGCCTCAGCCCAAGACTCATAACCATCAACAATAGCAGGATTCGCTTTAATCAAATCCGTATTGGTAAAGTGACCTTCACCATTGTTAAGGAGTGTATCCAACCTCTGACCCTCTTGCTTCTTATTCATCTCAAGAGAAATAATCATTGGTCGATAACCAGCACGCCAAGCATTAGCTGCAAACAATCGTGCAATGAATGACTTACCAACACCAGTCCAACCCAACAAAACAATGAAGTCTCCGGCCTGCCAGCCACCAAACGTTTTGTCAATTACATCAATACCACTAGGAATACCCACAGTGTGCTTATCAGGATTCTCTGACCGCTCTTTAAGGTCATCATACCTATCACGCCACTCGGATACAAGATCAGTATCTTTCAGAGAACTGGAATACTTATACAGTTTGCTAGTTTGCTCCATCAAATATGACAGTGCATCCTTTGGTCCAACATCCCCAATAAGAGAGTGAGCCTTAGCAACAATTTGACGGGTCTGAAACGCTAGCGATTCCTTCTTTGCTTCATCAACATAGTACGCAAGCGGCTCAGGGGTATTGAAAAACTCAAAGTCTGAGAAGTGAGATTTCACAGTGTCCTTTGAAGGCACTTTTCCGTGATCATCATGATGAGAAACAACAAAGTTCCAAACATCTCTATACTCAATAAAAACATTTTCAACACCGCTGTTGACTGCATCTACATAATCATTAGTTTCAATAATCGAATTAAGTAATTTAATTTCGTAATTCAAGAATTTTCCATTCTCTTACGTGTTTCGGCTACGATATCTTGAAAGCGAGATTTAGCGTCGCTTTCATATTTAACCTTTTCAACCAAGTCTCTAGACTCAATTGCAAAGTCAAAAACTAAAAATGGCCCCGGCCTGTTTTCAATATACCACTCTACCGCCTTTGTCAGTAGTTCTCCATCATAATGCTTAGCAAGACTATCAGCAACCTGATCCTCTCGGGGTGAATCAGGAATAAAAAGTTTATGAGATTTCTCTGAACAAGTCTTGAATAAGTTTATCAGACTTTCGCCAGTTAGTTTCATCATCCACCTCTGCTCTTTCCCATGTTCTTATTAGATATTCAATTTCAGAATATCCGCCATTAACACCAACAAACTCTTCACGCTCATAAATTGCTGAGTACAAGCAATCAATGCGAACAGAGCATTTCATGCACCCCTCTTTAGCGTAATTTATATCATCTATGCTTGATGACAGCCATCTAAAAGGGTATTCATCATCAGCACATAAAGCATAATTTTTCCAATCATCCCTCATTCTCACTATCTAACTCCCGAAGCTTAGCCTCAATCTGTTCGTCAACAGCCTTCCATAATTCAGCCCAAGCCTGCTCGTCATTCTCAGACGAAGCTTTTACTCTTGCACCAGCATCAAGTCTCAAAGACTCATAATTACCAAGATTCTTAGTAATCCCAATTGATGCCCAAATTTCAACATTAGATTCTTGCATTTCAAATATTCCTTGCTTTCATTTTTACTTTTTCATTTAGATTATGAATTTTTGTAGATACAATAGTAGATTCACTCTTTTGCTTAATTGGACGACCAGGTGTTCTACCTGAGAAAAACTCAACAATATCGTAGACATCTGGGCGTGAATAGAACCTCCAATTCCTGTACGACGGGTACTCATCTTCAAAGACGAGCGGTTTCGGTATCAGACCCGACCTCTCATATTTTCTAATCGTGTCAGATCTGCGCTCTACGATCTTAGCAACTTCTCCAATGGTATACACTCGGAAAAGCAACAAATCTGCGCCCATCAACGGAATAATGATTTCACCATTGTCTTTTGCGCTACCAAGAATTACTTTATTATTCTTTTTTTGCACTTTTTTGACTTTGTGTAATACATTTTTGTATAAATAAAATTTATTTGTAATTATTTTATCAGTTAGCATTGCTGTTCTTACTTGCTTTTTCGATATTAGAAATAAGTTCATTAAACTCAGAAACAGGGATGTCTCTAGAGTGACCACAAGATAAGCAAACAATATCAACAAACCAAGTATCAAATATTGCATATGGCTCATCAACGTATTTAGCCCCTCCACACTTAGAGCACTTAAGTTTAAAACTTAATTTAATATCCATATGAATATATTACCATGCTTTCTACGTAGAGGGGCTAAATCACTAATTTAATTGTTACTGAGAGTTCTTACCGAACGCGTTATCGCCCGGATTCAAGAATCGCATTGCAACTGGAATAAGTGCTGCCCAAAGTGAGTTGAGAGCCATACTCCAATCGTTGGTTGCGGCATACGTTGCAACAGCGGCACCTAGTACGCTACGCCCGTATGAAGCAATCATTTTCTTATTTGCCTCTGACAATTTAATCATAATTTTCCTCCTTAGTCCAGCCAGACATTATATTCTGCTGTAACTATACCCCTATCAGGGTGAACAAACATCAAGGGCTGTGAAGGTCTCCCAATAGCAGCAAGACTCTCCATAGCATAAGTGTTTGTAGATTCAGGACTGCCTGACACTCTAACCTGAATAGTATTAAACGTCATCTTAGTTGGAGTGTGCCAGTGACCAAGGTAGACATCATCAAAGTCTTGCCCAAGGGCACCAATTTTCCACCCATACACCTTTTTCTGGAACGAGTAGAATGAAGATAAACCATTGAATTGATCACCGTGACAAAGCAAACTCTTGTAATTCCCAATTTCAGGGACAGCAAACCAGTGCTTTTCACCCCTACCATCCGGTATATCAAAAGTTATGCGTTTTTCCTTCTCAAACATCCATTGTACTACACGATATAGCATTCTGTCAGCATTCGTCTCTGGATCGTGGTCTCGCCTAGCCCTACCACCGATAGAGCCATGGTTGCCAATAACACCAGTAAAGTGAACTTCATCAAAGTTTTCAAGCATCTTTGTCAAGAAATTCTTAATAATACGAGGACCATCTACAGTAACCTGACGATACAAACCACCATCAATCAAAAACGATTGACCCGGAAAGATAAGTTCTCCCTCAACAATATCACCCAAAGCCCACACATGCAGTTTCTTGACAGGATGATCAGCACGCTGAATCTCTGTAAGATCAATAATTTTTTGAGCATACTGCTCAATGCGCTGTTCACAAACTTCAGAATTATAATCAGGCGTAACTTTAGCAAGCTGCCAGTCTGCAATGACAGCAACTGCAACTTCTTCAGTCTTACCCTTTCTTTTGTCTTTAGGCGGGGCTTTCACCTTTTGCGCTTTAACAGTTGTATCAAGTTCAAGAGTTGCACGATACACAGCATCAACAAGATCATCTTTCTTGTTCTTAACTTTATCGTACTCTTTTTGCAATCTGGCATATGCCATACGCAACTCTGAATCTGAATCTGGAGTGTCACCAGACATAATATCTACAGGCATATCAACCAATCCATTCTCTTTACGATATTTACAAATACCAAAACTATCTAAACTCTTACGACAAGTAGAGTGTGCGTACTTTTGGTTAGACGAGTTAGGCGTAAACTCAATGTTACACCCCTCTGCTTCACACGATTTCATTATTGCTCCAATGGTGTTAACGGACAGTATACAGATACTACCAGAATTTCACCCGCCGTGTGTGCGAATCAAAAATTTTCTCTAGGAGCACGCAAAGGCTTCTGCTTCTTATGCAGATGAGGTTTCGTCTTCTTGACGACCTCCCTTGCTTTGTCTTTCTGTTCAATAGAAATACGCTTACCCTCTCGATGTATTGCGCTGTGCTCTTTAACTGTACACAGAAATAAATTCTCAATCCGGTTGTCAGTTTTTATTTCATTTATATGATGAATTGTTTCCCAATTCTCAAGATACCTGCCCAAGTAAGATTCAAAAACAGCACGATGTTCATAAATATATCCTTTAATATTTTTAGGGTGATTTACGCTCAACACCTTCACGTAACCTTTATTATCAATGTATTTACCACCTGAATAATTGTGATTATCTTTACCAGTATAGTTGTTTGACACCCAGTCAATATCCTTACGCTGAGATGCGAGAGACACGCTTATGCAGTGCCTCCAATATCCTCAGCATAAAATTCTAAAGGAGAAGTTGAAGAGGACATTATGCTATAATCAGGAGCATTTGTCATATCATTGTTTGCAGATCTTTTAATTGAAACAAAAAAGTTTATATTATTTAAACCACTAGTGCTTGTGTTAAGCACTGTAGAATAACTTCCTGCACCAAAATATACATAAGATGAGGCACTATTTGATCTAGCAATAAGATTATCGGTATCAGCAACATCAAAGAAACTGTAAGCGTGCGGATTTAAATAGAATGTTGACAATGTTGTTGGAGCAGGATCTGTGTCCAAACCTTGCACAATACTCAGTTCGTACTTACAATCTTCAGCACCCTTCTCTACGATCTTAATGCCCGGAAAAGTCACCATCAATCTAACATACCTGCTTGCATCGGCATTAACTCTATTGTCAGCACCAGAAGGCGTATCATCTCTAAGATTTACAAGAGTATGAGTAGTGCCATCCACATCTGTATAAGTTTGTGGAGATGATAGTTTTGCATACTTGATCAACCCCTGCGGTCGATCATCAGTAGCAAGCTTTACCTGCTCAATATTTGTTGACATCTGAGCCATGCGTTCCCCAGTGATCGGGGTGCCGGTGCTCCAAGAAATAAACCTATAGTTTTCGTAAGCCATACTACCTACTATTATACACTATTTGCTATTCAGTAGCCGCTTTCTTGTCAACTCTACGGAAAGCATCATTGATTTCATTTTCATCAAGCACACCATCATCCATATATGCTCTAGCCAGAGCTTCTGTGACGGTTGCCATACCACCTATACCAGCCATCAAAGCAGCCTTCCAAAGTTCTACCCCAGCAATAGCACCAGCACCAACAACGCTCAAAGCAGATGCTGCAAAAACAGCAATGATGCGAGTTAAAATTGATTTAAACTTTTTCATATAACTATTTTATAGTATAAAAGTTAATTAAGAAAGTGAAGCAATTTGATTTTCTAAATCATCAATTTTAGACTTTAATTCTTGGATTCCTTTAACCAGAACTGGAACAATGTCTTGATAACCAATACTTGGTTGAAAATCTGGATCTTCTAGATCAAACACACACGCCTCAGGAAGAACATGCATCAACTCTTCTGCAATCATACCAATATTTTTCTTACCTGACTCGCTATCAATATACTCAAAGCGAATTGGGCGGATCTGCATAATAGTGTCTAATCCATAAGGAATTGGTTCTATATCTCTTTTAATCGTAATAGATGAGCCATAACTAGTAGTGTTGCCAAAAAAATTACCATTCCCATCTGTCACCACATATTTTGTAGGCCCAGCAGGGGTTCTATACATAGTGTTTTGCGCCCTGATATAGCCATTCTGGCCATACAGTTGAATATTAGCATTTCCTGCGGCATTAGATATAATTAAATCATTACCATTAGCTTCAAATTCAAGACTAGCAGTGCCATTTGATGTATCACCTACAATAATAGTTCCACCATTTTGAGTACCCATTTTTGTTGTTACTTTTTCATTACCACTAACTAATATACTTGTTTTAAAGAATGCATGCTGACCGGCTTCGCTAATTGAACTTGCATACTCATTATCATCATTTCCCATCAAAGCCTTTGGTTGACTAGCAAGATCTTCATTGATAACTTCAATTTTTGAACCCGACAAAACGGATTCCCAATCGTAATCATATGCTTTATCGTAGTATGTTACTCCGCTTGCAATGCTCGCTACTCTGCCTTGCTCACCGCCCATTGTGCTAGCAACATTCACATAGGTCCCTCGATCAGTTTCATAACTGCCGCTCAAAACAATTACATTGTCACCAGCTGATGCTGTATTAATTTGTATAAAATTTTGATCAGAGAACACGCCAGCAAAAAATTCTACGTCACCACCACTTGTTCTAATCCAATAATTCTCATCACCACCTACTGTTCCTAACGAAATGCCGGGATTAGTGCCATCAGCAGCCTTACCAGCTTTTACATCACCCGCTACAACCGAACCAGAAACTGTAAGTGTTGCTGCGGATTGG